>Ga0194130_10004378_pt1 | contig 17984 bp, 19 predicted proteins | sample TA2KigsurfametaG_FD_160084 | JGI IMG/M metagenome (GOLD analysis project Ga0194130, IMG submission 160084) | Freshwater microbial communities from Lake Tanganyika, Tanzania - TA2015050 Kigoma 12 surface | ecosystem: Environmental > Aquatic > Freshwater > Lake | place: Tanzania: Lake Tanganyika... | reverse complement strand
GCGGTGTTATTTTCGATCGTTACCGATACGGGGCAGGGGGGTAGCGATGCTGCAAAAGAAGGGGTGGCGGGCCAGCGAGGCTGCCAATTTTTTTGATGATGATGATTCATGTACGCGCACACATCGTGCGCCACGCCCCAATGACTCATGGCATCCATGCGGTTGGGAGTAAGTCCTATTTCGATGATGGTATCGGAGTAGGGAGAAAAAAAATCAGCGGCACTGATTCCTACCGTTGTATCGGTGGGAAGTACCAATATGCCCGCATGCGAATCGCCCAGCCCGATCTCGTCTTCGGCGCAGATCATCCCCTGGCTCTCTTCTCCTCGTATCCTTGCACTTTTCATGGTCAGCGGATCGCCATGGGAGGGATAGATGGTGGCACCCACCGGGGCAACCACTACTTTTTGTCCGGTGGCCACATTGGGAGCACCGCACACGATCGATAGCGGAGTGGCCTTGCCGATATGTACTTTGGTAAGGGTGAGCTTATCGGCGTTGGGATGTTTTTCGGTAGCGATCACTTCTCCGATCAAAAGACCACGGAGCCCTCCTTTTATTTCTTCGTAGTCACTCACGCGCTCTACCTCGAGTCCGATAGAGGTGAGGATCTCACTGAGTTGCGCTACCGGAAGGGGTTCCGGTAAATAATCCATTAACCATTGGTAAGAAAGGGTCATGATCGCAGCGATAATTAACTGTTTGCGAAGATAAAGGAAAGCCGACAGCCCTGCGGCTACATGCGATAACAAACTGCATTGATGTTCATGCCGGCGCCTACCGAGGCAAAGAGCACGACATCGCCGGGCTGCAGATCATGCACATCCCAGTGCCCTTTTTTTACCATATCGAACAAGGTGGGGATGGTGGCCACCGAGCTATTGCCCAGTTTGTGAATATTCATGGGCATAGTATGATCGGGCAGGTCTTTTATTCCATAGAGTTTGTAGAGGCGTTTAATGATACCCTCGTCCATTTTTTCGTTGGCCTGGTGCAGAAATACTTTTTTGAGCGAGGTAATGGGAATGCCTGCTTTGTCGAGACAGTCCTTCATGGCGGCGGGTACATGCTGCATGGCATACTCGTACACTTTACGCCCTTTCATTTTTATGTAACGCAGCGTTGGATCGGCTCCGGGCCGGTTGCTCTTGCCAAACGAAATATAAAAGGCTTCTTGGGTGCAGTGGCTTTGCATGCTGCAAGCCAAAATGCCCGATGAGGTCTCTGTAGAAGATTTTGCTTCTACAATCGCCGCTCCGGCCCCGTCGGAGAAGATCATGCTGTCGCGGTCATAAATATCGATGACCCGGCTGAGGGTCTCGGTGCCGATCACGAGTGTTTTTTTGGCAACGCCCGCTTTAATAAAGGCATCCGATTGAATAATGCCCTGCAGCCAGCCCGGACAACCAAATAAAATATCGTAGGCCACACAGTTGGGGTTATTGATCTTGAGCGCGTGCTTAACACGGCTGGCCAGTGCCGGCACCGCATCGCTTTGAACGGTATGGCTAATTACATTGCCAAAATTGTGGGCCACGATAATCTGGTCGATGGTCTCCGGATCGACCCCGCTGTCGGCAATGGCCAGTTGGGCCGCCTCGATGGCCATATCAGAAGAGGTGGTCTGTTCGCCGGCATACCTTCTTTCTTCGATACCCGTTATATCTTGAAATTTCTGCACGATCTCTTGCCCGGGTGCCTCAATGGGGCTGCCTTCTTCGGCATAGAAAGCCTGCTTCACAAAATCGTGATTGGCTTTTATGACGGGTGGAATACAACACCCCGTTCCGGTAATAACGGTCTGCAGTGGCATTATTGTAAATATAATCCCAAAACACAATAACATTCGTTAGTGAATAGCCATCCACAAATAAGTGCTTATTTTTACCCGCGAAAACTAACCACTATGGCTCATGCTTTGCTAAAGGGAAAAAAGGGAATCATCTTCGGGGCGCTCGATGAGCGTTCCATTGCCTGGAAAACCGCGCTTCGTTGCTTCGAAGAAGGGGCCCAGTTGGTACTGACCAATGCGCCGGTAGCGCTGCGGATGGGAGAGATCAACAAACTGGCGGCCCAATGTGGCAATGCCCCGGTTATTGGCGCCGATGTAACCAATATGGATGACCTAAAGAACCTTTTCGAAAAGTCGATGGAGCATTTCGGGGGGCAGATCGATTTTGTATTGCATTCCATTGGCATGAGCCTGAATGTTCGCAAAGGCAAATCGTATACCGAAATGAATTACGAGTGGAATGGTAAGACCCTCGATATCTCGGCCATGAGCCTTCACCGCGTATTGCGTACCGCCTGGGACCTCGATGCGATGAGTGACTGGGGCAGTGTGGTGGCCCTGAGCTACATCGCGGCACAACGGGTGTTTCCGGATTATAACGAAATGGCCGATGCCAAGGCCTTGCTCGAGAGCGTAACCCGCAGCTTTGGCTATCACTATGGCGTTAAAAGAAAGGTTCGCATCAATACCATCTCGCAATCACCTACCCCCACTACGGCCGGCAGTGGTGTAAAGGGCTTCGACGGATTTTTAAATTATGCAGAGGCCATGAGCCCGCTGGGCAATGCCGGCTCTGGCGATTGTGCCAATTATTGTGTAACGCTCTTTAGCGACCTGACCCGCTATGTGACCATGCAGAACCTGTTTCACGACGGGGGATTCAGTTTTACGGGCGTAACGCAACAAGTGATCGATAAAATGGGAACACCCTAGCGGGTACGTCGATCAGTATTCGTCTTCGTTGAATAAGAAATCGTCTTGGGTAGGATAATCGGGCCAAATATCCTCGATGGTCTCATAGAGATCACCTTCGTCTTCTAGTTCCTGCAAATTTTCGACCACTTCGATCGGTGCTCCGGAGCGAATGGAATAATCGATCAGTTCATCTTTGGTAGCAGGCCAGGGTGCGTCTTCGAGGTAAGAGGCCAGTTCGAGGGTCCAAAACATAAGGATACGTTTAGTAGGTGTGCGAGGTCTATTTTTGCGCAAATGTAAAGGGATTGAGGAATTTTCCAAATAACCTTAATTGTTTCTGACCCCAAGCTTGAATTTTTAATAGTTTCGGTAAAAGTTTTCTGACGCTCTTGTTAAACGGAATTACCATCTATAAGCGCTACGGGACCCTCGAAATTTTGAGGGGGCTCAGCATTGCGGTAGAAAAAGGACAGGTGGCAGCCATCGTGGGCCCTTCGGGTTGCGGCAAAAGCACGCTCTTGCATGTGCTGGGCACCCTCGATCGTCCCGATCAGGGCCAGGTGCTGATCAACGGGACCGACGTTTCGCTATTATCGCCCAAAAAACTGGCCGCTTTCAGAAACCGTCATATCGGGTTTGTATTTCAGTTTCATCATTTGTTGCCAGAGTTCAGCGCACTCGAAAATGTAGCGATTCCCGGGTGGCTGGCCGGTCGCTCTAAGGCTACGGTACGAGAAGAGGCCAGTCGTTTGCTCGATAAGCTAGGGCTTTCGCATCGGCTGGACCATAAGCCCTCGCAGCTCTCGGGGGGCGAGCAGCAGCGCGTGGCCGTGGCCCGGGCCCTGATTAACCAGCCGGCGATCGTACTGGCCGATGAACCTACCGGCAATCTTGATTCCATCAATGCCCGCGAACTACATCAACTTTTTTTCAGGTTGCGAGAAGAGACCGGGCAAACTTTTTTGTTGGTAACGCATAACGATGAACTGGCCCGGCAATGCGATCGGGTCTGGACCATGCGAGACGGCATGTTGTCTTGAGCTTAGCGAAGACGGGGTCTCCAGCTATTTTCTTTTACATTCAATTGTTGCCCCGTATAGCGGGCGAGCACAAAAAAATAATCACTTAGGCGATTGAGGTATTTTACGACCAGCTCATTTACGTGAATGCCTTCGTATTGCATGCGTACACAACAGCGTTCGGCCCTTCTGCAAATGCAGCGCAGTATATGCAGCTGCGAGACCGCCACGGCTCCGCCGGGTAAAATAAAATGCTTCATCTCGGGCAGCGCCTCGGTCATTCGGTCAATTTCTTTTTCTAGCAAGCGAACGTCGTCGTCTACTAGGTCTGGAAGGGCCATACCGGGTTCTTTATCGGCATCGCAGGCCAGCGAAGAGCCAATGGTAAAGAGGCGGTCTTGTACCTCGGCCAGCAAATGTTGCGAGTCGGCATCGTTAAGCAGATCGCGGCAAAGACTCACGTACGAGTTAAGTTCGTCGACGGTGCCATAGGCTTCGATGCGAAAATGTGATTTGGGAACTTTGGTGCCACCGATCAGCGAGGTGGTTCCGTCATCTCCGGTCTTTGTGTAGATCCTAAGGGCCATGGTACTTGTGGATTGCAGGTTGAGTCTGCAAATAACGTAACAATGCCTGGCCGTGAAGGTTCGGTCGCTACAAAAAATCTTGTTTAACCTTTTTTGAATTTGGGATTCAGCTGATCGGTCTCAATAACGCCGTCCCGAAGGCGAACGATACGACGAGAATGATTGGCAATATCCTCTTCGTGCGTAACGATTACGATGGTGTTGCCGTTGCTGTAGATGGCTTCAAAAATATCCATGATCTCTTGTGAGGTCTTAGAGTCGAGATTGCCGGTGGGTTCATCGGCCAAAATAATGGCGGGGTCATTGACCAGGGCTCGCGCAATGGCAACGCGTTGACACTGTCCGCCCGAGAGCTCGTTGGGGCGGTGATGGCTGCGATCGGTCAGTTGTACCATCTCGAGCATGCGCATGGCTTTTTCAATACGTTCTTTTTTATTCATACCAGCATAGACCAAGGGCAGGGCCACATTCTCGGCAGCGGTAAGACGGGGCAGCAGGTTAAATTGTTGAAACACGAACCCGATCTCTTTGTTGCGCACTTCGGCTAGCGAATCGTCGGGCATCTTGCTTACATCGTTACTGTTCAGTACATAGCGACCCTCGGTAGGCGTATCGAGACAGCCGATGATATTCATCAGGGTACTTTTTCCGGATCCCGAAGGACCCATCAATGCCACATATTCGTTCTTGAAGATATCGAGCGAAAGGCCTTTGAGCACCGGCAACTCCTGTTTGCCCATGAAATAACTTTTTTTGATCTGCTCCAGGTGAATGATGCCTTCTGCCATAGCGTGTTTTTGACTCAGGAGGCAAAGATAACCCATCCGTTTTAGCTATCTTCGCCCCAATGGATAAGAAGAGGCAAATTGTGATGAGCGGTATCCGTCCCACCGGGTTTTTGCACCTCGGTAATTACTTTGGGGCGGTTCGCAATTACGTGCGCCTGCAGCAGGAGTACAGCTGCTTTTTTATGGTAGCCGACTTGCATTCGCTGACCACCCATCCCGATACGAACGAGTTAAAGGAAAATGTTTACCGGGTACTCTCCGAGAACATCGCTTGCGGTCTCGATCCGGAGCAGGCGGTGCTCTATTGCCAAAGCCATGTGCCCGAGACCGCCGAACTCTATTTACTGCTCAACATGCTGGCCTATGTGGGCGAGCTCGAAAAAACGGTTACGTTCAAAGACAAGGTGCGTCAACATTCCGACAATGTCAACGCCGGTTTGCTTACGTATCCGGTCTTGCAGACCGCCGACATTATTTTACACCGGGCCGCCCTGGTGCCGGTGGGCAAGGACCAAGAGCAGCACCTAGAGATGGCCCGCAATTTTGTAAAGCGCTTTAACCACCGCTACGGAGAGGTGTTTCCCGAGCCACAGGCTTTTAATTTCGGAGAAGAGCTACTCAAAGTTCCCTCGCTCGACGGCACCGGAAAAATGAGCAAGAGCGAGAACCAATATGCTACGCTCTACCTGAATGACACCGACGAGCTGATCCAAAAAAAGATCATGCGGGCCAAAACAGATAGCGGTCCTACGGCGCCGGGCATGCCCAAGCCTGATTATATCGTCAATTTGTTTCAGTTGATGAAATTGGTCAGTACGCCCGAAACAGTGGCGCAGTTCGAGTCGGCCTACGATGCTTGCGGTATTCGGTATGGCGAAATGAAATCGCAACTGGCCGCCGATATGATCAACTTTATTGCTCCCATTCGCGAGAGGGCCCACTCTCTACGGCAAGACAGTGCCTATTTGCAAAAAGTTATGCAGAACGGGGCTCAAAAGGCCCGCGAGAGCGCTACGCAAACCCTACGGCTTGTCAAAGAGGCCATGGGGCTTAACTATTATTGAATTTCCCTAATTTTAACTCCCCTCAAAAAATAAGGCCAATCCGTTGGCGACCTCGCATGGCAAAAGCAAGAAAACCCAAGCATATAGCAGTGGCCGGTAATATCGGAGCCGGTAAGACCACGCTCACCGAGTTACTCAGCAAGCACTACAAGTGGATCCCGCATTTCGAAGATGTCGATCATAATCCTTATCTGATGGATTTTTATGAAGACATGCCGCGCTGGAGCTTTAATCTGCAGATCTATTTTTTGAATAGCCGTCTTCGTCAATTGGTCGAGATTCAGCAAGGCACCGAAACGGTGATTCAGGATCGCACCATTTACGAGGATGCCAACATCTTTGCACCCAACCTCCACGAGATGGGGTTGATGAGTAAGCGAGATTTCGACAATTATTTTCATTTCTTTCAGACCCTCAAATCGCTGGTACAGCCTCCGGATCTTCTTATTTACCTGCAGGCTTCGGTGCCTACACTGGTCGGGCAAATTCAAAAAAGGGGTCGAGACTACGAAGAGAATATTCGACTTGACTACCTAAAAAAGCTCAACGAGTATTACAACAAGTGGATCGGCGAATACAAAGAAGGAAAGTTATTGGTGGTGGACGTCGACAAGAACAAATTTGCCGAGCGTGACGAAGACTTGGGCGAGATTATTACCAAGGTCGATGGGGCCCTGTACGGATTATTCTAATTACTCGTTGCTATGAAATATCATCGTCTCGATGCCGAGCTGTTTCGCAAGAATCGCTCCCGCTTTGTGGCTCAATTGCCCTCGTCTTGTATTGCCCTTTTTGTCAGTAACGATGTCTTTCCCTCGAACGGAGATGCCTTGCATCCCTTTCAACAAAATAGCGACCTGTACTGGCTATCGGGAATAGAGCAAGAAGAGAGTATGGTCATTCTTTTTCCGGACCATCCCGATGAGCGTTACCGAGAGGTGTTGGTATTGGAGCGTCCCAATGAGCTAAAAGAAAAATGGGATGGAAAACGATTGCGTGTCGCCGAGGCGCAAGCCATTAGCGGCATCAGCACCATTGTATGGCTCGATCAGCTCGACGCCTTGTTGCCCGTGTGGGTTCATTTGGCTGATACGATTTGTCTGGACAGTAACGAGAACGACAGAAAATCGAGTTGGCTTCGCACCCGCGAGTATCGCTTTATAGACGAGATGCAGCAACGTTATCCCTTGCACCAGTATTGCCGCGCTGCCAAGATCATGAACCAGCTGCGGGCCATTAAAACGGCCGAAGAGGTCAACGTGATCCAACAGGCCATCGATATTACCGAGCAAACCTTTCGTCGATTACTTTCTTTTATACGACCCGGCGTTATGGAGTACGAGATCGAGGCCGAGATTTTTCATTCTTTCTTAAGCCAGCGTGCTACCGGGCCTGCCTATGGAAGCATTATCGCCAGCGGAGATCGGGCCAGAACCCTGCATTATGTCTCGAACAACCAGCCTTGTTTGTCGGGCGAGTTGCTGCTTATGGATTTTGGAGCCGCCTACGGCGGATATTGCGCCGATCTGACCCGCACGGTGCCGGTTAACGGAAAATTTACGCGGCGCCAGCGAAACGTTTACAATGCTTGTTTGCACTTGCATAATTATGCTAAGGGTTTGTTGCGTCCGGGCATTACCATCTTGGAGTATACCGATAAAGTGGGCGAAGAGGCCACACAACAATTTTTAAAGTTGGGGCTGCTTCGCAAGACCGAGGTCAAAAACGAAGATCCTCAAAACCGCGCCTATCGAAAGTATCTGTATCACGGTATTTCGCATCACCTTGGCATTGATGTGCACGATCTGGGAACCAAGACCGAACCCATTCGAGCCGGGATGGTATTTACCATCGAGCCCGGTATCTATATCGAAGAAGAGCAAATGGGTATTCGAATCGAGAACAATGTTTGGATTACCCGTACGGGTAACAAGGACCTGATGAAAAATATTCCGATTACCGCCGACGATATCGAGGCGCTGATGAAAAAATAACGAATGATCAAGCAGTTACCCAATCTGTTTACATTACTGAATTTATTTTTTGGTTGCATGGCCTTGGTTTGTGGTCTGCAATCGGGTCTGATCGTAGCGGCCCGTCCCGACGGGCAAGCCTTTATCGATCTTTCGGAGCAGATCTGGATGGTCTCGCTGTTTATCGGGCTGGCTGCTTTGGTAGATTTTCTGGATGGTTTTCTGGCTCGTGCCTTGGGCGCGGATTCTGCCATGGGCAAGCAATTGGACTCACTGGCCGATCTGGTCAGCTTTGGCGTGGCGCCCGCCCTTTTGGTCTATCATTTTCTGCGACTTTCTTGGGCGCAGCATCCCTCGGCCCTAGCGTTAGATTCCATACTGCTGTGGCCCGCATTTTTTCTACCGCTGGCAGCCGCCTGGCGACTGGCTCGTTTTAATCTGGCACCTGTTTCGCTGCAGGTATTTAGCGGGCTTCCGGTTCCTGCAGTGGGATTGTTGATCGCATCCCTTCCACTCATCTACTGGAACATCGAGCTGCAGTGGGTCATTTCGCTGTTGCTGAATCCCTATTTTCTCTATGCACTTATTGCGACCCTCTGTTATTTGATGGTCTCTCGCCTTTCGCTACTGACCCTTAAATTCTCTTCGTATGGATGGCCGGACAACCAGCCCCGGTATCTCTTGATCGTGTTGTCGCTGCTATTGCTTTTGGTCTTGCAGTGGCTTGCTATTCCACTTATTGTAGTGCTGTATGTTCTCTTATCTTTGCTCTTTAAAAATAAACATACATGACCTATACCGTCGAGATAAAAGTGATGCCTTTAAAAGAATTGCTCGATCCGCAGGGAAAAGCCGTTTTGGGAGGGCTTTCTAATTTGGGACTCTCCGCCATTCAGGATGTGCGCGTCGGTAAAAATATTACGGTACAGGTAACGGCTAACTCTGTAGACGAGGCGAACGCGCTAGCACGCACCGCCGCAGAGAAATTACTAGCCAATCCGGTTATGGAGTATTTTGAACTGGAGTGTCGCCCGGCCTGATCTTCTGAACGTATAAGCGTATACGCGTTGCAAAGAGCGACCGCAGATATTGCCACTGGCCTTGCAAGAGGTGCCGAAGAGAATCGTCCGGCCGCCTCTCTTTACTTGGTACCCACGCCCATCGGAAATTTAAAGGACATTACCCTTCGTGCACTCGATGTGTTGCGCCAAGCCGACCTGATATTGGCAGAGGACACACGCACGACAGCCGTATTGCTACAGCATTACCAAATACAAAGGCCCGTTATTGCCTATCATCAACATAACGAACACAAGCTGGTGCCTCAGTTGGTGCAACAGCTGGCGGGGGGCACGGTAATGGCGCTGGTTACCGATGCGGGCACGCCGGGTATTTCCGATCCGGCCTTTTTGTTGGTGCGCGCTTGTGTACAAGCCGGCCTACCCATAGAAACATTGCCCGGAGCAACCGCTTTTGTGCCGGCCCTGGTTAATAGTGGGATTCCTTCGAATCGATTTTGTTTCGAAGGATTTTTGCCGCTTAAAAAAGGTCGGCAGACCTTACTAAAGCAACTGGCGGTAGAGCCGCGTACGATGATCTTTTACGAATCGCCACAAAGGTTATGCAAGACGCTCGAAGAATTTTGCCAGGTATTCGGAGAAGCGAGAGCCTGTAGCGTAAGCCGTGAGCTGACCAAACTTTTCGAAGAACAATTTCGCGGAACCCTTCGGGGATGCCTGACTCATTTTGCAGCCAAGAAAGTAAAGGGAGAGATCGTGCTGGTCGTAGCCGGATTGACCTGATTTAAATTTTTAAAATAAGTATATGCGATCAATTTTTTTGATGACCCTGTTTAGTGTATCGCTCGTTACGACCTTGTTGGCCCAGGGCAGCGGCTGGCAGCAGCGCGTACAGTATAAAATGGATGTTACCCTAAACGTGCAGACCAATCGGTTTAGCGGTACGCAGCAACTCGAGTATTGGAACAACTCGCCCGATACGCTCGATAAACTCTACTATCATCTTTATTTTAATGCCTTTCAGCCCGGCAGCATGATGGATACCCGCAGCCGCAGGCAAGGCACGATACAAGTGGGCCGCGGGGTCGATTGGGACAACCGGGTCAAGGATCGCATTGTGCAATTAAAGCCCGATGAGATCGGCGAGCAAAAGGTCTTGTGGCTAAAAATGAACGGTCGCCCGCAACAAGTACAAACCCACGAGACGATCTTAGAAGTGATTCTCGACAAACCGATCTTACCCAAGTCGAAGGTGGTGCTCGATCTGGCCTTCGAAGGACAAGTTCCCTTACAGATCAGAAGAAGCGGTCGAGATAATGCCACTACCAAGGTGCGTTATTCGATGAGCCAGTGGTACCCCAAACTTTGTGCGTATGACCAGGAGGGTTGGCATCCCACTCCGTACGTGGGTCGCGAGTTCTATGGCATTTGGGGCAATTACGATGTGCGCATTACCCTCGATAAAAATTATATCGTAGGAGGAACGGGGTATTTACAAAATCCGCAGCAGATCGGATACGGCTACGAAAAACCCGGCTCGACCGTAACAAGACCCGCGGGCGATCAGCTAACCTGGCATTTTTATGCCCCACAGGTGCACGATTTTATGTGGGCGGCCGATCCGGATTATATTCATCGCTCGGTAAAACTGCGCGATAGTATTCCTGCTGCACGCAACGGGGGCGTGGCCCAGCGCGAATTGACCCTCCATCTTTTCTATAAACCCACCAATGTAAAAGCAGCGGAGTGGGAAAAAATATTGGTCGATGCGCGAAAGGCCTTGCCCTATATCGAAAAGCATTTTGGGGCCTATCCTTACAAACAGTATTCTTTCGTTCATGGCGGGGATGGGGGCATGGAATATCCTATGGCTACACTCTTGATCGGTCCGGGCGCTTGGTTGCATGAATGGATGCACAGCTGGTACCAGGGTGTACTCGCTACCAATGAGTCGCTCTATGGATGGATGGACGAAGGATTTACCAGTTATGCCGAAGATCGCATCAGTGCCTTTCTTTCGTCCGATACCGGATTTGCGCAAGCCGGTTCGTATCGGGGATATGTGGCGCTAGCCAAAAGCGGAAGGGAAGAACCGCTGACCACACATGCCGATCATTTTAACACCAATGCGGCGTATTCGTCGGCCGTTTATTCGAAAGGAGCCGTGTTTATGGAGCAGTTGGGTTATGTGGTAGGAGCAGCCGTTCGTGACAAGATCTTACTGGATTATTACGAGCAATACAAGTTCAAACACCCTACGGCGAACGATTTTATTCGTGTAGCCGAAAAAAGAAGTCGGCTTAAACTGGATTGGTATAAAGACTACTGGATCAACGCTACCAAAACCATCGATTATGCCATCGATAGCGTGTGGGAAGAGAGTGGCCGCACCCAAGTGCGTATAAAGAGAGTTGGATTAATGCCAATGCCCATTGATCTTCAACTTAACTTTAGTGACGGAACGCGCGAGTTGCATTATGTACCCCTCGATCTACTCTATGGTCAAAAGCCTGCAGAGGATAGCACGTTAGCTCCCACCGTATATCCGGCCTGGAAGTGGACGCATGCTACTTATGTGGTCAGCACGGCCCGAAAACTTACCGAGATACGGCAAATAGAGATCGATCCCTCTCAGCGTATGGCCGATCTGGACCGCAAGAACAATCTTTTGAAATTAGATTGGACACCGTCGAAGCCACTGCAGTAACGAATCTTAACAGCTTCTATTACCGGGCTACGTATAGCAGGTATTTTTCGCGAAAGAATGCTTCGCCGAATATCGTATGAATATCCACCTGATGCGGGCGGGTTCCACTTTGTTGAATCTCCAGGGCCAGATCGCCCCCCTTTAAACAAATTAGTCCGGTGGGGGCTGTATTGCCGGGTACTGCAGATCGGGTGCGAAGCAATGGCTTGCTCCAGCGCCACAGGTCGCCAAGGGGTGCTACGGCTCGTGATACCACATAGTCGAATTGCTTTTGCTTGATGTCCTCTGCCCGGGTGTGTTGCACCGTGATATTTTTTAGCCCCAATGCGTCGGCAACGGCTTGTACTACTTTTAATTTTTTGGCAATACTATCTACAAGAAAAAAGTTTACCTCCGGAAAAAAAATAGCGAGCGGTATGCCCGGAAAGCCACCCCCCGTACCCAGGTCGAGCACGGTGCTGCCACTGGCAAACGAGAAGGAAGCCGCAATGCTCAGGGAGTGCAAGACATGTTTTTCGTAGAGAGCATCAATATCTTTTCTAGAGATCACATTGATCTTTTCGTTCCATTCGTTGTACAGAGGTCCCAGCTGCTTCCATTGCTGCAGTTGCAGTGCAGTAAACTCATCGAAGTACTTTTCGATGAGTGCCACACCGGCAGGGCCATTGGGTTGCAGAAGTTCCATGGCTTAGTTCCAGCTTTTGGCAGGTCTTCTCCATAGGGCCGGAAAGAAGATCAGGTAATAGAAGAACATCCACATATCTAATAGCAAAAACCAGGGCCATAGATCTTTTTCGTCTAGCTTGTCCATGGCCCTATAGAGTACAATGGCCTGCCAAAGGAGCTTAGTACCCCCCATCGCTGCCACATAGGGCCAGGGGCAGAACAGTAGGGCGGCTACCAACAACGGATAAAAAGAGAACTGCGTAACAAAGTAAAGCCCCAATAAAAAACTATGTAGGGGTTTGTAGTACTTGGCTGTTGTGTAGTGTCTGGATTTTTGTTTTAACCATCCGGCCCAGGTTGTCTTTGGAATGGAGCGGGTAATAGCTTCGGCATCGATTACCACTGCAGTATTCTCTTTGGTGGCCACCCGATTAATAAAGAGATCGTCGTCGCCGCTGGGAATATGGTTGATAGAAGAGAACCCTTTGTTTCGTAAAAAAAGATCCTTGCGATACGAGAGATTACGCCCCACCCCCATATAGGGAAGACCCGCCAGTGCATACGACAGATATTGCAGGGCGGTGTGAAAGGTCTCAAAGCGTATCAACTTATTTAGCAATCCTTTTGTCTTATGATAGGCGCCATACCCTAGTACGATCTCGGTTTGCTCGGTGTAGGCGTTTTGCATTTTTTGCATCCAATGCTCACTGGCGGGTACGCAATCGGCATCGGTGAGCAATAAGATCTCGTGCTTGGCCTCGCGAATGCCAATAGAGAGCGGATATTTTTTTCCGCTGATCAGCTTGGCCTCTTGCTGCAGCTCTACCACCTGCAAATGTTTGAATGTTTTTTTTAGCTCTTGCAAGATATACTTGGAGTCGTCGGTCGAATTATCGTTTATAACGATCACCTCTTTGGTACTGGGATAATCCTGCACCAAAATACCCGGCAGATTGCGGGCCAGGTTCTCGTCTTCGTCACGGGCACAAATAACAACCGATACAGGATGTTGAAAGTGTCGAGTGCGGGCAGCAGGACGATAAAAAGCAACCCGGCCAAAGAACCAGCCGTAATAAAAGAGTTGAATAAACGCTACACTTCCAAAAACAATAAGGAGAATACTGCTCCAAGGGGCCGTCAACATGGGGGCGAAGATAATAAGATACTTGTATCTTGCACCGGTATGGCTGCGCTTACATTTAAGCTGGAAAAAACCGACCTAGCGGGCGCTGCACGTGCCGGCACGATCACGACCGATCACGGCCAGATCAATACCCCTGTTTTTATGCCCGTCGGTACCGCCGGTACGGTCAAGGCGCTCACCCAGCAACAGTTGCTGCAAGACGTAAATGCACCCATTATTTTGGGAAATACCTATCATCTTTACCTGCGTCCGGGGCTGCGAGTGCTCGAAGAGGCCGGCGGGCTGCATCGGTTTATGGGATGGGATCGCAATCTGCTTACCGACAGCGGCGGCTATCAGGTCTTTTCGCTCTCGGGCACCCGAAAGATTACCGAAGAAGGCGTAACGTTTCGCTCGCATATCGACGGGAGCACACATTTGTTTACTCCCGAATCGGTGATGGACATTCAGCGCATTATCGGTGCCGATATTGTAATGGCCTTCGACGAATGTCCGCCTGCCGATAGCGATCATACCTATGCCAATAAATCAATGCAGCTTACCCACCGATGGCTAGACCGCTGCTTGACCCGGTTTAACCAGACCCCGGACCGCTATGGGCATACGCAGCAGTTGTTTCCGATTGTGCAAGGCGGGATCTTTCGAGACCTTCGCAAGATCTCTTGCGATTTTGTGCGCAGCAAAGACACGGCAGGCTATGCCATAGGTGGCTTGAGTGTAGGGGAGCCCGAAGCACAACTATACGATATCTGTGGTTGGTCTTGCGAACACTTGCCCACCGACCGACCCCGCTACTTGATGGGTGTGGGCACTCCTTGGAATTTGTTGGAATGTATTTCGCTCGGGGTCGATATGTTCGATTGCGTAATGCCCACGCGCAACGGACGCAATGCCATGCTCTTTACCAGCGAAGGCGTGGTCAATATCGACAATAAAAAATGGGAACACGATTTCTCTCCGCTCGATGCCGCCATTGGCGCCTCGGTTAGCACCTACTACTCGCGGGCCTACCTTAGGCATTTGATCAAGGCTAAGGAGATATTGGGCTATACTATTGCCAGCATGCACAATCTTCGTTTTTATCAGTGGCTGATGCGAGAGGCCCGGGCCCATATTTTGCAGGGTGATTTCCAGGGCTGGAAGACCACCATGATCGCCCGCTTGCAGCAGCGCTGCTGAGCCCTGATTTTAACAGGTCGTCACTTTATTTTGGTCTATTTTTGACGCATGCGGAAACTGGACTGGTACATACTTAAGAAGTTCCTGGTCACTTTTGTTTTCTGTATGCTACTCTTTACCGTGGTCGCCGTGGCCGTTGATATTAGCGAGAAGACCGACGATTTTGTAAAATCCGAACTGAGCGCTCGCCAATTGTTCGATCAATACTACATTGGTTTTATTCCACATATTTGGAGTTTGCTGTTTCCTCTCTTTGTTTTTATTGCCGTCATTTTTTTTACATCGAAGATGGCTACCCAGTCCGAGATCATTGCCATTCTTAGCAGTGGCACACCGTATCCGCGCCTGCTAAGACCTTATTGGATCGGCGGGCTCTTGCTGGCTTCTTTGTGGTGGGTCGGAAATCGGTATTGGATTCCGAAGGCTAATATTGTGCGCAGTACCTTTCAGACCAATTACCTCGATCGTAACGATCCCTCTAAGAATGTTTATTATGGTAATTGCGCGGCCTGTTTTTATTTGCGTACCGATAGCAACACCTTTGTGGGCATACGCGATTACGATACGGTCTCGCGCTCGGCCCGTGGACTTTTTTTAGAAAAGACAAAGGCAGATCAACTGGTCTATAACCTGCGGGCAGAAAGTATTGTATGGGATACGCTGACCAAAAAGTGGAAACTATACCGCGTTACCGAGCGCCGCCTCGATACGATGGGAGAGCGGGTAACCAGTTATGATACGATGCTGCTTTCTTTGAATGTGCTACCGACCGAGCTTCGCCGCGACGATTATTTAAAGGATAAGCTTACCACGCCCGAACTAACGCAGTTTATTCGTCGCGAAGAGCTGCGCGGCACCGAAGGGCTCAAGGCCATGCGGGTAGAACGGTATCGGCGCACCTCGGGTGCATTTAGTGTTTTGCTGTTGACCCTGATCGGGGTCATTATTGCTACGCGTAAGACCCGCGGGGGCAGCGGCATGCACCTGGCGCTGGGTATTATTATTGCCTCGGTGTTTATTATCTCGGACCGTTTTTCGACGGTTTTTGCCACCAAGGGCGATCTGCCCCCGCTACTGGCCGCCTGGCTTCCCAACCTGGTTTTTTCGATCGTGGCCTTTCGCATGTATCGAAACACGCCCAAGTAAAAACTAACTCGCTTAATTTTTGTTATCGGGGTGGGCTTCGCCTAATTTTGCAGCATCTTTTAAGAAGCCTTTTCAAAAAATTGCCATATGGGAATCATCAAAGATCGGTTTAAGGCAAAAGCCGACGCCTTAAGTGTAGAGATCAAAGACCTGTTAAAGGAACACGGAAATAAAGTGATCGGCGAAGTGCAACTGTCGCAAGTCTACCAGGGCATGCGCGGCATGACCGGTCTGGTTACCGAAACTTCTTTGCTCGATGCGCAAGAAGGAATTCGTTTCAGAGGCTACTCCATTCCCGAGTTGCAACAAAAATTACCGAAGGCGCCTGGTGGACAAGAGCCCTTGCCCGAGGGATTGTTCTATTTGATGCTGATCGGTGAGTTGCCTACCGAAGAAGAGGCCAATCATGTTACCAATATTTTGCAACGCCGCAGTCACGTGCCTTCGCATGTTTTTGAGGCCATCGATGCGTTGCCTTTGCATACCCATCCCATGACGATGTTCGTGGTAGGGGTGATGGCCTTGCAAACAGAAAGTTATTTTCAAAAGCGCTACGCCGAGGGCATCAATAAAAAAGAATATTGGTTGCCCGCTTTCGATGATAGCATCGTACTACTGTCGAGACTTCCTCGTATTGCAGCGTATATCTATCGTCGCAAGTACAAGAACAGCGATCACATTCAACCCAACGGATTACTCGACTGGGCCGGCAACTTTGCCCATATGCTTGGCTATCCCGATGAGAGTTTCCAAGAGTTGATGCGTTTATACATGACCATCCATGCCGACCACGAAGGAGGAAACGTCTCTGCGCATACCACGCATCTGGTGGGTTCTGCCCTGAGCGATCCGTACCTGGCGTATGCGGCAGGCATGAATGGACTTGCCGGTCCATTACATGGATTGGCCAATCAAGAAGTGATCAAGTGGATCTTTGAGATGCAAACCGAACTAGGCACCGATGCTCCTTCGAAAGACCAGATTGCCGAGTATGTTCGTAATACACTCAGCGAAGGCAAAGTGGTACCCGGATACGGCCACGCCGTTCTTCGGAAGACCGATCCTCGTTTTACCGCGCAAATGGAATTTGGTAAAAAGCATATGCCCGACGATAAACTTGTTAATACCGTTTGGAACATTTACGACGTAGTGCCTCCTATTTTGGGAAGTATCGGAAAGATCAAGAATCCCTGGCCCAATGTAGATGCGCACAGTGGCGCGCTACTGGTGCATTACGGAATGGTCGAATACGAATTCTATACCGTGCTCTTCGCTGTAAGCCGTGCACTGGGTGTACTTGCCAGCCTTTGCTGGGACCGCGCCCTTGGATTTCCGCTTGAGCGACCCAAGTCGGTTACTACCGATCAGGTAAAACGCTGGTTAGATGGTAAGGACCAGATCTGGGGCGAGTAATTTTTGCTATATTTGCCACCCTCTGGGGAATTAGCTCAGTTGGCTAGAGCGCTTGCATGGCATGCAAGAGGTCACCGGTTCGACTCCGGTATTCTCCACAGACATCTTTCAAATGAACCCCTTGGTAACGAGGGGTTTTTTATGGCTGCTTGACAGGCCTTACTTTTGCACCATGAGCGTACTAAAACAACTGGCCGAATATCTGTATCTGCGTCCAAAAGATCCGAGTCGTCCTAAGGATAAATGGATCGGGTATATGCATGGCATTAACCGCATCAGCATCTTTATTTTTATATTTTGTCTGGTGCTGCTCGCGATCAAACTGATCTTTTAAGCTGCGTAACGATCAAGTAAGCGGCTTGCTTCGAGGCATTTCCACTTTCACTGAGCAACTGATGGAGTTGCGCATACGCTTGTTCGAGCTGCGATCGTTTGCTCTTGTCGTACAAAAGTTCTCTTAGCGCTGTTGTAAGCGAGGTGATGTTAAGTTCGTCTTGGATCAACTCGGTTACCAAGGCTTTGTTCATGATCAGATTGACCAACGAGATGAACTTAACCTTAACCAAGCGCTT
>Ga0194130_10004376_pt1 | contig 17994 bp, 14 predicted proteins | sample TA2KigsurfametaG_FD_160084 | JGI IMG/M metagenome (GOLD analysis project Ga0194130, IMG submission 160084) | Freshwater microbial communities from Lake Tanganyika, Tanzania - TA2015050 Kigoma 12 surface | ecosystem: Environmental > Aquatic > Freshwater > Lake | place: Tanzania: Lake Tanganyika... | reverse complement strand
ATATCATCAAGGCTTTCTGCTCCGATGCAAAAGCTATAGTTCCTTCTCCCAACTTGCAGTAATATAGAGGTTTTACACCAAATCTATCTCTTCCAAAAGTGACTTTTTTTTGCAATGAGTCCCAAATCACATAAGACCACATTCCGTTGCATTTATGCAAGAAACTCTCTCCAGAATTCAGTAGACCCTGAAATAGGACCTCTGTATCTGATTGGGTTTTTAGCTTAACACCTTTGGTAATTAGTTCTGCCCGGAGTTCGATGTAGTTATAGATCTCACCATTGAAGAGAAAGTAGTACCTGCCGCAGGCACTTACGAATGGCTGATCCGAACCAGCATCATCATCTACTATAGAGAGTCTATGGTGTCCTAAAATAACCGGTAACCCCCTAACTGTTAGATCGACCACCTTTGAACTGTCTGGACCTCTATGTTGTATAGAACTAAATGCTTCATTAAAATTGCGGCATGAAGCACCAAAAACCGCAAGGAACCCGCACATTTGCGCTTAACATAGCCAAGTAATTCTACATGACAATAGTCCCGTGCGCATAGCAATAGCCGTATTTGGCTACAGGCGTCTTCCACACTTGCGTAGATGTCTGAGTTCTATTGAAGATGCCAATCGAGATACCAAATTTCCACTTCATATTTTCCTTGACGGCTATCAGGGAACTGATGACGCGCCTAATGTTAGTGCTTTAAGGCAATATACCAGGCTCTATCAGCAAAATCGGCCTCTTTTAATAGAGATAATAGAGCGCCCCCGTAATATAGGATTAAAACATAATATTATTTCTGGCCTAAATCAATTGGCCACCGCTTATGATGCATTTATTGTTTTAGAGGAAGACATTTTGATAAGTAGGTATTTTCTTGAATATGCGAAAGATTGCCTTACCTTCTACTCTGGTTCAAGTCGTATATGGCATATTAATGGATATACAGAGCTTAGTTTATATGCTCTTGGAGATACCGTTTGTACAAGAGCAATGAGATGTTGGGGCTGGGCTACATGGAGTTCAAAATGGACACAGCTGAATACCGATCTTGGTTATATCCTATCTCAAAAATCTCGTCTCATGTACTATGTGAATATTGATGGTACTTATGATTATTGGAGGCAGCTTACCCTTAACCAATATCAAAAACTTAATACGTGGGCTATCTTTTGGTATCTTACAATAGCTATGTCCAATGGTTTATGTCTTTCGCCAACACGTTCTCTCTGTGCTCATACTGGCAACGATGGTACTGGAACCAATGTCGCCTTATCTGATTATTCTTCCTCGCATCTCTCTTGGGACCGTAAACCTAGTTGCACTTCCCAGGAATTGGAAGATATTGATTATCTTAAAGCACTCAAGATCTATTTAAGGCAGCAAAATAAGCTACATTACCCAAGTCCCTTTGTTAAATTCTATTATAGACTCAAGCGTTTTTTTCTCCGTTTACGTTTTTTCAGTGTATTACTCTTCCTTGCCCTTTTCATGATCATCTGATAAATTACTCCAGTCTAGCTCAGTATGCTTACCTATAGGATCTCGCCTTATAATCATCTGGTGCGCTCCTTTCTATATTTCTTTAATTGAACAGAGTATGATTCAGAATCGATTTGCAATCCCTCTTATTTTATTTACTGACACTACTTTCCTCTATTGCTATATATCCTCGATAAAACTCCTATCCCGTATACACCATTTCACAATAAGGTAATTAGGGAACTAACCCGACAGAAAAACTCGCGCATCTTCTACGGCTCCCATTGCCTGGCTACGGCCAACACCAGCAGGTCTATGTTCTTTTGCTAGATCACAATAGAAGTCTGAGCCTCCCCCCTTTCTTCATTGTTATCTACTCATAGCCCGCACAGCGTTAATCTTATCATTCTGAGTAACTTATTCTAGGAGTTTATATTCTTTAAACATCTTACTGTGCCCACTCTAGTTTACTCCTCCATGGTGTTGCTAGTGTCGTTATTGAATTCCTTTTACATCGTTCACTGAATTGTTCCTTAGAACCTTTTAAGCCTGCCTTCAGCTAGGTGTTTTCTTTGCGGCCTCTCGATCGGTTACCGTTGTCACCTGCCTTTGAACGTCGGCAACACTTGTCAATCAAAGGTCGTCTTTCCTCTGCACAGTGGTTTTCATCGATCTCTACTAGTCCATTAAGATCCTACGATCGACGACACTATTTTCGATTTAGCTGTTTTGTACCACCTTCTTGTTTAGCTTATAACTGGTTGTGAAGTCGTAAAGGTCCGTGTGTCACCCCTCCAAGCCACTAACTACACAGCTAATTCATATCCACCCCAATCTCTGACAGCCGTAAGTGGGGAATAGCTTGTTCTGACACACTTTAGGTGTTGAGCCCTTGGCTCTTCTTAAGCTCAGGCCGTTATTAGCCTGCTATCCGCCTACAAGTGGTTTTCTAGCTACTGCTTCGGTGATATCGTTGCTTCGGTGGACCGCTGCTACTGCGCTTTGCCCAGCGTTTTATTCTCGATCCATAGCAATTGCATTAGGCCATTCAGCAACGTCATTTTCTTTTGACCTTCAACGCATAGCGAGGTTGCTGGTGGAACCGCGCTCACCGTTGGACGAACTCTTGGGCTTGGTTCTCGGATGTCTCAAATATCTGCAGCCACCTGTGGCCGTATCTCACTATTCGTAGGCTAAGCCCGGTTACGTTATTTATATTACATCAAGCAGCTAACCCCCTTGAGTTACTGTGCGACCGGATCACGGTAGATCGAAGGCTTAACTACTCCAGCGGACCGAGTTACGGCATAGCTCATGTGCCCACCACCGATGCTGCACTTCTTGTATCTATATGACTAGCATTCAGTAAATACTACGCATATTTAGATACTTTTACAGGAACTTAGACTTTGATATACACAAGCCGCCTGGCACCACTAGAAGTTTCAAAGTGTTGACACGCTACTCTATTAAGAATACTATTAGTCTAGCATTTGACCATAGTCGAGAATCGCTCAAAGGACGCAATATTTTTCCTTCTCTATAGGCGATATCTGCAAGATTGCCCCATGAGAAAACTGATCGATTATCAAGTGATGGCAATAAACTGTTTGTCTTACTGTTTTCCTCAAAGACATCTTGAAATGAGATTAAAGCCATTTCATAATTATTAAAAACATGGGTTAGAACTTCGGCTTGCACCTCAGCAGTTGTCTCCGATAGTGAAAATGTAGCAATAAATATATTAAAACCGCACAGAGGTGTCTCGATATCTTTATATGTCTCTTGAAATGAAATTTTTGAATAACCGCAAGGATTTACTAACTTAAGGAATGTTTGTTGCAAGCATTGCAGACCAGGCAAATCGATTATACGATACGTTACAACAGACGGTATTGAGCTGAGGATAATACGGCACAAATTACCATACCCCCCCCCAAACTCAGTCACTGAAAACTCTACACTGCTTAAGTCAATTGGTGCTAGTATATCTATTAGATAAACATAGAGACAATGCAGTAACGAGGTGTACGAGACTAGCAGTTTTGAAGTGTTAATAATATATGGTTGACCAAGAAGTGAATCTTGAGCATGTAAAAGATAGTACGAACCTCTCTCTGAACCTATTATAATACTCTTCCACGGTGTAGGTTGAAAAATATCACTTAAACCACCGTTAAGATGTCCGACAATTGGCTTTACTCGAAGAAAAGAACTTAACTTCAGACCCGTGAATTCTGATTCAATCGTTGACCAGTAATTAACTCCAAACATTACACCCCTTTCATTATATTTGCTATTACGAAAACTATCTGGGTATACATAGCCAAACGTACCTAAGTCTAATGAACTATAGAACGTCTCCAGCACAAAAACTAATAGTCGGTCAGTCTTTATCCTTAGCCTTCTACACACGCCTACTGATTTCACCACTACCTTGCGAACTAAATTAATGCCAAAGAACAAAGGTAATAAACTGCCGCAATAGTAGAATACATCACGGCTAAAAAAGCTAAATACAGGAAATATATTTGGAGTTTTGCATATCAGATAGAATGTATTCCCTATAAAGTTACGAAGCGTTATCTTCTTTTCTTCAAAAAGGTATTTGTTGAAGGCGAAGCACTCAGAGTATGTAGTCAACCAGTGGCGCCTTACTTCACTATTCGTCTTGTCTGTTGTGCTATCCCAGAATAGATAGTTATGGCGAACTATATGTTTTGCTTGAGAGCATACTTCATGCGCAATAAAAGCACATACCCAGTGAGGAGCGATTGACCGGTACAACCCATAGTCGAGTCTTGATAGTACAGATTTCAAATGAGCAACAGGATATATAAAAGAACTAAGACCTATATACTTGTCTAGCGATATTTCATTTACTTTTGTGGGAACTAATGGCTGTAAAGTCGAAGTATTAAGCGTATTATCGTAGATATAAGCATCCAGGTCTAAAGAAGATAAATTAGACGCTGGTGAAAAAATAACTGTATCATTACATACTTTGTCTGGCAAAAGCTCACTTAGTGAATGAACTGCATCATCATCACCTAGAACTAGCATCCAGTCACATTCACACACCTCAAAATACGACAAGAATATATTGAGATCGGCCTCGATTACCTCCTTACCAGCTTTCGAGACATCGTAATGATCTATCGAGAAATAGGAATTAGATTCGAAAGATATAGCGCATTGCCTTGTTAGTTCAAAGCATGCTTGCGAGGAGTTGTTACGGACAACGACATGTATATTGAGTAGCTTAGATGATGATTTTCTGCATGACACAATTGATCTTCGAAGTTTAGACGGCCTGTCATGAGTAGGGATTACAACTGTAAGTTTTCTCATCATCCACTAAATACGTAAAACAAAGATTGGCAACCTTCATATCATACCATAAATCAGTAACTTTATCAGTGCAATAAGTCTAGCACTATATATTTCTGTAATATCATCTAATATCGCCCATTCTTCTATCATAAAAAACTTCGTATGAGAAGCTCTTCATTTCTTTATCTGCTCGTATTCCTAACATTGTTTTCGCTCTTCCCGTAGTTTTGAACCTGTGACCCTCTTCCTAAAGCAAACCTTTTTTTCCGACCTATAATCACAAAGCCGAACTCTTTCTTTTCTTATTGCGTTTTAATCAATACCTTCCCCTTGCACTATAAATGTTACACTACACTTGGAAACTCTGTATGTATCCTCAATTACCATACTCTTTCAACTAGATCGTGGTTCCTGATACCTTTTGATTTTCAGACATTCAGTCGCTCCCTGAATCACTGATTTCTTAATGAGTCCCCTCGCTAAAGATTATCGGTTTTAATCACTCCCATGACAGCTTAAGCTCTGTTCTTGTTTTGAATTCTTTTTCTACAATTTGATCTTCGTTCAAGTCCTCTCACGTTTCTCTTCAGTATCACCCCAGACTTCATACATGATATTACCATATTAGGATTTTTTGCATCTGCGTAATATTTTGTTCGTGCCGTGCGTTAATACATCATCCTTTTGTTAAACTTCCTACCCCCTCGCTAATATCCTTGCGTTTCTTTTCTGTAGCGAATCAGAATGTGTATATCACCATAAGGAAATTTACTCAGCATACACCTTACTTATTCTCTTAGTATTATTTTGGTTTCATATACCCTCTAATTTAATTGTACAGTACATCCTACTTTCATTAGTATATTGCAGTAGTCGGTTCCAGTCTTCCTGAAACCCTTACATTTTGATGCTCTTATTAAAAGAGATTGCAACATTTTGATCTAGCCAAATACCATATACTGTAACTATACAGGTAACAGCAATTATGCTGCTTAAACCTCCCAATAAGAGTGATAGAGAAAGAAGAAGTGTTGCTGCAATATACACTATTGCAACCCGATCATGTGCCCACCCTGCTTGATGCAGTCGTTGGTACAGATGCAATCGGTGAGCTTCAAATATGTTTTGTCCAGAAGCAAGCCGGCGAACTAGGCATATCGAAGCATCAGCAATTAGTGGTGTACCTAGAAGCAACATGCCCATTGCACTTGACCAATTCTCTGCTTGAACTACAAGCCCTGCAAAAACCGCACCAAGATAGGTGCTTCCCACATCACCCATGAATATTTTTGCTGGAGACCAATTCCACGCTGTGAATCCAATTAGAGCACCAACTAGTGTGAACAATCCCAATGAGAAATTCTCGTATACTGTCGACGTTAAAATTATTATAATCATACATCCTGCAACAAGACCATCCACCCCGTCCATAAAGTTTGTCAAATTTATGACATAAGTGATGGCTACTACGCAGAGTACAAGTGGCACGATACCCTCCATACTCTTGGAGCCTAACGGACTTATATTTATTAATGCGATTCCTGTTGCTAACTGTCCTATGTAACGGATCAATACTTTTAATTTATACAGGTCATCAAGTAAGCCGATCAGGGCTAACGGTGTGCATATCAATGGTATGAGTGACAAGTTGTGCGAATATGAAGCGTATATCTGTTGGTAGTACAAACCTAAGCAGTTTCCTAGCCCACCCACCAGTACAAATGCAATTCCACCACCACGAGGCACTACATACTTATGTGAACTTCTTGCGCCTGGATGATCTAATAGATACTTTTTAAGTATAGGGTAAATAATTAATATACACAGCCAACTCGCTAATGCTGAGACAAACGTGTAGCCAATTAATATACTGATCATGAAACAACTTTATTAATTGGAAAATGCTCTGGATCACATCCTAAAATTTTATGTACTGGGGTAAACCCTGACAGGTCAACCGCCATCCTCAAAAGAGCCTCGTAGGTCTTCGGAGACAATAGCAGAAGAGGTGTCGCAAGGAAGAAGAAAACTCTATTTGGTACGCTCAGCAAAAGGCATGTATGTGCTCGATCATCTTCAACCTGCGAACATTGAATCGCTGAAATCATCTCTCTGTATGATAGGCAGCTGTCGCCTCCCAAAGACAGCCGAGATCTCGTAGAACGTTCTACCGAGGTTTCTTGAAACTCCTCTGCAATTTTCATTGTTACCGCGGCTACCTGTACAGCATGTATCGGTTGGCGTAGTCCTGTTTTTTCTGGTAACGGGAGCATCGGCAAAGTCCTTATTACTCTAAGTATCCGACATACATTTTGATCACTATATTGACCGACTCTCCCGTATATTAGAGTTGGCTGCAGAATGCAGCTGCTTAATTGAAAATTTTTACATAAGTGCTCAATATTGTCTTCGGCTTTTTTAAGTCTTTTATAAAGATCTTGGTCGAACGAGCTAAACGCATATCGTTTAGTTAGTACAGAAGACGAAGAACATGCGATAATTCCTACTAGGCTGTCTAGGCATTCTGGCTTATCGCGAGCGATCTGCATCAAAAACTCATTAAATAACCATATAGGGCTATAGCTTATCCAAATCGAGGGTATTTTATCTGAGCCCGCAACTTCAAACGACTCAGCAGATGTGAAATCAACATAATATAGTTTCTCCTTATTGTTGATCCTGCTCTCTGCTTTTCGTGAATATCTGTATACTAACCAAGAAGGATGATTCTTCTTAATCTGTTCGCATACTGACTCACCCACTGAGGTTCTGGCCCCAAAAAGGTGTACTTGCATCTTCATCCTCCTCTTAGTTGCGTTTCACGAGAGTGATTAAACGGTGAATATAGCGCATTAGAAATGGAATTAACCACTGATTTGGAAAGGCTACTTTGTATGCAGAACTTACTTCCTTTAGCCGTTTTAGATTCTGTTGGCTGCTTACGCCACCGGTCAACATATAAACTATTTCTTTGTCCAAGCATAAAATCTCAATCTCTGCATTCTCACTTATATTTAAAAAATAGTCTAAATCTGCACTAAGTCGATACTCTGTATTATAACGTAAGCCTAGGCGCCGTAATCGTTTTCCAATCATTGCACCTTGGTGGGGTGGTGTTCGACCCTTTATAAGTGCGTTCCGATAAGCAGTCCTATTTATCCTGCCCTCGGGTAAAAAGCTACTTACTCTTGTTGGAACTTGCCCCTTAGAATCAAAGTAGCGTCCGCGACAGACTACTAAGTCTAGCTTTGACTTGCCCAATTGTCGGTTGTTATTCTCCCTATCTCTTACCTTTTCAAATACATCAGCAAAGACGTCTGGACCTATAGCCCAGTCATCTGACCCCCAGAACATCAACCAATCGTGTACAAAACCCAAACGAGCATCAACCTCAAAACCCTGATTCATAGCTCCAAATATTCCAGAGTGTCTAGGATCTTGAGGCTCCCAGTAGCAACGACAAACATTTAAGCAGCATTGCTCTATCCACATACGATGGGCGCTCTCCGAATTTCCATCAATAAACAGTAAGTTCCAATCTACTAATTTCTGTTGTTCCAATGACTCTACAAGTTTTGGCAAGTACTTGTGTGAGTTAAGTGTTGGAACTACGATTAATAAGCTTTCTTTGTCCTTGAGGTGTGTATCTGACAAGACTGCTCTTTTGTCTAAAATACTCTTTTTCATTGAGATTAAGTCTACTTTAGGTCTTTGAGTTGAACAATTAACGCACTAATGGATCCAGAGGCTATGACTATAGACCATTGTATTGTGTTTATACAAATTGGAGAATCATATTCTCAATGCTTCAGCAATAGACGTATTCCCTCTGTCTAAAAACTCTATTATATCCATGTCCATTACGACCATGACTGTCAGTTCACCTTCGCTGATTTCGTGGTCATGCTGAAGGGAGAAGGAATCAAGATCAGCTTGTCAGTCCAGAAGCTCTGCTACGACAACATCCTGGTGGAGAGGTTGTGGAGATCGGTCAAATATGAGGAGGTGTATCTGCATGCCTACAGCGATGTCTGGGAGGTTGATATCAGCCTGGCCTAATGCCTCTTGATGTACTGCTATGTAAGGCCGCACAGCTCACTGGGAGGAAGAACTTCCCATGAGTTTTACACTGAGAACGAACCCAGTTCCTCCCGCCCGGAGTTATCGGTCTCAGGGGCCGGGCCTGTCCAGTAAGAGGGACCCATCTCAGGCATCCAGTCATATAATTGCACCTATGAACAATCCCTCGTAAAAAGGCGATTGGTGTTGTCCACATCCCCTCAACTATTTCATTTCTACCATTTGTCCTTAACATTATATGTCCTTCAGTTAATTGGCAACCGCACCGAAGATTCTGCTAATTCTTAAGACTGCCTTTAGTGAATATTCTATAATTTCTGACTGAGAAGGCTTCTTTAAGCGTCCGTTGGATAATAAGGTGTAAATAGAATCGGTTTTCAGCAGCTCCTCCGGAAAAAAATAATTAATAGAGCACAAGTCTGTGGAAGGATCATAAGACTCAAATTTTAATGATATCACAGGACTTCCTGATGTCATCGATTTCAGTAATGAAGATTCTACAGGAACGCTCCACAGTGAAGGGACTAATATCGCCGAAGCCACCTTACAAAAATCACGTAAACCAGTTGACCACGTGCAAGGAAGAAATATAACATTGTTTGGTATTGACCTACTAATATCAGTCGTATTTTCAGTAGGTATCACAAATAGTATATTAGTATTCAGAGACGCAATAGCTAATGTATAATCAAAACCTTTTGCTGAGTTTAAATTTGCATGATAAATGACTTGATATGTATATGCACCATTATTCAGTATTTTCTCTGCTGCCTCAAGCGAATTATTTCTTGAAGGTATCATACACTCTATTATCGTAGATTCTGAAATCATTGGTATTACTCTTATTAAATCTGCTCGATAACCACTTTTATAAAATAAATCTGCTTGTGTCTGCGATTGTACAACCACATAGCCATATTCACCTGCTTTTAAACTGCAAGTATAATCATAATGGTCTTGTATATTATTACCCCACATACATGAACAACCATACTTGCATGAACTTCGGACGTCCGATATACATCTCATGCATGGGATCAACTCACCTTCAATATGATTATAACTTTTGATACAGAACCATGAGGAATCAACTAAATAAGAGGCAAATATCTTGTTTCTCTTACTAATCTTAAATAACGTAGTGTATCCAATCGATTGAGGATGAACAATGATCAATTTTGAATCTGGTATTTTAATATACCTTACTAAGTAGCCTATAGCCAGAGAATAGACAGTTGACAGTAACGGTGCGACTCCATGCCGACAAAAAACTAATATCAAGTATGAGACTAGTCGCTTAAAATCGTGAAGCTCACTAAGCTTGGGTGTCCATACATATGTAGAGTCAGTTGAAGCAAGTAGCAGTCTAAGGAAATCTGATGTGCCTGAAAACACCAACAATGGTGTACCAGAAACTACAATTCTTTTCACGGAAATGACGATAATTCATAGCTCGTATTTATCGGCTCATCACCCCTGCTACTTAGAGCATTGAAGTGTGGAGTTCCTCTGCAACCATATTCGATCCACATCTTTTCGACAAATTCACGAACACTCATAATTGATCCTGGTAGGTTTATAATTTTGAAAACAGGAGTATCATAATCAAGATTTTCTACGATTGTACTTATTAAATTACTAACCGGGATAAACCCCCGAATCTGCTCTCCTGATGTTAGATTTACATCACAGCCTTCTTCAGAGGCCTTAAGTATACATTGAAAAAGCCTATAAGATTCCTCGTATTTACCATATACCACGCACGGACGGATATGACAAGCAAATATATTTCTCACCGAGGATATGTATGATAAGACTAATGGACCGTAAGCCTTTGTACATGAATATGCAGAATTAGGAAGAGGTATGACACTTGCATTTGGATAACTTTCCAAATTAAACACATTCCCGTATTCAAAGGCACTTCCCACATTGATCAGTCGTTTCGCCCCCATTTCTGAAAGGTCAATCAAGATCTTAGAAAAATCTATTACGTTTGTCTTAAAGCATTCATCCCAACCTCTAGATTCTGGCTTTACTCCAGCGCCGAGCAAGTTAATTACACTAACACTATATTCTCGAAAGTAGTATTCAATGCTAGACAAATCAAGGTTTGCCACTTCAGTGCAGAAATGTTGCAAACAGACCGATAGATCGCGATGAGGCTGAGATCTGGATATTGAAATATATTCAAGATTATTAAGTTCGAGATACTCAATCAGGTTTTTTCCGATAAAGCCAGTACTACCAATTACGCAGATGATGGACTTCATTACAGAAGATTCGGTAGCATTGAAGGGTCAAAACTGACTATCTCTGAATCTCCCTTCAGTTTAATTGCTAAATCAGGGTTGGAGATGAAGAGTCTTCCCCAAGTTACTAAATCAAGTACACCTTGGCTGAGCTCACGGTTCGCTTCTTCTATCGTAAATGACGAACCACCAATTACCGTTAAATCATCTAAGAGGCCCTTCGCCTTCAAAAATACGAGAATGCGACCTGCCGTACGAAAATAATCTGCATTTGCGTTAGAAACGTCAATAAAATTTATTCCTAAGGAAACTAGCTGCGAGACAAAATACGCGGATTGCGCAAATAAGTCTCCCCAATCGTGAAATGTACTCATCACTCGTGACGGAGAAAATCGAACAATAACTCTGCTTGGGCCGATAGTCTCTACCACCTTTTGTATTACATGTAACGGGAATAAACACCTACCTTGTATACTATTCCCATATTCATCTGTTCGATCATTTACTCCAGAGTCGAGGAACTGATCCAATAGATAACCATGACCAGCGTGTATTTCTACTAAATCAAAGCCAGCTTCCATCGCCAATTCAGACGATATGGCAAAAGCCTTTGAAACTTTCCTCATATCAGAGGTATCCATCCTAACCGGATTACCGAATGCTTTACCATTCTGTCGATTAATGCCGGAAGCCTGTCGCTTTGTGGAGGACATGATAGGAAGACCAGAATTAAGTTCTGGATGTGATATGCGACCACAATGCCATAATTGTGCTGCAATAAGTGTTCCATACTCGTGAACTGACTTGCAAATATCTTCCCATGATCCTGCATGTTCTTTACTAAATAAATGCGGAACGGAACGATATCCATCACCCTCTGGGGAAGCTATTATCCCTTCTGTTATAATAAGTCCAACGCCATTCTTTGCGCGTATCTTGTAGTATTCAAGCATTTCCTTTGTAGCAAGCCGACCACTGTCAGCGAAGCCACGAGTCATGGCAGACATTACAATGCGATTCTTGAATACGTGATTAGAGGTTACAAGCTCTTTAAACAGCATAGTCACACATTCTTGATGTAAAAAATGGATCTGCTGCGTATCTCTGGAGCGAGGTACGCCAATCAATGAAGGGATTTTTTATTAGGCTTGAAAGGTGAGAAGAATCTAATATTACAGATGAAGGACGTTTTGCAGTGTCAAGATCGGAAAGAAATTTCTTTGATGCGTGAAGAATTGACACTCTATCCATAAGACCCCACTGCTTGACAAGAAATTCAGCTACTTCAAAAAATGTTGCATAGTTATAAGGCGCGAAATTATAATAACCTCGCAGATTACTTTTTAAAGCATCATAAACTATACAACTAATATCACGAGTAAATGTTGGCTGCCAAATACGACTACCGATTTCCAATGAGGGACTTGAATCTCCAAGTGCATCTGTTAACATTGTATAGAACTTTCCTACAAAGTTCTTGTCTTTTGCTAAACCGCCATAAAAACCACCAAGGCATAATATCAAGTACTCTGGCAGAAGATCTTGAATAAGTATCTGGGCCTTGTATTTCATATTAGCATAATGAGAACATGGAGATGGTAGCTGTTTTTCGGTGATGGGACAATAACTTGATTCGTGTATAAGAAATGATTGTGGATAAAATAATATTGAGTTGTACTTTTCGCACGCTCTTACAATATTTTCCGTTCCACCATAAATAGTTTTGTAACAAAATTCAGGATTCGATTCACAATGATCTGCATTTACTAGCCCTGCTGTATGCAATACATACCGCGGATTATAGTTGGAAAATACTTCATTTATTGCGATGTAATCAGTTACATCGAGGCTATATCTATTTAGCGCTAAAATATCAGATCCATTGCTCGCAAATCGATGTGCCAAACTACCCCCAAGCATACCATCGGCACCAGTTATTAACACCCTGTCCATTATCAACCTTTTGTAGTATGATTAAACATCTTGGACCATTTTACGCTTTGGCAAATAGTAAACCAGTCCAATCGCATACAGACCTAATCTATCTTGCCTCTTCTGTGATTCAAGCTGGCGGCAATGTTTATATAGATAAGGATTCCAAATCTAATGGTGACAGCGTCCTTATGAGAAGTATCTGTAGTGCAATCACTGGTCTCGTTTACGATGCCTCATCCATTAATCCTGACGAACTCAAACAGCGCGACTTATATATACTTTACAACATAGATAAACCTCATCATCTCAAGTCTAAAATTGATAAGATTTCTGGGCGATGCAATATAGCTTTATATACGCTTTATCATCCCCGAAGGGGTATCCTCTTTTATTATTTATCCACATTACGATTGCGCGGGTTTTTCCTATTCTTGGAGCATCTCCTTCCTTACGAGCATCTATATAACCTTTTTAAATATCGACACTTTATCAACGGCAAGAACTTAGTAGACATATTTTTTTATCTCTACAAGCCTCTAGCCATTGCTTGTAATGGTATCGACTTTATTGTAACAAGTGGAATTGAAGAGGAATCTAAGCTAAAACCTCTTCTCAAAGGGTCCAATTGTAAAATGCTTAAACAATCTCATTTACCCCTCAAATCAGATTCTTTTTCAATACAAGACTATGATTCAGGATATATTTTATGTGTTGGACGGAATGAACCTCGCAAGAACATTTCCGAAATTTGGCAACTTGCCTGTAATTATGATAATTACCGTTTCAAAATTGTAACGACACCCCCCGCCCTAAATTGCCAAAAGTCTTCTCAGCTACCACCTAACTCCTTAGCTAATGTTGAAATTATCTATAATGCTGATGAAACTATGATTGTAGAGTTCATTCGCGCAGCCCACGTCATACTCACACCTAGCCTGTTTGAAGTTATGTCCCTTATCGATATAACCGCAATACACCATAACAAAATAGTAGTCTCTACAGTAAACTCCTATATTGGTTCTTTCCCAGGAGTGTACCTACATGATCCCGCTATAAAAGGCGATCTTTGTGCTAAGTTTAAACTTGCGATAGGGTTATAGAGAGCTAATGAGAATCCTTGTTGTCGGAGGAAGCGGATCTTTAGGACGAGCTATAATACAGTCGATCTCTGTTACCTGTGAATCAGCCTTTATTGTAGGGACTTATGGTGACAAAACGAAGATTGAAGGTCACAAGTCTTTGTGCTTTTGGATATCTTATATTGACTTATTAACAACACCAAAACCTCCCGTCTGTAATCTTGAATTTGATATCATCATAATTACTGCTGGGCGTTATAATATACGTACCCCTAACCGATACTTCGGGCAGGTTTTCAAAGACATCATACAACCACTCTCCAATATACTTTTTAGTGTTAATGTCGCAAACTCGGCTCATTTTATTTATATTTCTTCTGCAAATGCTCTTAGAACACTCCATTGTGATCCACAAATAGCTTTAGGAAATTGCACTGTCTATGGACTCGAAAAACAAATCATGGAAAGTACTATAGCCCTGAGATGCGCTAGTCATGATGCTAATTATTCAATCCTTAGACTTAATAACATTTTTGATTCAAGTCTTAGAAAAGATGGCTTTGGAGTGTTTTGGCATATGAGCAGAGCCATACTTGAAGGCAGAAGCCCTACGTTCATTGGCGATTATATGATTGATAAAGACTACATTGACGTCAACGATGCCGCTTCTTTCATTGCTCAGTTAGTTTTATCAAAAACCACCAGAAATACCACCCTCGAACTCTGTAGCGGCTATTCAGTTTCAGCATTCGGTATTTACGAGTTGATGCTTCAATATGTGTCTAATGCAGTCTTTGATACATCAATTATAAAAGACACTCGCAGGTCTTCTGCCGTAATTCTAAAGCACCAACGAGAATTGAAATCCGTGTATCAAATGATAACTGAATCATTATCGAAGGCAGCGGTCTAAGATGCGACTTTCAGTCATAACTCCCATTTATAATAGTGCTCATTTACTTTTCAAACTGATTAACGCACTCGAGTCTGATTCTGATCTTATTTATGAATGGATTGTAGTTGACTCTGGATCTACTGACAGTTCAATTGCCACTATTATGGCTAGTTGTTACAACCTCCGATACAAAACTAAGGTTATTCAACAACCTAAAGAAGGCCCATATAAAGCTATGAACGCCGGCATTGAACATGCATCTGGCGAATACATTGCCATATTCAACTCTGACGACTACCCCCTTAGTGGAAGCCTTAGACAACTCCATACTGATATTTCTAGGTCTTTCCCAGATGTCTATTACGGACGAGTTGTAAGTTGCAACCAAATCATTGGATCTCGCAACTTTTTTCATTGGTCAAACTTTAGGATGAACAATATTCATCCTGCTACTGTTGTAAAGAAAAGTGTGTATCATTCTATTGGGCTTTACGATTCTTCTATATGCATAGCAGCCGATTTGGATTGGTATCTTCGATGTAAGCGTGTAAGTTCTCACTTATCTATACAGTATAATCAAAACTATTTAGTTTACTATACACCGGGTGGCATTTCTAGTCAATCTCCCCAGTCTTTCGCAGGAATGCTTTTAATCCTTAGAAAAAACCTATTCTCCGCTCCCCTGTCAACCTTATATTCTTTTCTTCTTTATTTATGGAGCTTACTTTTACGGTCAGGCTTTTTCAAAATTTCATACGTTCCTTCTCCATCGCATATCTATCGTCATTCAACACATATTCCCTCGCTTAGTATAGTAATGGCAACTTACAACGGCGCTGAATATATCCACGAACAATTATCGTCGATTTTAGATCAGATGTCACCCAATGACGAACTCCTTATAAGAGATGATTTTAGTAATGACGCTACAATATTCCACATTACTGAAGCAATCCAAAAAACCGATATGTCTGTAACTCTAACTGTTAACAGCATGAACTTAGGTCCCTCTAAAACTTTTGAGTTGCTTATAAATGAAGCCAAAAACGACATAATCGTCTTTTCTGATCAAGATGATATTTGGCTTGGTGACCGTTTAGGCCGAATCAGATACTTTAGCCGTTCTTACACAGCCTCGGTCTTTAATTCTATCTATGTTAGTGTAGCCGATGTCGGCAGCACATTTGCGATTTGCCGTCCAACCCGCAACATTATTCGTAATATTATTAAACCGTCTTTCATTGGTTGTCATATTGCTATCGACCGAAGATATTTGCAACAGTTCCTCCCATTTCCTCGGTCCGTCTACATGTATGATATGTACTTAGGAATCATACTATCCATCACAAAGTCTGTTAAATTTGACTCCGAACCCTCCATGCTTTATAGACGGCATGACAACGTCTTTACCCCATCACACTCTTCCCTTCTCAACAAGGTTATTTGGCGTTTTCGTTACATTGTTACTATTATTTTTGTTTTGACTAGGAGATGGAAAGGTTCCTTTGGCTGATGATTCAGAATACACTATTCAGGTACAGCCCAAGAACATTTCACTCTTTTAGAGTCTTTTTACTTAGATTATTTAGAGCTGACATACCTAGCTTAGCTTTCATTTATCCCTCAGTCAAAGTCTGGCTACCAAGAAATCTTTCAATGGGCCATGGATCTTGCCTCGGAGACAATGTTTCTGTTTATAATATTGCAAAGGTTACTATTGGGAGAAATAGCACTGTTAGCCAAGAATCTATCCTTTGTACTGCGGGGCATGACTATCGATCTCCTGGATTCGATTTATTTTCAGCTGAGATTGTGATTGGCGATGATGTTTGGCTTACAATGAGATGTTTTGTCTCTCCAGGCTGTACAATACTAGATGGTTCTGTTTTGCTACCGTGTTCTTGTTTAACTAAGAGTACTGTAACAAATGGAGTTTATGGTGGTGTACCAGCTTCTCTTGTTAAATATAGATATGAGTAATGAATGAATTAGTAATTGCTTGTACAACTATAAATGAAGAGAAGCATATTGATAGATGGATTAGTCAATTTGTTGGCATTCAATGCGACCTGGTAGTATTTGATGCAGGTTCTACAGATTCTACTGTCCCACGTCTTCTAAGCCGAGGTGTCAAGGTATATTCTTATTTGGGAATTGATATGTCTTTTGCTGAAAGATGGAATACTATATACCGGTCGGATCTCTTTTCAGGTAAATATATTTTAAGAATAGATGCTGATGAGTTAATTCATTCCACTGATGTTCTGAAGCTTATTTCAATTATTAGGGAATGTTCAGTCGATGCCATTTACCTATCAAGGTATATTGCCTTCGAAGGCAAATTGATGCATTTCGGCCGAACTCGCACCAAGGTATTGAGGTGTGGCCTTTCTGGATGCATCCGTTATGATGATGTTCTCCTAGACGAGTCTATCTGGCCTGTCACTAGCACTCAATGTATCCACTCTGATATCAAAATTATTGACTCTCCCATTATAGCACCATCATTTTGGCTTAAAAAACATCTTAAATATGCTGAACTAGAGGCTCGTATGGTATGTCGTAGCTTGGAGAAAAAAAAGTTATCTATTCGGCTGTACTACATGCTTCCACCATACTTTAGAACTCTTGTTGTTTTTATTCTTAGATATATTTTTTATGGCGGTTTTCTTGATGGCAAGACTGGACTTAAATACCATATCTGTCATTCGATGATCTACAGGCTCATGGTTGATGTGTTGATCACTGGCAATTTCACGGTCTAGTATACATTGCACTCCTCTATTATTGTTAGTTTTCCGCCTCCATCCCTTATTTTAATATTGCCTTCCATATATCATCATCAGCCCCCTATCTTTTATAGTATCTTCATTCTTTTACGATTTCCCCCTCCATATTTTACCCTATTCCTAGCTCGTACTTACAATTTTAATTTTTCC
>Ga0194130_10004371_pt1 | contig 18012 bp, 24 predicted proteins | sample TA2KigsurfametaG_FD_160084 | JGI IMG/M metagenome (GOLD analysis project Ga0194130, IMG submission 160084) | Freshwater microbial communities from Lake Tanganyika, Tanzania - TA2015050 Kigoma 12 surface | ecosystem: Environmental > Aquatic > Freshwater > Lake | place: Tanzania: Lake Tanganyika... | reverse complement strand
GCCCTCCACCGCACCGTGCCGATCAGCTGAACCGGCACCGGATCGAATCCGGAGCGGCCGCCCACGGGTATCTGCTGGTGAGCGCGGGTTCCGGCGTCGCAACGCCCGGCCTGTGCCTCGCCCCTGGCGATGAGCAAGGCCCCCGCCTTTCCCCTCAAGCCCGGCAGCTACACGCTGCTGTCGAAGCTGAAATCCAGCAAGGGGGGCCAGAGCTACGTGATCCCCGGCTCGATCGACCTCAAGGCCCAGAAATCGGTGCTGATCTGGTGCCAGAAGTTCAACGCCACCATGGCCTGGGCGCCCCTCAAGCCCTGAGCGCCGCCAGGCCCTCAGAGTCCGGCGAACCACTCGTAGCCCCTGTCCTCCCAGGTGCCGAGACGGTCGCCGAGGCTCGTCATCAGCTCCAGGCCGGTGACCCACTTGCTCTGCTTGTAGCCGAGCTTGATGGGGCTCGCCAGCCGCACGGGGGCGCCGTTGGCCACGGGCAGCGGCGCCCCGTTCATGTGGGTGGCGAGCAGGGTCTGGGGGTGCAGGGCGGAGGCCAGATCCCAGGTCTCGAAGTACTGGTCGGCGGAACGGATCGCCAGGTAGGCCCCCAGGGGCGAGGGGCCGGCCAGGGCCAGCACATCGGCCAGCCGCGGGCCCGACCAGGCGACGATCGCCGCCCAGCCCTCCACGCAGACGTGGCGGGTGACGCACTCCCGCTGGGGCAGGGCGGCCAGGGCGGCCAGATCCAGGCGCAGGGGCCGGCGCACCGCCCCGTTGACGACGAGCCGGTAGCTCTCGGGCGCCAGGTTGGGGGTGCCGTTGAAGCTGTTGACCAGCAGGGCGGCCGGCTCCACCTGGCTGCGCCGGAATTCGGGCACCGGCCCCTGCCCCTGCAGCAGGGCCTCGATCCGTTCGTTCAGCGGCTGGGTGGCGGCGCCCACCGCGGTGCTCCAGCGGTTGAGGCCGCAGCCGCCGAGCAGCAGGGAGGAGCCGCCGGAGACCAGCAGGCCGAGGGCGCGGCGACGGCCGGGGTCGCTGCCCATCACAGGACCATGCGGCGCAGCAGCCGCAGGCCGCCCACCCGCCACGAGAGCCCTACGTGGGCCGCCAGCAGCAGGGCCATGGCGGGGATGGTGGCCAGGTGACAGACCCGCAGCGTCTGCCAGCTGGAGTGGCCGGCCGGCTCGGCGAAGGCGAACAGGGAGACCAGCCACCACAGCTGGGCCGGCTTGTACATCGCCAGACCCGAGAGCAGGCTGAAGGCCAGCACGACCAGCATCAGGGTGTAGGTGATGCGGTGGCTGGCCAGGCGGCGCCGCGGCGCGCTGGCGCTGTGGCGCAGGGTGCCCAGATCGCCGCCGTCGGCCAGGCGCCGGTGGCGCCGGTGCAGCAGCAGGCCGATCCAGAGGCCCAGGTTGGCGGCGTACAGACCCATGACGCCGAAGTGCCAGTCGCGGCCGCCGGCCAGTCAGCCGCCGAGGGTGAGCCACCCGGGCACGGTCGCCCCCGCCCGGCCGCCGAAGACCGGATTGGCGTTGTAGATCTCGAGGCCGCTGCCGGCCATCAGCAGCAGCACCAGCAGGTTGAAACCGTGGAAGGCCCTTGTCCACAGGGGGTGGGGGCCCATGGCCTCAGGCGGTCTGGAGCTGGTCGAGCTGCTGCTGCAGGCGTTGCTTCATGCGCGTCTGGACCAGGTGACAGAGCTCCTCCACCAGCTCGGCGTCGGCCCGGTAGATGAGCCGGACCCCGTCACGCTCGCAGCTCACCAGACCGGCCCGCTGCAGCTGGGAGAGCTGGCGGCTGATGTGGGACTGGCTGAAGCCGGTGGCCTCGATCAGGGAGGCGACATCACAGGGACCCTGGCGCAGATGGCAGAGGAGCTGGAGCCGGGCCGGCTCGCTCAGCAGCCGGAAGAACTGGCTGAACTCCTCCAGCAGCTCCGGACTGGGAATCGACCCGGGACCGACCACGCCCATGACAGTTCACTATGCCGCTAGCGACATTATGCAGCGCCTTTCCCGCCAATGGGGTGCAGACGGCAGCAGCTTTTCACTCTTTTGCCGTTGTATGCGTGTATGGTCATAAGAAGCAGCCGATCCGCCTCGATGCCCGCCGTTTCCCCAGCCCCACGCCATGCCCCCCAGCTCTGGCAGGGGAGGCGTTCTTGAGCGTCGCCGTTCTGCTGCTGATGGCCGCCGGCGGTGCCCTGATCGGTTTCCTGCTGGCGGTGCTCGGGGCCGGCGGCTCGATCCTGCTGCTGCCCCTGCTGATCAGCGGCGCCGGGCTGCCCACCCGGGAGGCGGTGCCCCTGTCGCTGCTGGCCGTCACCCTGCTGGCGGTGGCCAACGCCGGCCCCTACCTGCGGCGGCGCCAGGTGGCGCCGCGGCCCGCCCTGATCCTGGGGGTGCCGGCCCTGGGGGGCAGCTGGATCGGCGGCTCCCTCGTCAGGCAGGGGCTGGTCCCCGAGCCGGTGCAGCTGGGGGTGTTCGCCGCCGCCGCCCTGGTGGCCGCCGGGCTGCTCTCACGGCGGCAGCAGGGTCCCGGAGGTAGCAGGCGCCCCACAGAATCCCGGCGGCCCGGCAGGCCCCTGGCCCTGGCGGGCCAGGGGCTGGCGGTGGGTCTGCTCACCGGCATCGCCGGGGTGGGCGGCGGCTTCGCCATCGTGCCCGCCCTGGTGCTGATCGCCGGCCTGCCGATGTCCCTGGCCAGCGGCACCAGCCTGGTGCTGATCGCCACCAACAGCCTGGTGGCCCTGGGGGCCCTCGGGCACTGGCCGGCGGCCGGCCTGCCCCTGCTGGCGCCCCTGATCGGCGGCGGCCTGGTGGGCGCGATCGGCGGCCAGGCCCTGGCCCCCCATCTCTCCGATCGTCACCTGCGCCAGGGCTTCGCCGCCCTGCTGGTCGGGTCGGCGCTGCTCACGGGCGCCGAAGCCCTCCAGCGTCAGCGAAGCCTCAGCGCCGCCAGTTCCCCCTCCCACGTCGTCCCACACCGGAAATGAGCCAGCTTCTGTTCCAGTTCCGCCTCCAGAGCCGCCACGGGGCCGCCGGCGACAGCCTCAGCGTCGACTTCCGCAACGGTGCGCTGGAGCCCTGGCAGCCGCTGCAGCCCAGCCTGCAGACCCCCGGCTTCCGACTCTTCCTGCTGTCGCTGCTGCTCTGCCAGCACCACTACCTGGTGGCCAACGCCCTCGAGCGGCACCTGCCCCTGGCGGCGGTGGACGGGGTGCTGAGCGTGACGGCCTCCGCCGACTGGATGGTCGAGGCGGTGGACGGCACGTTCCAGGTACGGCTGGAGGCGACCGATGGGGCGCCGACGCCCGTCCTGGATGAGCCCAGCTGCGCCTTTCTGGAGCGGCGCATGACGGTCTGTCCGGTGTCGCGGAATCTGCCCGGTACGGTGACCAAATCGATCGTGGTGCAAGCGGCGGGATGATCCGGGCTTACGAGCCGGCCGACTGGCCAGGGGTGTGGGCGGTGCTGGAGCCGGTGTTCCGGGCCGGCGAAACCTTCCCCCACGACCCGGCCATCGACAGCGACGCCGCCCGGCAGGCCTGGGTGGGAGCCGTCGCCGCCACCTTCGTGGCCACCGAGGCGGACGGCGCCATCCTGGGCACCTACTACCTGCGGCCCAACCAGCCGTGCCTGGGCGCCCATGTGGCCAACGCCGGCTATGTGGTGGCCGAGGCCGCCCGGGGCCGGGGGCTGGGCCATGCCCTCTGCCGCCACTCCCAGGAGGAGGCCCGGCGGCGGGGCTTCACGGCGATGCAGTTCAACCTGGTGGTGAGCACCAACACCGCCGGCGTTGCCGCCTGGAGCCGCAACGGCTTTTGCACCATCGGCCGGCTGCCCGGGGCCTTCCGCCACCCCCGACTGGGGGAGGTGGATGCCCTGGTGATGTTCAAGCAGCTGGCAGGTTGATCACGGCATCGGCCGGAGATTTAGGAGCCCTGAGAAGCGATGTGCTCTCAGTAAATTTATTGCGTCATTCTGACGTCACCTTGCCTCGAAAGGCGATGTAGTTGTAGATGTTGTAGAAGAGCATGATCGGGATTAGAACACCGATAAACGTCAACATGAACACCATGGAACTGACCGAGGCTGAGGCCTGAAAGATCGTGACCGAGGGAGGAATCACTGCCGGGAACACCATCACCCCAAGACCCGCGAAGCTGAGGATGAACAGGAGAACGGTATAAACGAAAGGCCATACGTCCTGCTGAAGGGCAAGGCTGCGGAAGAGCTGCACGATCAGGGCGACTCCCAGCAGTGGCAAGACAACGAAGAACGGCAGAAAGGCTGGATCGAACAGCCGCTGGCGCAGCGTTTCCGACACGAACGGGGCTGTGAAGGTGATCAACAAGGCGCCACCCAGCGTTGTGGCTGCCGCCAAGCGGGCGGTACGGATGTGCAGTCGCTGGAGCTCACCGCTCGTCTTGAGGATCAGATCGGTGGAACCGATCAGGACATAGCCCTGGATGAGGGTGAGAGCCACCAGCAGGCTGCCGGGGCTGACCCAGATCCAGGGGGAGCCGGTGAAATGGCCGGAAGCATCAGTGGGGATCCCGGAAAGTACCGTCCCGAGGCAGACGCCCTGGAAGGCCGAAGCCATCACACTGCCGATCCCGAACATCAGGTTCCAAGGCCTTTTATTGACGACATTCTCACGGAACTCAAACGCAACCGCCCGCATGATCAGACCCAGGATCATCAGAAAGATGGGGCCGTAAAGCGCCTTGAGAATCGTGCCGTACGCCAGCGGGAAGGCACCGAACAGAGCTCCTCCCATCAACACCAGCCAGGTTTCGTTGGCATCCCAGACATTGCCGAGGCTTGTCATCAGGATCGTGCGCTGAGCTTCTCCAGGGGAGGTGAGCGAGAGGATGCCTACCCCAAGATCGAAACCATCCAATATCACGTACAGCGACAAGAACAAAGCCAGGATCACGAACCAGACCGTGGGCATGAACACATCGAGGAAGTCCATGCTCAGGCGCTCGGTGAGGGGACAGGGAGACGGGCGGCGCTGCCGTTCTGGGGGGGCTCCAGGCTCAGATCCGGCCCCTTGGCGAGGATCATGGCGCCGAAGAACAGTGCAAAGCCAAGCAGAAACGTGTAGAGCACCGCAAAGGTGACCAGACTGGTGAGCACTTCACCCGGCGGCAGCACCGACGCGGCATCGGCGGTCCGCAACTGGCCATAGACGGTCCATGGTTGGCGGCCCACGCATCGCACCACCCAGCCCGACTCGATCGCCAGATAGCCGGCCGGAGCGGAAAGGATCCAGGCCCAGCTGAACCAGGGCCAGCGCCGGAAGCGCTCGGTGCTGAGGCCGCCACGCCACCAGAGCAACAGGCCGAGTGCCGTGAGACCCGCCGCCGCCATGCCGATGGCGATCATCACCCGGAAGGCGTAGAACAGCAGCCCCACCATGTGGGGGCGCTGGTCAGCGGGCCAGCTGTTCAGCCCACGCACGGGCTGGCTGAGTTGCGGTCGCGACTCCAGGATCCAGCTGAGGGCCCCTGGCACAGCCAGCTTCCAGCGATTGGTGCCCGTGGCCTCGTCCGGAACGGCTACCACAGACCAAGCCGGTGAGGTACCCGCCGGCTGATCCTCCCAGATGGCCTCGATCGCCGCCAGTTTCGTGGGCTGGCGCTCCGCCACCTGCACACCGCTTTCGTGGCCGGCCAGGATCTGCAGCGGCGCCACCGCCAGCAGAATCACCAAGGCCAGCTTGAAGGAGAACTGGAAAAACGCCGGGGCTTTCTGCCGCATCAGCGACCAAGCACTGATGGCAGCCACCACCAGCGTCGAGGTTTCCACCGTGGCCAGTGCCATGTGAATGACACTCTTCACCATGAACGGATTGTTGATGGCAGAAAAATAGTTCTGAACGTGGAAGTGGCCGTCACTGAACGTACCCCCGGCAGGTGTCTGCAGCCAGGAGTTGGCACTGAGAATCCAGAAGACCGAGAGATTGGCCCCGAATGCCACCATCACTGTGGAGAGGAAATGGATGACCGGTGGGACCTTCTGCCAGCCGAACAACATGATCCCCAGGAACCCGGCCTCCAACATGAACGCCATGGCCCCTTCGAAACCAAGCACCGATCCAAAGAAATCCCCCGCAAACTCCGACAGAGGCGCCCAGTTGGTTCCGAACTGGAACTCCATGGGCAGCCCGGAGGCCACACCGATTCCGAAGTTAAGGACATACAGCTTGGCCCAGAACCGAGCCTGGTGGTAATAGAAAGGATTCCGTGTACGCAGCCAGAACCCTTCAAGAATCACCAGGAAGATCGCCAGGCCCGTGGAAAGCACGGGCCAGAGCATGTGAAAGATCGCTGTCAGAGCAAACTGCAGCCGTGACAATGTCACGACATCAAGACTGGAGGACATCACAGCAGCAGGAACTCCTGAGGGAAAGGATCCAGAGAAAGCATTCGAAAGCTGGTCTTATGAACACTCTCCTTGCTCAAGATTTTACATGCCTTTCTGTGGATCTGGGTTTCAGCGGGTTAGCGGATGATGCGGACATTCCCATCATCTCAGCCCAGATTCCTGTTTCCTCACGGTTGATCCCGGATCATGGGCTCCCCGCCCCCCGCAGGGTGCGCGGACCCAGGGGGTGATCGGCGTGGGGATAGGCCGTGTGGGTGTGGAGATGCAGATGGTCATGGTGATCGCCGCCGTCATGGCGGTGGCCCGGCGCCGGCAGGGGGACGCCGTTGGGCTGGCAGGCCCCGGTGCACTCCCGTTCACACAGCTGGCAGGGTTCCCCCAGTCCTTCGACATGGTGGTGGTGGCTGTGCTGGGGCGCCCCCACCTCCCTCTCGAAACCAAGCACCTGGGCGCGGTACTTGCAGAGGGAGCAGTTCATCGTCGTATCGCCGCTGATCACCTCCTCCAGCCGCTCAAGAAAGGTGTCGATGACCAAGGGATGGTCGCTCAGATAGGCCGCCTTGAGGAACTCCACATCGGGGTGATCGGCGGCGACCCGGTCGGTGTGCTGGTAGATGCGACTCACCAGCACACCGGAGAACAGAAAGTAGGGGAACACCACCACACGGCGGAAGCCCAGGCGCACCGCGTGGCGAAGCCCCGGCTCTACCAGGGGGAAGGTGACCCCGGAGTAGACGGTCTCCCCCCAGCCGAATCCGAAGCCCTCCACCAGCATCCTTGTCACCTTGCTGACATTGGAGTTGGCATCCGGATCGGAGGAGCCGCGTCCCACCACCACCAGCAGGGTGTCGGCCAGGGGGACCTCCGGGGCCCGATCCAGGCACTCCCGCAGACGGGCACCGGCCGCCTGCATCATCTTCGGGTCGACGCCCAGCTCCCGGCCGTAATCAATCCGCAGCCCGCTCTCCGCCGCGTAGGTGTTCAGCACCGAGGGAATGTCGTTCTTCGCATGGCCGGCGGCGAAAAGCATCCCTGGCACGGCCAGGACCCGGCTCGCCCCCTGCTGGCGCAGCCGCTCGAGGCCCTCACGCAGGATGGGTGTGGCGAATTCCAGATAGCCGTGCTCCACGGGGAGATCGGGCAGGCGCCGGCGCCGGCCGCTGGCCAGGCGGGCGAACTCCTCCACCGCCAGCCGGTTGCGGCTGCCGTGGCCGCAGAGCATCACACCGAGGCCGGAAGTGGGGTCGAGGATCGGTTCCGCTGTGGGGGATCCGAGGGGTGAGGGCGGGATTCCGGTCATGGACGCCCCCGGAGCACCAGTCCGAGGCTGCCGGCCATCAGCAGGGTCAGCCCACCCCCCACGAGACCCGCCAGGCTTCGCCCTGAGCTGGGTGTTCCCCAGCCGGGCTCCGAGTCTGCGGTGGAGCCAGCTGGGGCCTCCCCGGCTCTGAAGTCGTAATCGGGAAGGAAGGAGGTCTGTTCCTGCACCGTGGCGATCTCGTCCTTGAGGGCGGTGGGTGTGCCATCGAACTCGGGTTTGCGGGTGACGCCGCTGATGGACCACTCCAGACCATCGGGATGCCCTGAGGCGAACCAGGCCAGAACCCCTCCGGTAAGCACGGCGGCGACGGCCAGGCTGGCAATCACCCGCCGCAGCGCCAGCCCGCCCACGGGTTGGCGGCGGGCAGCGCGCGCCAGGATCTCCGGCTGGAGACGGGTGATGTAGAGCACCACGACCGCCGTCACCAGCCCCTCGACGATGGCGATGGCCAGGTGGATCGGCAGCATCAGGGCCAGGAACGTGCCGAAGGGCAGATCCGAGATCCCGGAGAAGCTGGTCTCCAGCACCACCGCCAGGGCGCCGAGGCTGAGTCCCACCAGGGCGCCGGCAATCGATCCGACCACCACCCGGGTGGGACTGAGCCGCTCGCCGACGATGCGCCGGTAGATGAAGGGATAGGCGACGAAAGCCGGGAACACCCCCAGATTGAAGATGTTCGCTCCCAGGGCCAGCAGGCCGCCATCGGCGAAGAACAGGGCCTGCACCGTCAGGACCGAGGCGATCACCAGGAAAGCCGCTTCCGGCCCGAGAAGAATCGCCAGCAGCAGCCCGCCGCCGACGATGGAACGGCCCAGTCGGGCAGGGCCGCCACCCCGAGGCCCAGGGCCACCCACTGAACGATCATGGCGGTCATCTCCGCCGTGCGCCGCCGCCTGGGGATGACGCCGGCGGGTTCCAGGAAACGGCTGTAGAGGTCCAGCCGGCATTCGGACACCGGGTAGGTGATGATCGTTTCAGAGGCGAAATCCTCGGGGCTGAGGAACGCCTTTCCAGCCAGGTGATGGTGTCGGGGCAGCACCGCCACGATCTGATGGCGGAACAGGGGATCGGCGAGCACACCCCGGCCGCTGCTGCGCTCTCCCGTGATCACCAGATCCACGGAGCCATCCAGCAGGCCCGGCAGGGGATCGAACTGGGCGCCGAGGCGCACATCCAGCTCCACCTCGCCATGGCCGTCGCGGAAGGTGAGCATCGCCGGCAGCAGCCAGTCGATGCAGGAGTGGCACTCCAGCGTGATGAACAGGCGCCCGGCGGCGCCGATCACCATGCGCTGCAGATCGTCCTGGGCGGACTCGATTTCCGGCAGCACCACCTGCGCGCAGCGCAGCAGGCGGCGACCCGCCGCCGTCAGCACCGCTGGCCGGCGATCGCGGTCGACCAGCCGGATCTTCAGCTGTCGCTCCAGATCCCGCAGCAGATGGGAGAGGCCTGACTGGGTGCAATGAAGGCTGCGGGCCGCCGCGGTGAGGGAGGAATGGCGGGCAATGGCCTCCAGAGCGCTCAGGTGATGGAGTTCGAGCATGGGCTGGCCCGCGGAGGCAGGGACCATGAGCCAAATTCATCATCGCGGCTGCCATGGCCCTCCGGCATGGTGCTGGCCTCCCCACAGGCGGCAGGGGGAGGCTGGCCACCATCGCCAGCGCCCTTACGGCCATGCCCAGCCAGCCCACGACCCCCCTGCCGCCCCGGATCACCGGCGGCGACGGCACCATCTGGGTGCAGCCCTTCCTGCACCAGCATTTTGTCCAGGTGGGGGCCATGGCCTGGCAGGGTCTGCACCGCTCGGGCCGCGGCCTGGTCGTCTGTGAGGTGGAGCTGCCCAAGGGGCGCCCCATCCACTGGGCGACCGAGCCCGTTCCCCATCGCCTAGGGTACTGGCCCAGGGGCGAGGTGACCGCCCAGCTGGTGGCCCTGGGACTGGACACCGTCAACCACGGCCTCCTGCAACACGCCCTTGTCACCTACGAGGCGGGCAGCGAGCTGGTGGCGCTGATGCTGGCGTCAGCGGAGCCCACCGTCGTGCAGTTGCAGCGCATGCGGATCACCCCGGCGGAGTGTCACCGGCAGCTGCAGCGGCGACGGAGCGAGTTCTGCGGGGTGGGCCGATGAGCGCGACGCCACACTCCATCACCAGGGCCGACTTCGTGTTCGGCCCCTACAGGGCCAGCCGCAACGACCGGGCGACATGGCAGATGCTCAACACCCTGGTGCCCTACCTGCTGCTCTGGTGGCTGACCCTGCGGGTGGCGGCGGTGTCGCTGTGGCTGCTGCCGCCGTTGATCCTGCTGCTGAGCCTGTTCTCGGTGCGCGGCTTCTCCCTGATGCACGACTGCGGCCACCGTTCCCTGTTCCGCCAACGCTGGCTGAACCGCGGCTTCGGGTTTCTGCTCGGACTGGTCAACGGGGTGCCGAAGCTGGCCTGGTCGCGGGACCATGCCGATCACCACCGCACCAATGGCGACTGGGACCGCTACCGCAGCGTCATCGACATGCTGAGCGTCGAGGAGTACCTGCGACTGGACCCGCTTCAGCGCCGCCTTTACGCCACGCTGCGCCATCCGCTGATGGCCTTCCCAGGGGGCTTTTTCTACCTGGCCATCAAGCCACGCCTGGATCTCGTCTCGGGGCTGATCGCCAGCCTCACCGGCAGCCGGCCCCCCCGGCCTTGGGCCTCACCGGCCGAATTCCACGACCTGCTGCTGTGCAATCTGGTGTGGGTGGGCGGCGTGGTGCTGCTGGGCTGGTGGCAGGGGTTCGGGCTGTTCCTGGGGATCTATGCCGCCGTTCTCACGCTGTCGGCAGCGATCTTCATCGACCTGTTCTTCGTCCAGCACATCTTCGAAGACAGCTATGCCCATCGCAGCGAGGGATGGAGCCACCTCGAGGGAGCCCTGCGGGGCACGAGCCTGCTGCGTCTGCCACCGGTTCTGGCCTGGTTCACCGCCGACATCGGCTTCCACAACATGCATCACCTCTGTGAACGCATCCCCAACTACCAGCTGCGGGCCTGCCACGAACACAACCAGCACCTGCTGGCTGACGTGCCGACGCTGACCCTGGGGACGATGCTGGCCTGCGCCAGCTACCTGCTCTGGGATTCCCACCACGACCGACTGGTGACGATCGCGAGCGTGGGCGCAGGCCAGGATGTGACAGTCGTCGACATCATCGAGACGTAAGCCCGGCGACGCCGGCCCTCGTCCGAGCATCGGCAAAGCCTGGCTGGCGTGATGGCCCCATGAAACGGTTCCTCGCCCCCCTGCCCCTCGGCCTGCTGCTGGCCCTGGTTCCCGCGGCGGCTCGCGCCCATGCCGAGCACGGCCATGGCGGTGGGTTCGTCGCCGGGTTGCTCCATCCGATCAGCGGCCCCGACCATGTGGTGGCGATGGTGGCCGTCGGCCTCTGGGGCGCGGTGCTGGGGCCGCCGGCCCTCTGGGTGCTGCCGGTGGCCTTCCCGCTGGTGATGGCGTTCGGCGGGCTGCTGGGCCTGCTGGGGATCCCGATCCCCGGAGTGGAGATCGCCATCGCCGTGTCGGGGTTGGTGCTGGGTCTGATGGTGCTGTTCGAGGTGAAGGCTCCGCTTTGGCTGGCGGCACTGCTCGTGGCGGCCTTCGCGGTGTTCCATGGCCATGCCCACGGCAGCGAGCTCCCCGCCGGCGGCGATGCCCTCGCTTACAGCCTGGCCTTCGTGATCGCCACCGGGCTGCTGCACCTGATGGGCATCCTGCTGGGGGAGACCCGCCGCTGGCCCGGGGGCCGCCGCTTCGTGCAGGCGGCCGGTGCCCTGGTGGCCCTGGTGGGACTGTTCTTCCTGGAGCGGGCCCTGGCATGAACCGCTTGGGCCGGCTCAACCGGCGTGGCTGGAGGGCGCTGGCCGCCGTGGCCGCGATGGCCAGCCTGGGGGCCGTGCCACCGGCCCTCGCCCATGCGCTGCCGGCCGGACTGGGAGCTGTGCTGGAGGGTGCCGCCCAGCTGGTGTTCTCCCCGGCCGATCTGCTGCTGGTGTGCGGTCTGTGCGCCCTGGCGGTTCAGAACGGAGCGGAGCCAGGATCGCGGCTGCGCCTGGTGCTGCCGGCGGCCTGGCTGCTGGGGGGAGCCCTGGGCCTGGGGCGGCCGGCGGAGCTGGCGACGCCACGGTCCACCACTCTCGCCTTCACCCTGGTGGGCCTGCTGGTCGCCCTGGCGCTGCCGCTGGGCCAGCGTCTGACCACCGCCCTGGCGGGGGTGGCGGGGCTGGTCGGCGGCCTGGCCCATGGCTCGGCCCTGGCGTTTCACAGCGGCGCGCCGCTGGCGCTGGCGGGGGGTGCCGCCGCCGTCGCCGTGCTCACGACGGCGCTCACCCTGGCGCTGCGGCCCCCGCATCCGGGCTGGATGGGGGTCGGCCTGCGGGTGGCGGGCAGCTGGATCGCCGCCGCCGGGCTGCTCAACCTGGGCTGGCTCCTCAAGGGCCCGTCCTGAGGCGGGCCGAGGAGGGGCCTGGCTGGAGCGTCAGGGTTCCGGATGCTCTGCGCAGGGCATCCAGAGCGACCCCATGGCGTGGGCCCCTTCGCAGCCGAGCTCCTTGGCCTTCGTGAGTGCCTCCTCGCGGCTGGGGTAGGCGTAGAGGTTCTGCTGGCCGTGGCCATGGTTTTGGCCGTGGTTGTGGTGATGGTGCACCTGGCCGCTCGGGCTGCCGAGGCGGTAGGGCCCCATCCCCTCCATCCCCACCCACCAGACGCCCATCACGTTCACCCCGGCGATCAGGATGCCCATGCCGACGACGGAGGCGTTGATCACCCCCATGGCCACGGCGCCCAGGCTCAGCACCCCCATGGGCACGACGCCGATGCTGACCACCCCCATGGGCACGATGCCGATGGAAATGATGCCGAGGGGGGCGATGCCGATGGCGACGATCTTCGGCCGGCCACCGCAGCCCGAGGATTCACCGGAGGGAGGAGTCTCCGACGCGTTGGGTGAGGGCATCAATGGGAGCCGGAGCCGGCCGAGCCGCCCTTGGTTTCGCCATGGCTGGCGCAGGGCATCCACATGCTGCCCATCTGGTGGGCCCCCTTGCAGTTGAAGTTCTTGGCGGCGGCTTCCGCTTCCGCTTTGGTGGCGAACATGGCTTTCTGCGGCCCCTGACCCGTGTGCTGAGCCAGGGCAGGAGCCCCGCCGAGGGCGGCCAGGAGGCCGGCGGCGGCGGCCAGGGGGGCGAGGGGCGGTCGGCAGCGCAATACGGCGATCATGGCTGAAACGACAATCATTCTGCCAGGGGCGCCCCAGGTGCTGTCATCCCTGGGAACGGTTGGAGCCCGCCCCGGCCCGGGTGAGCTAGCGCCCATTCTCAGAGCGTGCCCGCCTCCAGCTCGTGGAGATAGAGGAACTCCGGGGATTCGACACCGGCTTGGCGGCGAATCTCCACCAGCTCAGGGGACTCAAAGAACGCCTTCGCCTTGGCGATCGATTCCCAGCGGGAGAGGTGCACCACCTTGTTGGGGTCGCTCCCCTCACGGAGCACCTGAAAGGACCGCTCGCCGGCGTCACAGCGCAGGGTGGCCGCCGCGTCGAACACCGTCTTCCAGGCCTCGTAGTCCCGCACGGCGTGGATGATCAGCACATGGTCCAAGGGTTCACTCCAGGGGATCGACAGGACTGGCCTGAGCCTGCGCAGCCTGCACGGCAAGCGTCAGATACGTCTCAAGGTGCTTGCTCTTGATGTCTTCGAGGCTCCTGAGCTTGAGGTGGCGTCGCCCCTTGCCGGATCCTTCGAGCAGGCCGTGGGGGTCGGCGATGAACGCACCGCAGCTCAACTCCACTGAGACATGCTGCCGATACACGAACACACCACCAAACGGAAGACCATCGGAGGCGAAGACCAGGCCCCCGTACTTCACCTCCTCCGTGAGCGATCGACAGCGCTCCTGCACGCAGTGACGCACGGCCTGGACGATGGCATGGGACGGCTCCGAAGCCAGACGAACGCTCTCCAGCAGACCGCTGACGGATTCGGCTGCCATCAGGCTCTGCCTGGCCAGGGAGAAGTCTTCTGCACGGTAGGAGGAGACGAAAGAGAGAGAAAGGACCACGCTGAAACGACTGGTCTTGCGATCGGAGTTCACGCCCCGCGGACCGCAGGGATCAGACGCCGGCCGCAGAGGACCGCGCCGAAGCCGAACACGTACATCAGCAGGCTATAGACCGCCGCCGGCACCGCCATGTCGGGGTTGTTGAGCAGCCCGGCGGTGATGGCGATCGCCAGAGTTCCGTTCTGAATCCCCACTTCGATCGCGAGGCACACCTGCTGGGCCACGGGCAGGCGGAACAGCCTGCCGGCCAGAAAGCCCGCCAGCATGGCCAGCACGTTGAGCAGGGCGATGGCCAGTCCCATCTGGGCCAGAAAGCCCGGCAACTTGGGGGCCTCGCGGATGAACAGCAGCAGGATGATCAGCGCCAGCAGGCCCCCGGCCAGGCGGCCCATCTGCTTCTCCAGGCGCCGGGCCGGCCCGGGGAAGTGATGACGGATGGCCATGCCGACGGCCGTCGGCAGCAGGGTGATCAGCACGATCTGCAGCATGGTGGTGCCGATCGGCAGGGCGATCGCGGCCCCCTCCCCCAGGAAATACTGGAGGGCCAGGTGGGTGAACAGCGGAATCGTGACCACCGTGACGATGCTGCTCACGGCCGTCAGCGTCACCGACAGGGCCACATCCCCCCGGGCCAGGTAGGTCATCAGGTTCGACGACGGCCCGCCCGGGCAGACGGCCACGACCACCAGTCCCACCGCCATCACGGGCTCCATCGGCATCACCAGGGCGATGAGCGCCCCCAGCAGCGGCAGCACCAGGCACTGGCAGACCGTGCCCACCGCGACCGCCCTGGGGTAGCGGGTGATGCGCCGGAAGTCCTCGGGCACCAGGCTGAGGCCCATGCCCAGCATGACGATGGCCAGCGCCACAGGCAGCAGGACCACCGTGAAGATGCTGCTCTGCATCAGTGGATGGCCATGCCCCGCATCACCGTGCCCATGATGCTCACCCGCGCCCAGCGCGGCAGGGGCACGAGCGACCAGCTCAGGAGCTTGGAGAGCGCCCCCGGCAGCACGGTGGTCTGCCGCCCCAGGGCCGCCAGGATCGGCTGGGCAAGCGCCTCCGGCTCCATGGCCGCGGCCATCCGCATCCCGGCCCTGGCGGCGAAGCCGCTGTGGGTGGGCCCGGGCGCCGCGGCCAGCACGGCGACGCCATCGCCCCGGAGTTCCACCTGCAGGGCCTCGGCCAGGCTCTGCACATAGGCCTTGGTGGCGGCGTAATGGGCCGCGTACGGCATCCCCTGGAAGGCGGCGATCGAGCTCAGCAGCACCAGACCGCCCCGGCCCCGTTCCCGCAGGCGACGGCCGAAGTGGTGGCAGGCCTGCAGCACCGCCCAGCCGTTGACCATCAGCATCTCGGTTTCGCTGGCGATGTCGGCCTCCAGGAAGGGACCGGAGCTGCCGAAGCCGGCGGAGGCCACCAGCAATCCCACATCCAGGGGGTCGGTGACCCGGCGGATCGCAGCGAGGTGGTCCTCCCGGGCCAGGTCCACGGCGACGACCTGCACCTGCACGCCGCGGCTGGCGATGAGGCTGGCCGCCAGGGTCTCGAGCCGGGGGCGATCGCGGGCCACGAGCACCAGGTTCAGGCCGGCGTCGGCCAGGCAGCCAGCCAGGGCGCGGCCGATGCCCGAGGAGGCCCCGGCCAGGGCCCGCGGCCAAGAAATGCCCATAGAAGAAGCGCCCCAAACCCTCTCCACGACGTGCGGAATTCACGCCGAGGGAGTGGGCGAAGAAGAGCTTGGGGAGCATGGCGGCCAAAGGCCGACCATCCCACCATGCATCAACAACCGAGATGATTGGTTGAAAATCGTCCTGCTCTAGATGTCTGACAACTACCTCGGTCATTGCTTTCCACCAGCTGACAGCATGCCTAACGCTGGCTTCTGCAGTGGGCAATCAAAGGACCGTGCGCGCTGCGCGCTTCCGACAACTCCCGTCTGCAGCAAGCGCCGATAGGCCCGCGCCACGCCGAGGTTTCGTCCAAGCAGCCCGTCGCGCAACAGAGCGGTGACAGGCTTGCCCGGTCGGCCGTTGTATGCAGGCACTCCCCGTTCCCAGAGCGCGCATGCCCGACGCGGCGCCTGCGGTGGACGCGTCAGGTGATCGTCTGTGCTGCTGCAATGAGCTCTCCTGGCGTCCTTGCCTGATTGAGCCTTGTGACGGCTTCCCCGGCGGGCACCTTCAGGAAATCGGCGATTTCGCTATCTCCCTGCAGAATCGAGAGGAGCTTGACACGCACATCGGCAAGCGAGAGATCGGGCCCAGGCTGTAGCACAAGACGAACCGGTATCTGGCGCCAGGGAAGCATCCGATCGCGCAGTGTCACGTCGCGAAATGGGATCACGTCGATGATGGTGCAGGTCGTCCCCAAGGCGTCATAGCAGACCGCATTGCGGAAACTGTCCATGACCGTCCTGGCCATACTCCATGTCTCGGCCAGCACATCGGAATGCACCGAGAAACCATCATGCCCGATAAGCAAGAACGGCGTTTTCAGGTCCACCAATCCCTGCTCAGCGCCGTCTTCCCCATCCGGAAAGACCACGAAGGCCTGCCCAATCAAAGGAAGCTCGGACGCGTCGATTTCGTCCATCTCATCGACAACTATACTCCCGCCCTTGTCCACCCAACCTCGCTCGGCGAGTTCCGCGTGAAATGCGTCCAGGACCTCGCGCCGCGCCTGCTCGGCGTCAACGGCCTCAACCGGGCGGTTGACATAAAAGCCGATCGGGCCGTGCCGCCCCTCGAGGATACCCAAGAAGCCTTCGCCACGAATGAGACATCGGAAATGAGCCATGGTGCCCTCTGTTCAAGCAGCCGGGCGGGACATGCAGCGCCTGATCAACACAACGATCAGGACAGAGACGCCAAGCAGAATCCCCAGAAGGCCCGGCATCGCCATGGATATGGCGGCCCAGTACATGGTCTCGAACGCATACTGGCCGAAACCGCTGCATGGGGATGTCTCGCCAAGCCAGCCGCCGCATTGCCCCGAATAAGCCGGGAGCCACACTAGGACGAGCGAGATGAAGGCGGCGAAGAAGGGACCGATCAACGCCAGCGCGGGCAAGAACCACGCCGCCCGTCCTGAGGGTTTCCGCGAGAGTGCGCGCCAGACGGCAACGGGCGGGGTCAAGACGAGCAGCTTGGATATCACCAGCATCAGCAACAGGATCACGGTGTTCACGATATCCATACCCTCCTAGGCGATGGCCATCCCGCGTTGCTCGACAGGCGTACGGTAGCGGCTCCGCTCTGCTCTCGGCCGCTCCCAACGTGTACGAAAACCTTACTCGCGACGTCGGCTCGCTGCGGGACTCCAGCGCCGCCAATCGCGGCTTCCCAGCCGACGATCTGCAACGCTGGGATGATGGGCCAGCCCTAACGCTGAAGATCAGCGGCGGGCCAGAACCTTAGAACTGGCGGTTACCTCCGCTCCCGTCTTCTGAATCTTGATGTTAGGTTCCCTTCGCATCGCCAGTGGAGTGAGCTTGAACATAGTCCTTCAGCACAGCATCCATACGAGCTTGCCAACCAGCTCCAGAAGCCCTGAAATAGTCAATAACCTCAGGACTATATCGGATTGAAACCAGCTGCTTCTTATTTGCCAACTTTGGGCGACCGCGAAGCACGCGAATGGGGACCATCGCGCTCATCTGCTCGTCTGTAAGCGGAAGAGCATCAGGATCTGATTCCGCCGACGCTGTAATCAACTGATCCTCCTCAAGTGTCGGCATCTTCAGGCTGATCTTCTGTAATGGCTTTGACATAGTGATTGACCTCCCGACGATTGGCTCTGCGTAGGCTAATGATTCTCCTTGTCGACTCGCGATCTACAAAGGCTACAAAATAAAGTATGTCTCCATCTGGAGCCAAGGCAACCATCCTTACTTCACCATAGTCAGCCCGATCATCAAGCCAGACGAGTGCTGCCTCCCAACTGAGCCCAGCTGCGGCCGCCAAGGAGAGGCCGTGCTTGCCCAGATTGGTGGCGTCCTTGCCAGGATCGAAATCAAACTGCACACTTTATCGTAGCTACGGAAACCCCCTCTGTCAACTTCGTCTCAACAAGCAGGCTTCAGGTGGGCCTAACGCTGAAGATCAGCGGCGGGAACCAAAGCGTTGCATACATCAGGCATCCTTGGTCCCGACCGCTGCATCTTATTGTTGGACTGGAATACGGTCCCAGCGAGTTCGCTCTAATCCATCTTCTT
>Ga0194130_10004369_pt1 | contig 18013 bp, 7 predicted proteins | sample TA2KigsurfametaG_FD_160084 | JGI IMG/M metagenome (GOLD analysis project Ga0194130, IMG submission 160084) | Freshwater microbial communities from Lake Tanganyika, Tanzania - TA2015050 Kigoma 12 surface | ecosystem: Environmental > Aquatic > Freshwater > Lake | place: Tanzania: Lake Tanganyika... | reverse complement strand
CTCAAACGGGACACTTCAGTGAAAAAGTGCTCCATTCGCGGCAAGCGACTCCAGGCAGGATGGTGCAACGACGTCTTGGAAGGCATTCTCACTGGAAAACAGGGCGATTAAGATGCGATTGCCCTGCTCGGACTGCCCGCTGCACCCCTGCGCGGTGGCCGCTGCGTCAGCCGCTCCTTCAGTGCGTAGTAATCGAGCTTGAGCACCCCCGACGTGCGGCTGACCCCGTGACGTCCAGCCACGTCGGCTGCAAGGCGCCAAAGCCGTGCCGGAATCCGCTGTCCCCGGCCGCGGGTCCGCCGCCACCGCTCGAACTGCTCAGCGGCTCGCGACAACTCCGCAGCCACGCCTCGCCGCTTCCGTCCAGCCATGACTTGACCTCGCTTGCATGCCGATACACTCGGTCACGCTAGCAGGTCCGCCCCGCCGTTCCACGCAGGCTTGCCGGAAGGACACCCACGGTCAGGGGGCGGACGTCTCGGGTGCCGTCGGCGCTGCCGGCCGTGCCAGCCATTCTCCAGACATCTCCCGCTTGCCGAAACCCGGTCCCGCGCAGCCCACCTGCAGCACCTCGCCTGCGGCCACGTCGAAATACCGGACCTCGATGGCGTGCAGCCCGGCGGCCAGCGGCATCTCGCCCGACCGCTCGCGGCGCGCGTCGTGGATGCCGTCGTTGTCCACGATCGGCTCGCCGGCGACCCGCAGGACGCTGCCGTCGTCCGAGCGGAGGAAGAACCGGTACATCCCGTCCTCGGGGATGCGGATGTAGCCGCGGTAGCGGACGGCGAACTCGTCGGGGCGGTGGGCGGGCACGACGAACCGCGGCACGGTGCCGCTGCGGATCGGGACGAGCGCGTCGCAATCGGGGAGCTGCTTCCAGCCCTCCCCCTCGTAGTAATCGTACGTCAGCCCCGGCACGACCTCGCCCACGTCCGTCGCCTTACGGCCGGAGACCTTGCGAAACGAGGCCCGCAGCTCGGGCCCTGCCGATTTGCCGTCGACGAAGTAGGCGGCCACGAGCTCCGCATCGGCAGCCAGCTCGAACGGCTCGACGTACTGCGTGTCGCCGGACGTCGGTGTCGTCCCGTCCGTGCGGTAGCGGATCACGGCGTCACCCGGCAGGTCGGCGAACACGATCCGCGCCGTGGTCACGAACTGCCGCGAAGCGGTCACGAGCCGCGGCGTGTCGATCCGCGTGAATCGGCGACTGGCCAGCCCGCTCCGGCCCGAGGCGGAGAAGGCCCGCGCCCGGAGCATGCCTGAATCGTCGAACACCACCGGCGCCGAGGCAACGGTGGAGGTGGGCGTGGGCCAGCCCCCCTCGGCGGTCGAGTAGCGGACCTCCGAACCGGCGCCGGCCGGTTCGGCCGCCACGCGAATCCGACCCGCGAACTCAAGGTCGCCCACCGGCACCCGGCTGCCGTCGGCGGCGACGAGCATGATCTGCGGCGCCGGTTCGGCCAGCGGCCGCATCGCCAGCGAGGTCTGGATCGGATACTGGCAGGTGCAGCCCGCGCTCGATTCCGGCGCCAAGAGCAGTCCGCCGGCCGGCAGCATGTTGAGCCAGCAGCCCGGCCGGGTCACGCCCGTCAGTGGAGCGCCGGCGGCCGTCGTCAAATCCGCGAACCAGGCCGTGCTCGCCCGGAAAAACGTGCAGTGGTTCGACGCCGACAGCGCGCCGCACCCGCCCATCGGCAGCTTCCAGGTGCGGCTCGTCTTGCCGGTGGCCAGGTCGCAGGTGAACGTCTTGAAGAACACCGTGCCGTTGGCGACGAGCGGGTGCTGTTCCTGCTCGCCGTGGCTGCCCCCCACGGGCAGGCCCGTGACCTCGGCCACGTCCCAGAGCGGACGGCCATCCTCGGCCGAGAAGGCCTGGAGGTGGCAGACGAGCGTCGCCCCCTCGTTGCGGGAAAACGCGATCAGCACCGTGCCTGCGGTCGCCACGGTGAAGATGCTGTGCTGCGGCGCGATGGCGAGCGTCCGCCGCCAGACGGCCTTGCCGCTGGCGAGGTCGCGGGCCACCAGTTCGCCAGGCTCCGCCAGGAGATCGCCCAGCCGGGCCCGACCGCCGGGAATCTTCGCCGCCTCGGGACGCCGGGCCTCGAGCCCGAAGACCTTGCCACCGGAGACCGCCAGCGTGGTGTTCACGACCAACCGGTCGCCCAAGGGCGCGGTCCAGACGAGCCGGCCGTCGGCGGAGTCATGGGCGAACAGCATGTCGCTGGTGACCAGGGGCGAGTTGTCGAGATACCCGCGCTCCCAGGAGTTGGGGGCGAGGTCGAGCCGCACTTTCTCGAACTCCGAACGGCTGCCCACGAGCAGCCCGTCGGAGACCGCGAGGTAGCCCCACTCCCATCCCGCCGGGGGAGGCGGCGGCGAATCGAAATCCGGAATGCGGAGGCGACGCTCCTCGGCTCCGCTGTCGACGCGAAGCACCGCGCACTGGTCGCGCACCGCGGCGAACAGGAAGCGGGAGTCGACGACCATGTGGCCGCAGTTCTTCGAGACAGCCAGCCGCGACGAGCCCTCCAGGGGGCGGCGCCACAGGGACGCACCGTTCAAGGCGTCGACCGCGACCACCGCGTCGCGGGCGGCGACGAACAAGCGGCCGTCGGAGAACAGCGGGGGGCTGGTGCGGTTGTGGCGATCGACGATCGCCTCGGGCCCCGGCGGCCCGAACCACTGCATCTCGAACGGTGGCTTGACGAGGTCGTCGGTGCTGCACGCGGTGTTGCCGGAATCGGCGAAGGGGTGCGTCCACTGTCCGGCCCCCACCCGGGGACCAACCCGCCAGAGCCGCACGCCGCCGACCGCGGGCAGCGCCGAGCAGTCGCGGAACACCTCCATCCACGGCTCGCCGACGGAGTCTCCGGCCGCCGCCATGAGGGCCACGATGCCTCGCCCGGGGACGGCCAGTCGGCGGGCCTCTCGCGCGTCGATGCCGGGATCGGTGGACGACGGATTGACCACGACCACGTCGAACACACCCGCCTCGTACCGCGCCGTCCCGTCCGCCGCCGATTCGACCGTCACGCGGTGGCCGAGGAGGCCGGCCGTCGCCAGCCGCGCCCGAGCCTTCTGGACGGCCTCCCCATCAGCGGCCGCGAATCCCACGGCATGAAGTGCAGTGCGGCGGGCGACGGCTGCCGCGAGATCGACGGCCTCGCCGCCGAAGACCGCCGCATAGCCCCCGGGATCGGTCGCGACCTTGGCCAAAGTCTCGGCTGCCGCCTCCACCCGCGGAGACGAGGCGGCCGCGACCGGCGCCACGGCAGGGGCCGCGGCCGGCGCCCCGTCCTGGGCTGCCGCGAACGCGAGCACGTCGCCCCGATCGGTGCTCACGACGAGCACGCCGTCCACGGCCGCCAGACCGATCGCAGCGCCCTCGACAGGCACCCGCCAGAGTTCGCGGCCGGCGTCGGCGGCGTAGCCGTGCACCTCGTCGCGGCCGCCGACCACGAGGGTCTCGCCGGCGGCGATCAGCGCGAAGGTCTCGCCGCGCTCGACCTTCCAGCGCATCGCCGGCCCCGGATCGAAGGCGGCCAGCATCTTGTCGCTCGCCGCAGCGAGCCGACCGCCGCGGGTGACGCACTGGAACCCGTCCCGGACCACGAGCGCCTGCTGCACGACCGGATCGACGCCGTGGAGCGGGCCCGCCTCGGCGGGCCCGGTGATCAGCCCGCCGTCACGAACGAGCGCCACGGCGCCGGTGCCCCCGGCGCCCTCGACGGGCTTTCCGGTCGCGATCTCGTAGGCGGTCGGACTGGCCCGCAGGGCCGTCACGAACACTTTTTCGGGTGTGGCGACCAGCGGCCCGTGCGCCACGCCGTCGATCGCCCGCTGCCAGCGCACCTTTCCGATCGCCGGCTCGAGCGCCGCCACGAACACGCCCTCGAGCGGAAAGACCCCCGCGGCGACGATCAGATTCCCGTCCTGCACGATCGGCCCGCCGCGAATCGGCCAGCGCGAGATCAGCCGGCCGTTGCCGGGCAGGTGGCGATCCTCCGGGCCGGGGCGATACCGCCACACCTCGCGGCCATCGTCGAGGGCAAGGCAGCGGAGGAACCCATCGTCCGACGCCGCGAACACCGCCCCCCCCTTGCAGGTGCAGTTGGGACCACCGACTTCGGCCGAGGAGATCGTCGGCGGCATCCGCACCGGGCCGCCCGTCTCGTGACGCCAGACCTCGCGGCCGTCCTGCAGGGCCAGGCAGTGGACGCTGTCGTCGACGGTCGAGCCGAAGAGCACCTTCCCGCCGGCGATCGCCACGTGGAACGCGTGGTCGGAGGTGTCCCAGCGGTTGAGTTTGCGGAGATTCTGCAGCAGATTGCCATCCGCCGGCGCCGGCCAGGCGGGCTGGGGCGGCAGCGGCGACTGCCAGCGCCACCGCAGCGCCGGGCTCTTCGGCAGCGCGGCATCGGACCAACCCGACCGGGCGGCATCGAAGCGGTAGGTCGGCCAGGCATCGCCGGCCAGCGCGGCGGCGGCGAGCGCCGGCGCGGCTGCCGCGGCGACCGCCAGGACGGTGCGGACCGCCGGACGAGGGCGAGCATCGGTCGCAGACCGCGACCGCGGGATCACGAACGGGATCATCATGGACACTCCGTGGTCGGGCTTACTTCACCGGGGCCGGCGGCGAACCGGCCGCGGCCGGTCGGCCTGCGGGCTCGAGGTCGAAGAGCGATACCGTTCCTGTCGGGCGCGTCAGTTTCGCCACCGAATCCCAATCCGCCGCGAACAGGAGATCCTGTCCCGGGTTCATCTCCTTGACCTCGCACGAGCACGCCCCCGTCAGGAAATCACAGGCCGAGCGCAGGCGGCTGGCGTCGAGCTTGGAGAGCGGCAGGCTGCCGAGCACGCGGCCCCGGCCGAAGACCGGAAACACGAGTGGTTCTCGAGTCGAAGCCTCCTGCGTGGTGCCCAGCAGCGCCGCGACGAACACCGCCTCTTCGGCCGCATCGGCAGCCACGCGAAGCACGGAGAACCGCGGCGGCCAGAAGGCCGATTTGTCGATCGGCGGAGGAGCCTGCGGATTCGGCGGGGGGGCCGTCGCGGCAGCGGCCGCCTCGGCCTGGGCGAGCGCCTCGAGGTAGCCGTCGATGAGTTGCTGAAGCGTCGCCTGGCCCTTGTCGATGGCCTCGCGGTCGCCGACTTCGAGCACCACCCACACGATCGCCTCACCGTCGAGCAGCCGCTTGACCAGCTCGCGGCGAGCCGGCGAGTCGACCACCCGCGCCAACGACGCCTCCGTCGCCGGACCCGACCATGTGACCCGGGGACGGCCCGGCTGCCCGCGGGGCGGCGGCGGGGCCACGAGCACCAGCGGGCCACTGGCGTCGAGCTGCGGCAGTTCACCGGCGGAGGCGAGTCGCAGATTGGGCCGCGGTTCGGCGACCGCCAGCAGGTGGTCGATCCGCGCCGCGTCGGCCGCGGCCTCGGCGCCCGCCGTCACCACGAGATACTCGGCGGACGGCCAGTTCTCCAGCGCGTAACGAAAGACCGGGTTGTCGCAGCAGCGGCCAACGTCGCCAAGCGTTAGGCAGGCGCCGAGGCCGAACGCGCCGAGCCACCAGCGGACGGCAGGCCGCGCCCCGGTCCGGGAATCGCCACCAGCATTCGCCATTATCTTCTTCCTGGAAGCGTTACGAAGTCTCGAAGACGCGGTGTCGTTCGCGGATCAAAACCCGTGGTGGCGACGATCCGCTGCCCGTGCGAGTATAGAGTGCCGACCGAGATCATGCCGCAGGATCGCCCTTCTCCTCGCTCGAGGTCTTTCATGCACGGTGAGCCTTTCCATTCATCGACCCGACGCGGTGACCGGTCGCGGCGACTCGCCGGCTTCATGGCGTGCGGCGCGGTGCTCGCCGCTGCCTGCGGGCCGCTGCCCGCGCGAGGCGACTGGCCCACGCACCGGCACGACGACCGGCGGTCAGGCGCCACGGCGGAGGCCTGCGACCCGGCCGCGCTGGGCGCGGCCTGGACCCACGAAACCGGCACCCCGCCGCGGACCGCCTGGGCGGGCGCCGCCAAGTACGACGCGTTCGCCAGGGTTCTCGGCCTCAAGTCGATGCGAAACTACGATCCGGTGTTCCATCCGGTGATCGCCGGGGGAAAGGTGCTCTACGGGTCATCGGTGGATCATGGCGTGCACTGCCTCGACGCCGCGACCGGCGAGGCGCTCTGGACGTGCACGACGGGTGGGCCGGTGCGGATCACCCCCACCGTGGTCGATGGTGTCGTCTTCGTCGGCGCCGACGACGGCATCCTGCGGGCGCTGGCGCTCGAGGACGGCCGCGAACTCTGGAAGTTCACCCCCGTCGCGACTCCGGGCCGCGTGATCCACGAGGGCAACTGCATTTCGCTGTGGCCGTGCCGCACCGGCGCACTGGTGGTCGGCGACACCGTGTACGCGGCGTTTTCGCTGCTCCCCTGGAAGCGGAGCTATTTGGTCGCGGTCGATCGTCGCACCGGCCGGCCGGGCGACGGCGGCTTCGTCCGCGAGCTCGACGCGGTCACGCTCGAGGGCCCGCTCCTCGCCACGGGCACGCAGGTGCTCTGTCCCCAGGGGCGGATCGCTCCCCTCGCCTTCTCCCGGGACGACGGCCGGCCGCTGGGCGCCCTGCCCGGCGGCGGCGGCTGCTCCGTCGTGATCGGGGATGACGGCCGCGTGTTTCACGGACCGGGCAACAAGGCGGGCGAGTTCTACGTGAGCGAGGGACCGGCCCGCAAACTGCTCGCTCGATACGAGGGTGCCGTGGCGCTCATCGCCGAAGGCGGCGACATCTACGTGCTCACCGAAGTGGCGATCATGAAGGTCGGGGCCGACGGGAAGGTCGCCTGGAAGTCGGACGTGACCGGCGGAGTCGAGCTGATCAAGGCGGGCGGCCAGCTCTTCGTGGGCGGCCGCGACGAAGTCCGCGGGTTCGAGGCGGCCGATGGCAAGGAGGTCTGGCGAGCCCCGGTCCGCGGCCGCGCCTTCGGCCTCGCCGCCGCCGGCGGGCGGCTCGTGGCGAGCACCGACGAGGGCGCGATTCACTGCTTCGCTCCCGGCGGCAAGCCGATCGAACGGGCCGTCGCGGCAGCCGACTCTGACAAGGATCCGGAAGCGGCCGTTGCGGAGGCTGAAAAGCAGGGGCCGTTCCTGCCTGCCATCGGCCCGTGCCTGAGGTTCACCGGTCCCGACCGGGCCGTGATCTCTTGGACGTCGCAGGAACCCTCCCCCTCGGCGGTCGTGCTGGCAGGACCGGATGGCCAACGGGAGTTTCGTGACGACAAGGCGACGGTGGATCATCGTGTCGTCGTCGACGATCTCAGGCTCGGAGCGCTCTACCACTACCGGATCGCGCACCAGCCGGCAGAGAAACGTCAGGTGCTGTCGGCGGCCTACGAGTGCGACATGTTCTTCAACGACTTCCAGCGACCTGAGGCGGTTGGAGTCGAGGGACCGGAGACGGCCGAGGCCGAGGCGCTGGCCGCGGCCCTCGGAGGTCCGGCCGATCTGTGCGTGGTCTGGGGCGTGGGCGACGGGCGATTGACGGCGGCCCTGGCCGCACGGTCGGGAGCGCGGGTGATCGGCTTCGACGACGATTCCGCCCGCGTGAAGGCCGCCCGCGAACGGCTCCGCGACCGCGGGTTCTACGGCACGCGGGCCAGCGTCCTCGAGGTCGAGTCGCTGTCGGAACCGCTCGACGTGGAGCGGTGTGCCGACCTGGTGGTGGTCCGCGGCGACACGGCCCAGGCCGCCGCCGCGGCGGAGCTCGTGCGGCCGGGGGGCGTGGCCGTGGTCGCCTCCGATGGCGCGGCGTTCGGCGTTGGCTTCACGAGCGTCGCGGCCGCGAAGGTCATCGTCGGGGATGTGACGGCGGGTACCCCCTGGCGGGCCTGGCGGAGGAAGCCGGACCCCACCTCGGGTTCATGGACCCACCAGTATGCCGCGGCCGACAACTCGGCCTACGGCGGCGAGGCCCTCGGCGGCGTCCGCTCGGCGGCCGAGTTGCGACCGCTGTGGATCGGCCGGCCGGGTCCCCGCGACCAGGCCGACCGCAGTGGCCGCAAACCATCGCCGCTGGCGGTGGGCGGCAGGCTCTACGTGCAGGGTCTCGATCGGATCACGGCGCTCAATGCCGCCAACGGCACGATCCTCTGGCGGCTGGAGATCCCCGGGCTGGCGCGGTTCAACGTGCCCCGCGACTCGTCGAACTGGTGCGCCGACGAGACGCACGTCTACGCCGTGGTCCGCGATCGCTGCTGGAAGATCGACGGGGCGACGGGCGCGGTGGTCGCCCACCTGCCGGCCGCGGCGGGCAAGCGGGCCGACTGGGCCTACGACTGGGGCTACGTCGGCCGCGTGGGTCCGCTCCTGCTCGGTTCCACCGTGAAGCACGACACCGCCTACCGTGACTTCTGGGGGGGCGAGGGCTGGTACGACGACAAGGCCGGCGCGTCCACGGTGAGCACGTGCAGCGACACGCTGTTCGCGGTGGCGGCCGCGGACGGCGGATCGCGATGGGCGTATCGCGGCGGGCAGATCATCAACTCCACGATCACGGCGGCCGGCGGCCACGTCTACTTCGTGGCGTGTCGCCATCCCGCGATCGAGGCGAGCGCGACGCATCGCGTGGCGGCGGCCGAGCTCTGGCTCGACCAGCACCTCGTGGCGCTCGATGCCGACACCGGCCGGGTGCTCTGGGACCGGCCGATCGACACGGCCGACGGCACGGTGCTGTTTCACTTGGCCGCCACGCCGGAGAAGCTCGTCCTCGTCTCGTCGGACTTCCGCTACCACGCCGCCTGCTTCGACGCGGCGACCGGCGAGCCCGAGTGGCGGCAGGATTTCGACTGGCAGAGCGACAACCACGGCGGCCACATGTCGCGCCCCGCGATCGTGGGGAAAAAGATCTTCGTGCGGCCGCGGGTGCTCGACCTCGAGACCGGAAAGCTCCTGGAAGAGCGGATGCCGGGGGGGGGCTGCGGCTCCTACGCAGCCACCTCCTCGAGCCTGGTGTTCCGGGCCGGCAACGTGACGATCTGGGATGCGCTCACCGGCGCGGCCACGAGCTGGCAGCGGCTGCGGCCCGACTGCTGGATCAGCACGATCCCGGCGGGCGGCCTGTTGCTCTCCCCCGAGGGGGGCGGCGGGTGCAGCTGCGGCTCGTGGCTCGAGACCTCGATCGCCTTCATCCCCGACGGGCAGGCCGGACCGCGGATCGAGGGTCCGACGGCTCCGTTCATCGACCGGGCCCGGATCACGATCACGCCGCTCGGCCGCCCGGGGGGCGTCGTCCGCTACTCGCTCGACGGCAGCGAGCCCACCGAGTCGTCGACGCGCTACGACGGCCCGTTCGAACTGGCGGGCACGGCCCGCGTCAAGGCCCGGACCTTCTGGCCCGCGTCGGCGGCCGGCAGGGCGGCCAGCAGCGAGGCGTCGTCGCGACTGGCGGAACGAGCGTATCCGGCGCCGACCGCGACCCCCGGCGGAATCCCGTTCATGGGGACGCTGCCGGTGAGCCTGGCCGCGTCGGGCACCGGCGGCACGATCCGCTACACGCTCGACGGCAGCGAGCCGACGGCCGCGGCGCCCGCCGCCTCGGCCGTCCCGCTCGATCTCACGGCGACCACGACCCTCAAGGCCCGGGTGATCTACGACGACGGCACGCTCAGTCCCGTCATCGAGCATCTCTACAACAAGGTCGACGACCGCCTGCGGCAACCCGATGCCGTCGACGGCCTTCAGCCAGGGCTGCTCTGCGACGCCTACGCCGGCACCTTCTGGGCGACGCTCCCTGACTTCACCAAGGAGACGCCGCAGAAGACGACCGTCGTCCAGGCGGTGAACCTGGCGCCGCGGACCGCGAACGATGCGTTCGGGCTGCGCTTCCGCGGCTACCTGAAGGTGCCCGCGGCCGGCATCTACAGGTTCTTCACCACGTCCGACGACGGCAGCCGGCTGTGGGTCGGTGATCAGATGGTGGTCGACAACGACGGGATTCACGCCGCGCAGCAGCGGACCGGCTGGATCGCCCTGGCTGCCGGCCTGCATCCCGTGCGGATCGAATACGTCGACGCGATGTCGAACGAGTTCTTCGAGGTGGCGTTCGAGGGACCGGCGTTGAGTCGGCGACCGCTCCCCGCCGACGCGCTGTTCCACGCACCCTGAACGCCCGGGCTGCACGATGATCGCTGTGAACGGCCTCTCCGTGAGAAGCGGAGACTTCGAGCTTCGGGATCTCACCCTGGAGGTGCCGCCGGGCCGGTACGCGGTGCTGATGGGCCGCACCGGCAGCGGCAAGAGCACGCTTCTCGAGGCGCTCTGCGGGCTCCGGCCGGTGCACGCCGGCTCGATCGTCCTCGGAGGCCGCGACGTGACCCGCCTGCCGCCTGCCCACCGCGGCGTCGGCTACGTGCCCCAGGATCGCGCGCTGTTCTCCCACATGACGGTGCGGCGCCAGCTGGAGTTCGCGCTTGCGGTCCGCGGCCGTGCCGCCATCGCCGCTCGCCGGGTCGCCGAACTCACGGACCTCCTCGACCTCGGTCCGCTGCTCGATCGGCTGCCGGCGGGGCTCAGCGGCGGAGAGGCGCAGCGCGTGGCGCTCGGCCGGGCGCTCGCGGCGGAGCCCGCCGTGCTCCTGCTCGACGAGCCGCTCTCCGCGCTTGATGACGAGTCGTGGGCGTCGGCCTGCGACGTCCTCGCGCGGGTCCAGCAGACCACGCGCGTCACCGTGCTCCACGTCACCCACCGGCACGAGGAGACTCGGCGGCTGGCCGACGTCGCCATCGAACTCCACGCGGGCCGACTGACCGCGACCATCCCCCCCCCCCCCCCCCCCCGCTCGTCCCAGGAGGCCCTCCCCCGATGACCCCCAGTGTGCGACCCGAGCCCCGCCACCGCGGGACCGCCTGGAGATTCGCCGTTCTCGCCGCGGCCGCGGCGGTCGGCATCGCGACCGTGATCCTCGTGCGCCCGGCGCGGCGGGCGACCGAGCCGGCGGCTGCCATCGAGTTGGCCTGCGCCGCCGGCTTGCGGGAGCCGGTCGAGAAGGTCATCGCCCGCTACGCCGCCGAGGAGGGCGTCGGGGTCGGCGTGCAGTTCGGCGGGAGCGGGTCGCTCGTCAACCAGATCCTGCTGCGCCGCGCGGGCGACCTCCTGCTGCTGGCGGACGATTCGGGCCTCGACGCCCTCGCCACTGCCGGACTCCTCGCCGAGACGTTGCCCGTGGGCGAGCAGCAGGCGGTGCTCGTCGTCAGGGACGGGAACCCCAAGCACGTGACGGGCATCGCCGACCTGCTGCGTCCCGAAATCCGGACGGCCCTGGGCAACCCGGACCAGGTCGCGATCGGCAGGGTCGCGCGGGGGGCGCTCGACGCCGCTGGCGGCTGGGCGGCCCTGGAGCGGGCCGTGAAAGACCGGGGTGTGTTCCAGCCCACGGTGACCGAAGTGGTGACGGCCGTCGCGCTCGGGGCGGTCGACGCGGGCATCGTCTGGAAATCCAATGCGGTGGCCGACGATCGGCTGGAGACCGTGGCGGCGGCGGAGCTGGAGGCGGCACGGGCGCCGATCGTGCTCTGCGTGCTCACGACGGCGCGAGCACCGACCGCCGCCCTGAAGTTCGCCAGGTTTCTCACGGCCCGCGACCGCGGCCTGGCGGACTTCGCGGCCGCCCACTACACCACGATCGACGGCGATGCCTGGGCCGACACGCCCGAGCTGACCTTCTACTGCGGCTCGGTGAATCGCCGCGCCGTGGAGTCGGTCGTCGCCGCCTTCGAGGCCCGCGAGGGGGCGAAGGTGACCACGGTCTACAACGGCTGCGGCATCCTCACCGGCCAGATGCGGGCGATCGCCGAGTGGCAGCAGGGTCGCGGCTTCCCCGACGCCTACATGGCCTGCGACCGCTACTACCTCGACGACGTCGGCAGCCTGTTCCAGGACGACGTCGACGTGTCGGAGACCGAGGTGGTGATCGCGGTGCCCAAGGGCAACCCGAAAGGGATCGGGAGCATCCGCGACCTCTCCGCACCGGGCTTGCGGCTGGCCGTCGGCCAGCCCAAGCAGTGCACGATCGGGGTGCTCACGCGGCAGCTGCTCGAAGCCGAGAAGATGCTCGACTCGGTGATGCCCAACGTGGTCACCGAGACGTGCAGCTCGGCGTTGCTGCTGCCCATGGTCACGTCGAACGCGGTCGACGCGGCGTTCGTCTACGAGTCGGACGCGGGGCAGATGCGGGACCAGATCGACATGGTGCGGATCTCGGCGGCCGAGGCGCTCGCGGTGCAGCCGCTGGCGATCGCCCGCTCCAGTTCCAACAAGTGGCTGGCCCGCAGGTTCATGCAGGCTGTGGCCCATGCCCGCGGCCAGTTCGAGGCCGCGGGCTTCCGGTGGCGCATGGACGGGGATCCCGACCGGCGGCGGAAGGATGGCACCCTCGACGCACCGGCCGCAGGAGTCGGGCCGTGAGTCGTCGGGCCGCTCCACCCCGGCCGGCCGCCAGCGCCGCCGACCTGTCGTTCCGGGCGATCCTCGCCGTCATCGGCGGCTTCTACGTGGTGGGGCTCGCCGGCCTGCTGCTGGCCGACCTGGCCTACCTGGCGACGACGGGGGGCGCCCCGGCCGCGCCGCTCGCGGCCCTCCAGCCGGCGTGGAATGCCGCCCACGCCCTGGCCGGCGTGTTCGCCGATCCCAACATCCGCCATTCCTTCGCGCTGACGATCGTCTCGTGCCTGGTGACCACGGTCCTGTCGCTCGTGGTGGCGGTGCCGCTGGGCTATCTGCTCTCCCGCTCCCGGTTTCCGGGCCGCGGCCTCGTCGACGCGATCCTCGACATCCCGATCGTGCTGCCGCCGCTGGTGCTCGGGATCAGCCTCCTGATCCTCTTCCAGTTCTGGCCGTTCCGCCTCGCCAGCCGCCAGATCGTGTTCCAGGTGCCGGCGGTGATCCTGGCGCAGTTCACCGTCTCGGCGGCCTTCGCCGCCCGGATCATGCGGGTGGGCTTCGATCAGATCGACACCCGGCAGGAGCAGGTGGCGCTGACGCTCGGATGCACGCAGGCCCGCGCCTTCTGGAGCGTGCTGTTGCCGCAGGCGGTGCCGTCGATCGTCACGGCCGCTACGATCGCGTGGGCCCGCGCGCTCGGCGAGTTCGGTCCGCTCCTCGTGTTCGCCGGCGCCACCCGGATGAAGACCGAGGTGCTGTCGACGACCGTGTTTCTCGAGCTCTCGATCGGCAACCTCCGAAACGCGGTGGCGGTGTCGGTCCTGATGGTGGCCGCGGCCCTGGCGGTGCTGCTGATCGCCCGCTCGTCGGGGGGCGGCATGCCGGAGGCCACCGGTTTTGGTGGCCGTCGGGCCGCTCGCTAGACGCTAGACTCGTCGTTCGTCCCATTCATAACCCCTCCGAGAAGTGCCTCATGACGCGCCTCGTCCTCGAGCCCCGCCAGCCGGCGCCGGCGCTCGGTCTGGTCACCCTGCTCGCGAGCCTCTCGATCGCGGCCGTCGGCCACGCCGCCGACTGGCCCGCCTATCGACACGACCAGGGCCGCAGCGGAGTCACGGCCGAGCGGCTCGCCGTCGACCGGATCGGCCCCGCGTGGGTCCACCGCGCCGCGGCCGCCCCGAGTCCGGCCTGGGCCGGGGCCGCCAAGTGGGACGCCTACCACAGCAAGAAGGAGCTCACGCCGATGCGCGACTACGACCTGGCCTACCAGCCGATCGTGGTCGACGGGCGTCTGTTCTACGCGTCGTCGGCCGACGACGGCGTCCACTGCCTCGACGCGGTCACGGGCGAGCGGCGCTGGACCTTCTCCGCCGACGGCCCGGTGCGGATCGCTCCCACCTGGGTCGATGGGCGGCTGTATTTCGGATCCGACGACGGCTACGCCTACTGCATCGACGCGAAGACCGGCCGCCTCGTCTGGCGGTTCAGTCCGACCGCGGGCCGGCGGATGGTGCTCAACAACGGCAGGCTGATCTCGACCTGGCCGGTGAGAACCGGCGTCGTGGTTTCAGGCGAAACCGCCTTCTTCGCCGCGTCGCTGCTGCCCTGGAAGGAGTCGTACCTGTGCGCCGTGGACGCCGGCTCGGGGAAGCCCGAGGGCGCAGGCCGCTACGTGCGGCTGATCAACGCCGAGGAGGGCCGGACCTTCGAAGCCGCGATGGCGACCGATGGCAAGCGGCTGCTGACGCCCCAGGGCAGGGTCTGGCTGCTGGCCTACGACCTGGCCGACGGCAGGCGGAACGAGGAGCTCCCGGTCGCCGGAGCGGGTTCGTTCGTGATGCTCTCCGCCGACGGCATCCAGGCGGGCGGGGGCGGGGCGAGGTCGGCGGCGGCGTCGGTGGTCGATCCGCGCGGCGGATCCAAGATCGTCACCCACGCCGAAGCCCAGTCGATGGTGATCGACGGCGGCACCTCGATCGTCCAGACGGCCGCCGCGGTGGAGGCGATCGACCGGGCGGCTTCGAAGCGGCTCTGGAAAACGGATTGCGGCCCCGTCTTCTCGGTGATCATGGCCGGCGACACCGTGCTCGCCGGGTGCCGCGACGCGGTCGTCGCCCTCTCCCGCACGACCGGCGAAACGCTCTGGCGGGCGGACGTCGATGGTGACGCCCATGCCCTGGCCGTCGCCGGCGGCGCCCTGTTCGTGGGCACCCACACGGGCAGCCTGCACTGCTTCCGGGAGGGCGCGGCAGCCGCGGCTGCTTCCGAGGAGCCCGTCGTGGAGCCGCGAACGCTCCCCGAGGCCCGCCTGGCGGCCGGGCCGCTGGTACGGTTCACGGCGGCCGACGCGGCGGAGGTCCGCTGGACCACGCCGGCTGCCTGCCGCACGGTGATCGAATACCGGCCGGCAGCGGCGGTGCCCGGAGCCGCAGCGGGCCGCATCCGCACCATCCAGGGCGGCACGGTGGCCACGGAGCACGAGGCGACGCTCACGGGACTGCGTCGCGGTCGCGATTACGAGTACCGCATCGTCTGCGACGTCGACGGCGGCGCCACCGCCACGCCCTGGTACGTCTGCGAAAACCTCTTCAACTTCGAGGTCGACGCGGTCCGGCCGGATCCGCGGCCCGACTCCTCGCCCGCCACGAGGCGACTCACCGCCGCGGCCGATCACGTGCTCGCGGAGACCGACGCCCGCAGCGGCATCTGCCTCGTCTACGGCCTGGAGAACGGCCGTCTCGCCGAAGCGATCGCCGCCGCGGGACGGATGCGGGTGGTGTGCGTCGACGAAGACGCAGCCCGGGTCGAGGCGGTGCGAAAGCGGCTGCGCGAGGCGGGCTCGTATGGGGAACGGATCACGGCGGTCGCGGTCCCGGCGCTCGCCGCGCTGCCCTTTCCTGACGCCTTCGCCAACCTTGTCGTCTCGGAGCGGTCACTCGTGGCCGGGTCGCCCCCCGGGGCCGTTGGCGAAGCGCTGCGGGTGCTGCGGCCGTGCGGTGGACTGCTGCTGGTGGGCGGCGCCGGGGACGACCAGGGCCGACAGGCGGTGGAGTCGTGGGCCCGCGACGCAGGCGATGCGGTGACCGTCGTCCGCGATGATTCAGGCACGTGGTGCCGTGGTGTCCGCGGCCGGCTGCCCGGCTCGGGCGACTGGACGCACCAGTACGGCACGGCCGCCAATCAGGGGTTTTGCGGCGAGACGCTCCGCGGCGCCACGTCGATCGACGACCTGGAACTGCAGTGGATCGGCAACCCGGGTCCGCGCTACCAGCCCGATCGCCAGGTCCGCAAGCCCGCCCCCCTGGCGGCCAACGGTCGGCTCTACATGCAGGGCCTCGACCGGATCATCGCCGCCGACGCCTACAACGGCACGATCCTCTGGTCGCTGGAGGTGCCGGGCCTGCGCCGCTTCAACCTCCCCCGCGACGCATCGAACATGTGCGCCGACGACGACCACCTCTACGTCGCCGCCGGCGACGCCTGCTGGAAGATCTCCGGCGCCGACGGCCGGCTCGTCGCGACGTTCCCCGTGGTGCGACCCCCGAATCTTTCCTGGGACCTCGACTGGGGCTACGTGGCCGTGCAGGACGGCATCCTGTTCGGCTCCGCCACGAAGCGCGGCTCGCATTTTTCCGGCATCTGGGGAAGCGGCAACTGGTTCGACAGCAAGGGGGGCTGGGACACCGCCAAGGCGTGCAGCGACAACCTGTTCGCCCTCGACGCGGCGACGGGCAGGCAGCTGTGGTCGCACTCGGGCGGGGTGGTGATCCATTCCGGGATCGCCCTCGGGCCGGACACCGTCTACCTGCTCGAGGGCCGCGACCCCGAGGTGCTCGCCCTCGATCGCCGGCTGATCGGCGATGAGTCGCTGTTCCGCAATCTGTATCTCGTCGCCCTCGACGCGCGGACGGGCAGCCCGCGGTACGAGCGGCAGGTCGACACCGGCCCGGCCGGCGTGATGGTCAGCCTCGTGTACGGGTCCGGCAAGATCGCCTCGGTCGCCTCGGGGGCCCGGGCCTACCACGCCCGCGTGTTCGACGCCCGCGACGGGGCGGAGGCCTGGCAGACGAGCATCCCCTGGCCCACCGACAACCACGGCGGCCACCTCTCGCGGCCCGCGATCGTCGGCGATGTCCTGATGGTGCGGCCCAAGTCGTTCGACCTCCACACCGGCGCCCCCGGCAAGGACCTCGCCTGGGGAGGCTGCGGCTCCTACGTCTGTTCGTCGGAGGCGATCTTCTACCGCTCGGGCAACATCACGATGTTCGCCCCGGAGCAGGGCACCGTGTCCTCGTGGAGCCGGCTGCGGCCCGACTGCTGGATCAGCACGGTTCCCGCCTGCGGGATGGTGCTCTCGCCGGAAGGCGGCGGCGGCTGCTGGTGCAGCATCTGGATGGAGACCTCGGCGGGCTTCATGCCGGCGGGGTTGGCGGCGCCGCGGTTGGGTCCCCGCGAGCGGTCGTACGTGGGCTCCCTGGAGGTGCCGCTCACGGGGTCGACCGGGGCCACGATCCGCTACACCCTCGACGGCGGCGAGCCCGGCCCCGCTTCCCCAGTGTACGGTCAGCCGCTGGTGATCACCGGCGACCGGGTCGAACTCAAGGCCCGCGCGTTCCGTTCGGGCACCGGCTCCGGGCCCGCCGCCAGCGACGTGACCGCCGCCGTGTTCACCCGGTCGTATCCACCCCCCGACTGGGACTACAAGCCCACCTCGTTCGTCCGCTCGCAGGCCATCGGGATTGCCAAGCAGGATCGCGACGGCGTGATCCGCTACACCCGCGACGGCAGCGACCCCACGTCGCAGTCGACTCGCTACGAAGGTCCGGTCACGATCTCCGAAACGACGGAGATTCGCGCCGCCACCTTCTATCCGACTGGCCGGCGGACCGACGTGATCGCCAAGACGTTCCGTCGGGCCGAGCCGATCCAGCACGGCGACAAGGAACTGCTGCCTGGGCTGGCGTTCCGCTACGCGGAGTACTGGGGGGACAAGATCCCCGACTTCTCCACGCTGACGGTGGCGGCCACCGGGCTCTCCGACCGGATCGACCTGGCCCCGCTCGCGCGGAAGGACGGGTCGGCCCTGCGGTTCGACGGCTACGTGGTCGTGCCCGAGGCCGGCGACTACACCTTCTTCCTCCGCTCCGACGACGGCTCGAGGCTGTCGCTCGACGGGGCCACGATCGTCGACAACGACGGCGTGCACGACGCCAACGCGACGCGGCAGGGCAAGGTCACGCTCACCGCGGGGCCCCACGAACTCCGCGTCGAGTACTTCGAACTCGTCGGCGGCGAGGTGCTCGACGTGGGCTACGAAGGGCCCGGCGTGCCGCGGCAGACGATCCCGGCGACGGTGCTCTACCACGAGACGAAAGCGGCGAACTGAGGGCCCCGGGGCGCGCGGAATCCTGCCGCCCGGCCACCACGGGCCGCCCCTGAGCCGGCGATCAACGTATGGTTATTGACGCTTGAAAAAAAGATTCATGGCCGATGGGCCGGGTGGCCGATACCCCATGCATGCCATACAGCGGAAAACGAAAAGACGCGGAAACGCGCAGGCTGAAAGCCATGGAGTTGCTGGAC
>Ga0194130_10004366_pt1 | contig 18019 bp, 27 predicted proteins | sample TA2KigsurfametaG_FD_160084 | JGI IMG/M metagenome (GOLD analysis project Ga0194130, IMG submission 160084) | Freshwater microbial communities from Lake Tanganyika, Tanzania - TA2015050 Kigoma 12 surface | ecosystem: Environmental > Aquatic > Freshwater > Lake | place: Tanzania: Lake Tanganyika... | reverse complement strand
TTGGGTGGGTGGCGTGTGGGGGGGGGGGTATGGGGGGGGCTTTCCGGGCTGTTCCACGTGGAACGCTCTTTAGTGTACAGTTGTACACTTGACGGTGGGGCGGGCTGTAGTGGATTGGCGGATACGTCGTACGGGTTGAGTGGATACGGGGTTGCGGACACGGCTTCGCAAGTTGTATTGGCTCCTTGGATACGCTCAAAAAAGATGCATCGCAAGTTGTTGGTGTTAAATCACCTACAATAGGCTAGCGATTTAGTTCTTCACTTCTTCGTAGGAGGTGCCAATCGTTGGGGCCATCGAATCGCTCCGGCGGTTCGGTGGTTCTCTGAGAGTGAAGCGGGGGCGGTTTCCCCCACTAGGTCAAGGACGGGCGCGGTCGCCGGCGGCGGTTGACAAGCGGGCGTGTCAAGTGGCGCGCTTAGTAAGCCCCAAGAATTCGAACAAGCCCCAAGCGGGACGCTAGGCGGAGTAAGTGGCACCGGGTTTTCCCGGGGTACCCAATCGGCGAGCGTCCGGCGGTCAAGGGGCGCGAGACGCGAGTTGCGGCAGAGTCACGACCTAGTCACCAGTCTATTGACCCGGGCGTAGGTAACCGCGAGCGCACAGGCGCGAGGCAGCGGCCCGGGGAAAGGAGCGCACGGAGGTGCAAGGCGTTTAACGGGCGCGGCGTCGAGAGGTTGCCGCGAGTAAGCAAGAGCACGAGCAAGAGCCGCTTTTGTCCCGCTAGTCAAAGCAAGGTGCGTTGCGAACGACTGAGGAAAGCCAACGGGCGTGGGCTGTGCTTAGGGTTGAGCACAGGTGACACCACAGGAAACCCTGTTCAGGAACTACGGCAACGCCGAGCTGGTCCCGGCGTATCTCGGGCGTAGGTGTTGCCGTTTTTACCTTTGCAACAGACAAGCCTCATCGCGGCGCAAGGGTTCAACGTAGTCCAGAACTACGGCCAATTGTCTGAAAATAGAAAGAAGAAAAAAATGCTAGCCCAAATCCTGAAGATCGAAGAAGTGCGCGCAATTGTCGAGCGGACCAATAGCTTCCCCAAAGAAGTTCTTGTGGCGAACCGTGGTCTGATTCGCCAAGTGCGCGAAGAGAAGAAAGCACGGCTTGCCGCCGTGAGCGGTTCCTACGTCGGAGCCTTGGTTGACCGCGCCAAGGCGCAAGGGTTCGTCCTGACCGACGTTAAGGAGAAGGGTGGAGTGCGAACGGACACGATGACGATCACGCTGAAGCGTGCGAATCAGATGACGGAGGAAGACCGCCTGAAGGCGAAGATTGCGGAGCTGACTAGCGCGCTGGAAAAGCTGACCGCTGTGTCCGCCTGAACAGATAGGACGAAACGCCCACAGGGGCGTCGCACCGTCAAGCGGTGCCTGACGAGTCCAATGACTAGTTAGAACCTGAAACAAAGGAGATAGATAATGAGGACAAAGACCGAAGCCCGGGCGGAACTAATCCGCCTTTATGACCTGATGGACAAGCTGGGCGAAGACATTCATAGCCTAAAGCGCACCAGAGCTTTCATTAGGACTGACAGCGTCCGGCTTGTTCTGACGCAACAGATTGACGAGTTACGAAAATTGCGCGGTAAATTGCCGCCGCTAATTCAGGAACTCCACGAAGAGTGCCCCGACTTCTTTGAAACCTCGGACGTAGTCTAAAATGATCACGCATCTCTTCCTCGCAATCGTTGCCGTCGAATCCGGTGGCAACGTGAATGCTGTTGGTGACAGGGGCCGCGCTGTTGGCCCTGCACAGATGTGGGAAATCACGGTGCGGGATGTCAACCGTATCGCAAAGACGCACTACAGCTTAGATGACCGCAGGGACATCAGTAAGTGCGCCGAGATGTTCCGTATCTACACGGATCACTACGGAAAGAAATACGGCGTGCCTATTTCGGATGAGGTCAGGGCTAAGATTTGGAATGGCGGTCCTTCCGGTCCCGACAAGCCAGCCACCGAGAAGTACTGGCAAAAGGTTAAGACGAAGCTGTGAAGCTTCCCCGTTGCCTGCTCGCAAGGGTAGGCATAGGGGAACCATCCCGGTTCCAAACCAAACAAAACACACATATGAATAGCAACGAAATGCTGGATACTATGGTTAACGTGATCGCGGAAGCGATCTGGCAAAAGCTGGAGCCCCGTATCAATGAGAAGCTGTTGAACGTGGGCGGTACTGAGGAAGACCTCAAGAAGCGCATCGAATCCGTGATTGATGAGGTCAATTTTGAAGACCACATCGATACGGACAGCATCACGGAGACTGTGCGCGAAAACATCGATTCAGAGGACGCGATCTCGGATGCCGTCTCGGATCACTTCCGGCGCATTGACCTGAAGGACTACGTCGCTGATGCCATCGAAGATATGGACTTGGCCGCGATCATCCGCAAGGAAGTGCGGGCTCTCAATTTCACCGTTCAGGTGGAATAAAACGACAGGAAACCAAACAAAACAAGAGATATGTCACACAAAATCGGACAGTATGACCGCCAAGAAGGCATCAAGCAGGCTTGGCACGGTCTGACCGTGATCAAGGACAACCTCACCACCTCGGACAACTGGTTGTCTGAGTGGGATGTAGAGAAGCGGACGATGTTCAACCCTGACGGCTCGCCGTCTGAGTGGAACCGCGTCACCTGTACGGACAATGGTCTGTACATCGGCAAGCCCGTACACGCTGAGACTTACGGGCTGATCACCAACAAACAGTTCTTGGACATCGTGAACGACGCCTTGCTGTCGGTTCGCGGGGCCAAGATTGATTCCGTAGGATCGGTCTGCGACCGTGGCCGGGTGTTCGTGTCGGTCAGTATCCCTGACCTTCCCGAGTTCCGCGCTGCGGGCCGCGAGTTCCGAGCCTATCTGAACTTCATCAACTCGCACGACCAGTCGAGTCCGTTCGCTGTCAATGCGAGCAACGTCTGCGTTGTGTGCGACAACACGTTCCGATACAACTTGATGGACAAGAACAACAAGGTGTTCCGTGCGGTGGTCAAGCACACCAAGAATGCGAACGAACGCTTGCAGGACATTGATCGGATGATCGACTGCTATGTCGGTACTCAGATGCGGTTCAAGGTGTTGATGGACAGCCTGCACGAAATGCGGGTCAGTTGGTGGGATGCCAATCGGTTCTTCGTCGGTCTGCACAGCCCGACGATTGCCAAGCCGTCGCCTCAGTTGCTGACCAAGGTGGACGAGTTGGAAAGGCTGTTCCGCACCGGCAATGGGAATCGTGGTGAGACGCTGGCTGATGTCTTCAGCGCGGTGACTGACTACTACACCCATCAGGCGTCCCGGTCCGACAACGCTTGGCGTCAGGTCGAGTCGTCCGAGTACGGGTTCGGGGCTGAGATGAAGACCCGCACGATTCAGGTCTTGTCGGACTCCAAGGAGTACGCGGATACGGTGATGCGTGGTCAGCAGGTGCTGGCTATGGCTAACTGATTAGGGAACTCGGGGGCGCGCATCGATAACACGCGCACTTAATATGACAAACGAACTAAATAAACAAATAAAAGATAACGAGATTGTGATTGATTGTTTACTCGGATCTCTAAATTCCGTTCGATACGAAATCGAAAGATTGCGAGAGCGCATAGCCACACTTGAGGCTGAGAATCCTAAGCCTAAAAAGAAAGAGCGTAAAAGCCTACAGTCTTTTGTTCGCGAATACTAAACAAAAGAAATGAAAACCAAAGAAGCGTTAGACATAATCGGAGGGCTATCAGAGCCCTCCAAGATGCCGTGTCACGGGTATTCCATCCCGGCTAGGCATTGCATCAAGGGTAGCTGGATGGCTAAGGTGCCGGGGTCAATCTGTTCTATTTGTTACGCACTCAAGGGCCGGTACGTTTTCAAGAACGTACAGGATTGTCTTGAACGTAGGTTCAAGTCTCTTACTGATCCCCGTTGGGTGGACGCTATGGTCACAGCTATCACGAACAGAGAAAAGTCAGGCTACTTCAGGTGGCACGACTCTGGTGACTTGCAGGGTGTCGGCCATCTTCAGATGATCGTTGATGTGTGCAAGCGTACACCGCAGATCAAGCATTGGTTGCCTACCCGTGAGTGGTCGTTTGTCCGCCAGTACTTGCAGTCCGGTAGCAGGTTGCCTGACAACCTGACCGTGCGGTTCTCTGCCCTGATGGTGGACGGGCCTGCACCCGAGACCATCGCCAAGGCTTGGGGTGTACAGGTCAGCGGTGCTTCTGACTCTGCCTTTACCTGTCCTGTCAGCAAGCAGGGTAATAAGTGCCGCGACTGCCGCACCTGTTGGGATCGATCCACTTTTAACGTAACGTACAAGAAGCACTAATTTGCCAATGAAAACCAAACCAAATAAACTGGAATATCAGCGGACCTACCGCAAAACCAACCGCGAACGAATCCTCGCCTATCAGAAGGGGTACAGGGAGCGGCGCAAGCAGGCCAACCCCGGGTATATGGCCGAGTATATGCGGGAGTGGCGAAAGGGACGCAGGCAGTACGACATAGCCCTGTACAATCTGATGCGCCTGTACATCTGCGATCAGATTACCGTCGATGCGGTGAAGGAAATACTACAACCGATTTGCGTCAAAAAGCTGGGCTCAGTCGTTCCAGATGATGACCGTGGTGGGGTTCAGCCGGACCACAGTAAAGGGTCTGATAGCGATAGGCAAGTCAGCTAGGTTGATGGAAGCCAGCGGCTTCTTGGGTTTCGGTGGCGGAACCCGTTGTTTCCGAGAACTTTCTTCAAACATATCTAGCTGATCGTGAATGTCTTGCATAGGTGGCTAAAGATTTTGCAAAGTTAGGCTTGATCTCAAGCCTAGGTGGGCTACCGTGTGCTTGTCAGCAGCGGAGTAGAGCCCGCTCAACTAGATTTCGCGCCTCAGGATAGCATCTTGGGGGCAGGCCCAGTCGAGTGCTCTACCTCGCTGGGCCTTTTATTTTAGGGGCTAGACAGTAGGGTTCCGGCCACTTATCAGCCATTGCACCGGACGCTTCAAGCAGCGACACACTTGCTTGGCTAGGACAACTGGACAAAAGACCGCCCCAAAACTTTGAGACTTCGATAGGGGTGGCGTGGGAGCGAAAGCACTCAGGCTCAGCGCAGAACGTCCAGACCGAAACGATGAGCTTGCTTATCGGAATCAGCCAACTGGATCACAACCATAGGTACTCCTATGGAAGTCTCTGCATCTAGGCTAGCGCAGATTTTATACACACCATCCCGGTGTGTAGACATAACATAACAACATATGACAGATACAAAACCAAAGGTAATGAAGTTCCGTTCGTTTGTACTCCGAGATTCGATGGCATCGTGGTGTATGGGTCGCATCTCAGTATATAAAACAATCCAGAAGCTGGTTGATTGCGGCGTTTACAAGGCTGCTCAGGACTGCTGGAGGACGCACAACCGTGAGATGATCCGCGAGGATGCTAAGTACTTGGTCAGACTCTACCGCGACTACGTCGCCCGCAACCAATGACCACCATAGCAATACTCGTACTCATCCTCTGCTCTCTCCTGATCGGCTTCGTGATTGGGGTTGTCTATCAGGCAAACAAGGGCCAAAACTACGACGACGATTTCTAATGAGCTACATACAAGAAGCCTACAAGGTGGTACTGGGAGATAGACAAGATGCCTACGGCAATCCTAAGGCAGACTTTGAAAGGACGGCGCTAGTATGGACAGGCATCCTTAACGGGAAGCTGAAGCAACCCATCGCGGCAGAGGACATCCCTCTCCTGATGATCGGACTCAAGCTCTGCCGCCAAGCACACAAACACAAAGACGACAATCTAATCGACATCCACGGATACGGCATCTGCCTTGAGTGGCTGACGACAGGAACCAAACCAACACAATGAAAGTAAAGACCAAAGGACAGTTGAAGATTGAGATCAAACAGGCTGAGCGAGAAATCGTTCGCCCCGGCTCCGAACTGGAGTCCACACAGACAGAGGCTGCACGCCACACGAAAGAAGTTGGGCAAGTGAGCGCATCCACTAATTGGGAGGACGTTTACCGCACCCAGACCGCCCGAATCGCGGAACTGGAGCAGGACAACGCCGCGCTGCGGTCAGCGTTAGTCGAATTCCGCGATGCCTGCTGGGATGCATTTTCCCTGCGGGCTCCAAACGTGAAGCCATACTACGCATTAGTACGAAAGCACGCGACGCTTCTTTCTAATCCGATAGAGGAGGCTACGAAATGAAAGCAACACTTGAGTTTGATCTGCCAACTGAGCGTGCGGACTACCGCAATGCCACCTATGCAGGAGAGATGGCGCAAGTCATCTCCGATCTAGATCAATACCTACGCAATGGTTTGAAGTACGGAGGCAATACCGAGGAGTGGAGAAAACCTGAGGAGCTTGCAGGCTACATCCGGCGCGAGTACCTCTTGGAAATTCTGAACAAACTGGAATGCTGACACCGCGCATCAAGTTTGAGATTGCAGCGCGGGACGGTTACTCCATCAAGCAACTCCTCTCCGAGTTCACCCATCTCAACCACACCGCAATCGTAGCCAAACTTAACTCGCTTGGCTACCGTCGCTATTACATCACCGACGAGGAGTGGAAGCATCTGCTTCATCGCCGGGGTGAGCAACTATGTTCAGATTCTTCTCCCGCAAAACACTAAAATCACCTGTAGACATCAACGCTACGCCACTTACCGACAGAGAGCGCGACAGACATCTGCAATGCGGTCCTGTCGAAAAGGTGAGCGCAGAGTTCGCCAGAAAACTAGAAAGGAAATTAAATGAATATCAGCGAGACTATGGCATCCATCCGATGGATGATGGAAAAGCATCTAGGTAAGTATGAAAACCAATCCGACGAGCTAATAGCCCTGCCGCCCCCCAAGGAGCAGCAGCTACCGATACAACGAGCCCCGCTCAAGAGCACCGCCGTCATCGAGGCGTTGCGCCGATACAAATCCGGTCAGCGTATCAAAGACATAGCGGCTCTGTTGGACAGCACGCCAACCACCATTAGCAAGATCGTCCATCGCCGGGGCTGCTATGCAGACCTTCCCGCGACAGAAACCAATATCAAAGCATTCCTCAAATCGAAAGGAAGAGAATGAACCTACCACACAGCATAGAGGCAGAGCGGACGGTGCTATCCTGCATCGTCCTCGACGGTCCGAGCTACCTGATCAAGGCGCTCGACTACAGGGTGCAGCCTGATTGGTTTTTCCACACGCCGCACAAGCGCATCTGGTCGTCCATTATGGCGTGTCACGCGCACGGGCGTGCCTTCGACGCGCACATTTTGTGCGAGGAGATGCGGAAGTCCGGCTCGCTTGATGCGGTGGGTGGTGTGGCTGGCTTCAGCGAGGCCACCGGCTACCTAGAGCACGGGCCTACCGGAGTCACCTACGCATACAGTCTGGATCAACTCCGCGAGTTGTACCAGCTACGGCAGATAGCCCTCATCTCCGAGGAGACACGCGAGGCTGCGCTTGTCCGCAAGGCCAGCCTCGATGACTTCGTCGCCAAGATCGGCAGGGTGCTGGCGCTCAAGAACGCAACCAACGTCACCAAGAGTCTGGCCCAAGCGGCGACGGACTGCATTGGCAAGGTGGCGGACATCCTCGCGGGCAAGCAGACCGAGGAAAACGCTGGGTTGGAGTGGCCTTGGACGGACTGGGATAGGGATATGGGACGGGCTACGGCTGGTGAACTCATCATTATTGCTGCCCGCCCGGGCCGGGGTAAGTCCTCCTGCGCCAGACAAGTGGCTTGGCATTGGGCGAACAAGCACGGCAACGTGCTCCTGTTCTCCCGCGAGATGCCCATCGAACAGTTGGCCCCGCTCTTTGCACAGGTCAGGTCCGGCGTTAGCTGGCGTGCGATCCGACGCAACCAAGCGATGGATGCGGATGCCAAGCGATTCACCCGTGGACTGGAGGAAGTCGCGGCCCTCAAGACGCTCTCCGTCTTTGATCAGGACCGCACGCTCAGCCAGATCACCGCTAGGGTGGAGGCGTGCAAAGCCTTTATGCCGATCAAGGCAATCATCGTGGACTACCTCCAGCGGTACGATCCCCAGCAAGAGAAGGGCGAGACCCGCGACATAGCCATTGGGCGGATGACGATGGCTCTCAAAGACCTCGCTGTCTCGCTCAAGATTCCGGTCATCCTGCTGGCCCAGCTTGGCCGCGAGGTCGAGAAGGAGAACAGACTACCCCGCTTGTCCGATCTGCGTGAGTCAGGCAACATCGAGCAGGATTCTGATAGGGTGATCTTTATCCACGCGCCAGACGAGAGGGAGGATGGGTCCACGCAGGAATTGAACGACCAGTCCATCCAGCGAATCGAGGTCAACATCATCCAAGCTAAGGGGCGCAGCGATGGTGTCGCCACCCTATCGATGAGCTTTCACCGGCCCACCACTACGTTCAGCGCCATCGCCCGATAGTCGAGAAGGCTACAACCTTCCTTGCGAATGTATCGGGAAAGCTACTACACAATTTTCCGCAAGAAACCTCTTGACGGAAGCACAAGAACCCATAAAAAGGAGAGCATAGACAATGGTAAAGATGAAACCACAGAGAGAAGAATACGAACAAATGATCGCCCAAGCTGCCGTAGTGATCGGCGGTTGGATGACATTCTATCCGGCACCCGAATGCCGGGAGCAACAAGAAGTGCTAGACGCATCCCGCGCTTGGCTTGAGGAGGCCAAGGCCCACCTACAATGAATACATCTGACCTCATTGACAAGATTGCGCCAGCGTTGCTGGCCGCGCAGAAAGAGATCGGCAACGCCGCCAAAGACAGCAAGAACCCGCACTTTAAGTCGAGTTACGCTAGCCTAGGCTCGGTGATTGACGCGGTGAAGGAAGTCGCGAATAAACACGGCATAGTCATCGTCCAGACTCCGTCGGACGCATCCATTGGATCGACTGGCGTATGCCGCCTGACGACTCGCCTCATCCACATATCCGGCCAATGGATCGAGGATATGGCCCACACCCCGCTACCAAAGCAGGACGCACAGGGGGTGGGGTCAGCGTTGACCTACCTCCGGCGGTACTCGCTGGCGGCGTTTTTCTGTATCACGCAGGCTGACGACGACGGCAATGACGCCGTCTCCCCACCTGCCGCAACCCCGATTGCAAAGACCACCGTTAAGGCTCCCGTGGGTAAGGCTGTGCTTGATGATCCCTTTTGATTTCCGTCAGTACTAACCAACCAAACATATGGAATACGATAATACGAATAAGGGTGTGTTGTTCCGCGACGCCGAAAAGGCCGAGGGAAGCAAAAAGCCGGATTACACCGGCAAGCTCAACGTCAACGGCAAGGACTACCGCCTTGCTGGATGGCTGCGCGAGGCCAAGACCGGGACCAAGTTCCTTTCGCTGTCCATCAGCGAGCCCAAGCCGCCCCAAAAGACAAATGAGCTTTAATCACGATGAGAATGAGCTCACCAAGCTCGTTATCACCGTTTTGTTTGTGACCTTTACCCTGTGCGCGATGCTCTGGTGTTGCGCGCAGGGCTACCCAACAAGATAAAAAGAAAGATATATGGCTGAACATTGGTATACCCGGGACGGGCAGTCTGCCCATACCCAACCCACAAAGTCAAAGACAGCTAAGAATCCGACTCGACCCACTACGATTAGAGATGCAAAGGCGCAGGGACTGCTGCCATCTGTCACCTCAATCCTCAAGCTAGTACACAACGAGCCTCTTCAGCGGTGGAAGGTGCGTAAGGTAGCCGAAACCTGTTTCAATCGGCCTCCGATTGGCGACGAGTCGCTCGAAACTTACACGGACTTCGTCTTGTCCAAGGCTTTTGATGAGGCCGATGAAGCTGCCGAGTTAGGGAACCGCATCCACAACTGCATTGAAAGCCGCCTCAAGTCTACCGATAAGTCGTTTGATCAGGATGTTATCAATTATGCGGATGCTGCGCTTGCTAAGGTGCGCGAGCTTGGGGTAATCATCACGCAGTCTGAGTTCGTCACTTGCAACCGCCACTATGGGTATGCTGGTACGACAGATTTGGCCTTCACCGCTGATCATTGTATAACCGGCATTCTGGATTTTAAGTCCAAGCGCACCGTCCCCGGTGAGCCTATCGTCCCCTCATTCGGACACGCTGCCCAGATTGCGGCGTACTACAGTAGTGCTTGGCCCCAAATCTGGAAGAGTTCTGGATTTAATGAGGCCGTAGGCTACAACATCTACATTTCCACCACCGAGCCGGGGCGAATCGAGGTGGTCAAATATGACCAGCATCAGTTGCAGACTGAGTGGGATATGTTCCTCAATGTCTGTGCTATCTGGCGCTACAAAAACAGCTACGATCCCCGAGGATAATCTATGCGTAAATCCACCGTAAACTCGGCTGGTGTCTACACCAAGCCTGCGCTTCGTAAGCGCCTCTTCAATAGGATTAAGTCTGGTAGCAAAGGCGGAAACCCCGGCCAATGGTCTGCGCGTAAAGCTCAATTCTTAGCCAAGCAATACAAAGCTGCGGGTGGAGGATATAAATCGTGAAGACACAACAACGATCCCTAGTTAACTGGACTAAACAAAAGTGGCGCACCGCTTCAGGTAAGCCTAGCTTGAAGACCGGAGAACGCTATCTACCTGAGGCTGCTTGGAAATCTCTTAGTGCTTCTGAGAAAGCAGCTACCAATGCGGCTAAGCGCAAAGGTATGAGGTCTGGCAAGCAGTTCGTAAAGCAGCCAAAGTCTATTGCCAAGAAGACGGCTCGCTTTCGTTGAGACGCTGGCCTCTCAGGCGGGTGAGTTTAAAAAGGGGGAAAGCCCTAAAAGCCTATCGCGTAAGTAGGCAAAACTACCTGTCACTCCACCCGACCTGTGAGGTTTGCAACTTCTTTCCATCAACCGACATCCATCATAAGCTACCCAGAGGCAGAGGTGGAAAGCTCAATGATGTCACTATCTTCCTAGCTGTTTGCCGCGAGTGCCACACAAACATTCACGACAACCCGCTATGGGCTGAAGAGCAGGGTTATCTGCTCAGATCGATAAACCAATAAAATCTACTATAATGGATAATGAAATTCAAGAGGAAGAGCGCGCAATCCGCCTGATGCTGCTGCGGGATATCCGCGACGGTGAAGACCGGGTGGATTGCTTCAAGGCCATAGAACGCTACGATGCGTTCCTTACTGCCGTTGCGAAAGGGGCGATTTGTGAAGGCCGAGGTAAGTCTAAAGGTTGAGCATCGCGGCCAGCTACTATTCCACGTAGCCTCCCAATCAAAGGAAGAGGAGTTCTACGTATGCGACCTTGGGCTCCATCGCGGCTTGGGCGAGTGCTCCTGCCGTGATTGGGCCACTAGGTGCCAGCCCAGAATCAAGGCTGGGCTACCGGCCAACGATTATCCGCACGCTGAGCGGGTCAACTGCAAACACATCCACGCCTGCCTGCTTTGGCTGGGAAAGGAAGTGGTGCGCCGAACCAACGGATGAATCTGGATTGCAATACATCCAATGGCAGGCGATTTATTGCCTACCAACACGAATGCCTTTCGATCTTCTGCAAACGAAAAAAGGTAAGTTGTATCACAACCAATGATACGTTTTGCGCTGACATAGACGCTATCTTTTACCGAGATAGCGTTCTTGCTGTTGGTGAGTGTAAGACGCGTCAAATGACCCTAAGCCAACTCAAACGCTTTGGGTCTTATCTGGTAAGCTATTCCAAAATCGAGAAACTAATCGCTATATCTAAATCGTTGCAATGCTACGGCCTGCTAATCGTGTACTTAATCCCCGATACTAAGATTGTCTGGTGCAAGGTATGCGATAAACAAGGGAATCTGCTTGTGGATATCAATCGCCAGACCACTAGCACACAGGCCACCTGTAACGGGGGAACGGCGATACGGGACAATGCTTACATCCCGTTTGATGCTATGCTTCTGATATGATGCCGCGCTGCAATGGAACTTGGACCGAATCTAGATTCCGTTCGTTCGTTATATCTGCACTCAGACGAGCCTCTGGACGATGGGCTCCTAAATATGCTTGTAAAAAAGCAGCAAGGGTGGCGCGCAACTCGTACAGGTGTGAAGCCTGTGCTGCAACCGTTGGTAACTCCGACTGCCAAGTTGATCATAAAGCCCCCGTTGTGGACCCGGTTATCGGATTCCAAGGCTGGGACAAATATGTGGAACGGCTCTTTGTCGAACGAGAAGGCTACCGGTTGCTTTGCAAAGCCTGCCACTCCCAAGTTACGCAGGCGCAACGTGAGCTAAGGAAGGCTAATAAAAAATGAAAACTGACGGCATCTTCACCGCACACACCATCAAGGTGGAGGCGCAGATCAATAAGCCATTCAAGATTATCCCGTTTGGCGACATCCATCGCGACTCGGATATGTTAGCGCATAGCCATTGGCGGACGTTCCTGACCTACGCCAAGGCGCAGAAGAACGCCGTGTTCTTAGGGATGGGTGACTACACGGATGGGGTAAGCACCTCCGAGCGCATTGTACTGTCCGAGATTCACGATACCACCCTTAACACGCTCAAGGATGTGTACAAAGGTACAGTAGCCACCCTCGTCAAGGAGCTTGGCTTTATGCGGGGCCGCGTAATCGGGATGTTAGGGGGAAACCACTACTTCGACTTTGGTAGCCAGACTACGGATCACGTTCTGGCGTCTGCGCTCAACGCCAAGTACCTTGGGGTCTGTGGGTTCATCCGACTGAGCGTCGAGATCAAGGGTCAGAACAAGTCAGCAGCCTTGGACATCTTCGCCCATCACGGGAGGGGGGGCGGGACGACAATCGGCGGCAACTTCAATACCATTGAGAAGATGTCTTCCACCGCAGATGCGGACCTTTACCTGATGGGGCATACCCACGGCAAGGGATGCTTGCCGAGTAGCCCTAGAATCAAACTGGTGGGTAGCCGCGACGGGGTCCACGTAAGAGAGCGGACCCCTTGGCTTGGCCGTACCGGGTCGTTCCTCAAAGCCTACGAGTCCGGTCGCTCGTCCTACAACGTGGATGTTGGGAGATCCGCCTGCGCCCTAGGCTGGATTGAGTTTGAAGTCACTCCAATCAGGGTGTGCAAGGACGATCAGGACATCATCGAGCTACGGATTCGCGGGATTGCCTGACGTTCTGCCACCTCTTTAGGTAGATGGCAACGTCGTCGCTAATCATACCGGGAATCGTAAGCTGGCGATTGAGGTAGGCCCGCTTCTGGTCGTCGGTCTTAAACCCAGCCATCGTCTCGTAGATGTACTGGGCGCGCTCGCTGGGTTGCAAGCTACGGGTGCGCCGCTCAACCGGCGTGACCTTTAGCTTGTTGTCTACGATCAGGCGGAACAGGGTGTCTGGGAAAGCAGGATCGGTAACAACCTCCCTCGGAAGGGCGGCTCGCATAGCCTGCTGACGCTGTTCCTTGGGCAAGGTAAGCGCAACTTCCAGCGCCTTGTTGATCTCCATCTCGCGGATGAAAGCCCGATCAGACTGCTGAGTACGTAGCTGGTCAATGCGCCGAAACTGAGCCGATTCGTCAATTGATCCGCTGCTAAAGAAGCTGGTAAGAAACGGATTGCTAGCTAGCTCGTTACGCCCCTGCTGCGGCTTCTTCACAAACTGACTAAACGCACCGCCAGTCATTCCCTCTACTGCGCTTTGAAGGCGTAACGGACTAATGCCGGGTACGGCTTGCGCGATGTTCTTGTAGACCTCAGGCGTAGACTCCTCGTACTGGTACTGAGGACTTAGTTCCTGCAACTCGCGTCCAACCAGAGGCTTCTTCCTAAACAGATTAACATTGGTGATCTGCTCAATGGGAACCTTGATGGCTGGATTGAGGCTAGAGAGGACTGACATTCCTCGCTCGGCTGCTGTGTTTCCTTGGATGCTGACGGGGGAAATGCTATCAGCCAATGCATTCGCCCACTCATAGACCGCCTCCGGGCTCTGCTCCGCGTAAAAGTCCATAGACTTTTCAATGGTGCTAGATAGCACCGCAGAAACGTCGCGCTTGGGAAAACGCAGATAGTCCCGTACCTTACGTCCATACTTATCAACGTTGTACTTGGGACCGTTCTCGTCGTACATAGGGATATTAAAGAAGTTAACCTTGTCCCGTTCCGACAACTTGCTGTAGTCTTCAGCGTTCTCTGGCGTATGATTAACTGCCCACAACGCAGCCGCCGGTGCGCCAAATATTAACCCTATGCGAATCCAAGCATCACGCGCCTCCTTAGTTCCGGTGCGTCCAGTAAGGCGAGCGAAGTCAGCGGCAACACCCTGTCCACGGGCGTTGGCAAACATAAGCAACAGATTGGTCTGCCTCCCAAGGGAACCAAACTTGTTGAAGTCTGGAGAGCCTGCGTAGTTCCTAATCTCATACGCAATCTCCTGCATTATCTTGGCCCTCGCCTCGGGCGTAAGCTTATCCACGTTCTCAAAGCGCATACCGCGCTTCAATCCCATAAGCTTCACCGTATCCTCAATGGCGTTGGCAATCTTGGTAGGCGTGCTAAGTATGTACTTGTCGGATACGTCTATCAGCTTAGCGACAAAACTATCATCGCCTCGCATCACCGCCTTGGTAAAAGCGTCCTCGTTAATTACGGATGCAAACGTAGACCTAGCGGCACCGCTATCCAAGTACTGCTTGTAGAGCGGAGTGATGTTCTTAAACCTACCGGGAAGATGCGCCTGAATCGCGGAGCCAAGGGCGGCAATCGTATCAAGGGTATAACCGCTCCACGGCACCAAGTCCTTGGGTGTGCGAAGCCCGTACTTGCTCATCGTCATCTGACGAAGAATGTCTAGCGGAAGATTCTTAGACAACCAAGCCGCGCTCAAAAATGTAGCACCCGTCCTAAGACCAAGGCCACCAATCTGAAGGAACTTGTTTATGAAGCCCAACTCAATTGGGCTCATCCCAGAGATCGCTCTCGCTACGCTAGAATCGACAGCAAGGTATTTTGTCTCACCATTGTCTAAATAGGAGACAGACTCCATCCCCGAAGGAGCATCCTTTGGGCTCTTAATGAACTTTGCGTACACGCCATCCTTATCCATCATCGCCAGATCAACAAACTCCTTCATTGCCGCGCTCTTCTCGGCAAGGATTTGAGCGTTGTACTTGTTGCGCTTGAATGCGGTAAAAATGTCACCAAGGCGAATATCGCTACGGTCCCAGCCCACCATCTCCTTGGCTAGCTCAGCCTGCGTGTTGATGGGTTGATTTCTACGAGCACGCTGGCTCATCAAGTCCAACTCACCAATCTTATTGTTGAAATGGAACGGAGCGTAGAAGTCGTTTTTCGCCTTGATCTCGTCGTAGAGCTTTTGGCTGATACGACCAGAGGACACCATCAGCTTGAGGTCAGCATCAGCAGAGTCTTGCAAGTACTGGGCAAACTTGTCCAAACGATCCATCTTGTCCTGACCAAGTCCATTACGGAGGTCAGTAAGCAACCGCTGCGTATCGTCGAGAGAAAAACCGCGAGTAATGATGCCGTTCTGCAACCGTTGATTCGCCCGGTTTAAAGCAAAGTAACGGTTGATATCTTTAGGATGGATGTCGTCCACCAACTGACGACGCACCTGTTCCATTTCTAGGATAGCTGGCTCAGCCTTGGCACCTGCACCACCCAACAAGCTAAACCTATCAGCTAGATTAAACTTGGGAGTGTAGCCGCGAATCTTAGACTCAAGCACGGCAAGCGGACGGAACGAGTTCTGGAACAATTCAGCCGCACGATCCCCAATGGTAAGGAACTTAGTATCCGTAGTAGTTTCACCAAACAAACGATCAACATCCTCAAGGGTCTTAGCCTTAGGCGCTTCTGGAACATTAAGTTCCTTGAGAGCTCGCTGAACCTGAGGATTGTCGGACGGAAGCGAAACCCCCTGACCCTTTGCTACAACCGTAGGCTTGATTCCTTTGCTAGCAGCCAGAGCCTCTTCAATAGTAGTGCTCTTAGCTTCCATTCTGGAAACCGCCTTCTTGTATATCTTGCGACCGGCAAGCACCGCAGCACCAGTTGCCAACGCCGCATAAGCAGCGCGTTGAGCAGGCGTACTCTCCTCGTCCTGCGCCGCCTCTCCAGCCGCAATGCTAGCAAGCGGAAGCACGGCATCAGCCGGAACTCCAGCCAACCCCATCTCTCTAGCTCCAGCGCGCCCACCGATGCCGGGTAGAGCGCCCATTGCCCGAAGCTCCTCCTCGGTAGTGGGCAACCGTTCCTCAGGCTTGGTGCCAAGCGCCTTGTTAAGGCGAGCACGCTCACGCGCCGCATTTCCCGGGCGCGTATCCAGAATGTTTAGACCAACTTGCTCAGGACTGGTTTCAGGTGAGAACGTCACCTGTTCCGGCGCATTGAGGCGACCTTTAGCAATAGTCTGCTGGATTTCCGCAGCGCGTTGTGCCTCCAGTTCGGCAAGATTGCCGAAAATCTCAGCCGATTCCTTGGCCGATTTAATCGGCTGTCCCTGACCGAGCAACTCAGCTGCTTCCTTGGCGGATTTAGGTTCCAATGCAGCAACGAAGTTAGCAGCCTTTTCATCTGCCGTCAGGGGAGCTTGAGCAAGCAACTCAGCAGATGTGGCAGCAGACTTGCTAGGAGGCGTTACCGCATACTGTAAAGCCTGTGCCGATTCCTGTGCGGACTTTGGCTGGAAAGATGCGACAAAGCGAGAAGCTTGCTCATCCGCCGTAAGCGGAGCCTGTGCCAAAATCTCAGCAGCCTCCCTTGCCGCTCGCACAGGGAGGACGCCCATAGCAGCAGCAGACTCCTGTGCGCTCTTTGCTTCAAGGGATGGAACAAATCGCGCCGCCTGCTCATCAGCGGTCATAGGCGCTTGTGCCAGTACTTCAGCAGCTTCACGGGCAGGCTTAACCGGGAGTACTCCCATTGCTGCCGCAGACTCCATAGCAGATGGCGCTGGAGCCGCCTGCTTCAATCCCATCTCAATCAATTGACGCTCAGATTCAGTAGGGGTAAGCTGCTGAAATGCCTGCGCGGATTCGCGGGCTGCAACAGTTTCGGGCGATGGGACATACTCGTAGCCCAAGATATCCCGAGCTGATTGCCTCGCGGGCTGCACCGGGGGACGACCAGAAATGCCGAGGCGTTGATTAAGCTCCTGAACAATTTCAGATGCAGCATTCCGTTCTTCCTGCGAACCAGTTGCAGCAAGATTATCAAGCGTAGCGCCAACCTCGCTGGCCTTCTTACCAGCCATCGAGCTCCAGAGCTTGCTGGCATTTTTCGATAGCTTTGGCGCAGCAAGGGCAATCCCGGCCTCTGCTTTACCCACTATCCCACCAAGCGCAGCGCCAAAACCAAACGCCGACAGGTACTCGTCAAAGGTGGGGAAGCCTCCGGTATCGATGTATTCTGAAACACCCTTGGCTGTGACGCCAATACCAGCGCCTTCAGCCGCACGTAAGCCTGCGGTGTAGCCAACCTTGGCAGCGGTTGATTTCGTAGCCAAGTTGATACCAGCCGCCCCCAAAGCTTTACCAGCACTAACCCCGGGGAGCAGATTGATTAGCCCAGCAGCAACCATCTCACCGTAGCTCAATTCCTTCTTGGCTCCACGAGCAATCTCTTGCTGCTGCTTCAGGTAGTTGCCGTAGACCCCCGCTGCCGGGGCGATGACAAAATACCCGGGTCCGGTCGCGGCTCCCGCCAACTGTCCGCCGATAGAAACACCGCCTTCAATCGCAATGTCCGATGCGATATCCAATCCGCTACTAGGCTTAGGCGTAAACCCGCCCTTGGCCTTGGCGGCTTTATCCAGATTCTGGAATGCCTCAAAAATCTGTTTGTTGTCGAAGTTGTCGGGGAACTCGACCTCTCCGTAAACCGGATGTGCGATTACTTGAGGCATTTACTTGGCGTTTCCTCGCAACTCGTTCAACAGTTGCTCGTAAGTCTTGACGCCCTTGCGCGCAGTCTGCTGGGTGGCTTGCGCGGATGCGCCAGCGCCCATTCCGCCAAAGCCGTACTCATCCATCATTGCCGCCTGAGGGCTCATCATAG
>Ga0194130_10004365_pt1 | contig 18022 bp, 12 predicted proteins | sample TA2KigsurfametaG_FD_160084 | JGI IMG/M metagenome (GOLD analysis project Ga0194130, IMG submission 160084) | Freshwater microbial communities from Lake Tanganyika, Tanzania - TA2015050 Kigoma 12 surface | ecosystem: Environmental > Aquatic > Freshwater > Lake | place: Tanzania: Lake Tanganyika... | reverse complement strand
ACGAATCTCTCTTGGTCATTGCACAAGGCATATGCATCGTTTGCGGCATTGATCAAAAACTTTTGATAACTGTTCCCGCCCTGCCAGCCTTGGGCCTTCTTAAACCAAGAGAAAAAATCTTTGCGTTGGTCGACGGTCCAACCCGATTTGAGGTTCCTCAATGAAAACGCATAATGGAACTGCTGCAAGTCCGGTTGATTCGCGAGCATTGCAGCAATCGAAGCCCCATAGCCACGGTTTCGCTGGAGGATTTCCGTGAAATCCGCTTCGTTCATCACGCGTTCCTTGGCGAGCAACGGCAAAACCTTACCCGCAATCGATGGCGAATCGAGATAAGTGAGCAAAATCACCAACTCGCGGTTGAGTGATGGATCCTGCGTTGGGAACAACGGCTCGATCCGTTCCAAAAGTCCGCGACGAATCGAATCATCAAGTGCTCCGAGCCGTATCAGTACCAACTGAACTGTTCGAGCGATTTCTAACTTCTGCTCAGCGGATAGCGAAGCGAAATTGATACTACCTAGCTTAGCTAGTAGTGGATCTCTCATCGACGCGTCACCGACGCGAGCGATCGCAGCACCGCCTGTGATCAAGGTCTCCGAATCAGAGCTAGCCAAAACTTTAGAGACCCAAGAAGCCGTGGGTAGCCGCTCGAGAGCTACGCGAGTTGCATAGCGTACATGACGATCGGTGTTCTTAAGCTGACCGACCAGCATATCCACCTTTCCAGCCGCATCCTTCGAGTCGGCCTGATGGAATTGTTCAATGGTGCGCCGCAATTCTGCCTCAGGCGTTAACTTGCTCGGCGCGACAGATGCTGTAGATTCCGTGCCTTTGTAAATCACGCGGTATAGCTCCGACTGTGTGCCACGCCCCCCCACGGTGAAGTAGAGGTGCCCGTCCTTGCCAACCGTCACGTCGGTGAGAGGCAGTGGGGTCCTCGAGAGGAACTCTTCTTTGACAGCTTTGAAACTAGCCCCTGACGGCTCCATGTGGATCGCGTACATCGTGCCGAATGTCCAGTCACATATGTAGAGTGCCTTTTGGTACTTTGCTGGAAACTTAGTCCCAGTCCCAAACTCCACACCCACTGGCGAACCAGGACCGATATCGACCAACTGAGGCAGGCTATCGAGATAATAGGTAGGCCACTTTCCTGTACCGCTCCGCCATCCGAACTCGCTACCACTCGTCGCATGTACCACGCGAGTTGGACGGTACCATGGAGTCCCCATGTCCCACTCCATGTCTGCGTCGTAAACAAACATTTCTCCGTTCGAATCGAAATCAAAATCATATTGATTGCGATATCCAACGGTCACCATCTCCCAGTCCTTTCCATCCGGATCGGTTTTTGCGATCCAACCTCCGGGTGCCAAAATTCCAGCCGCGTGTCCATTAGCATCCCATTGCCTTGGCAAGAGGAGATCTTCATCCCAAACCGGAGCTATCCGGCTGGTCATCCCTTCGGGCAACGTCGCGCGCAACTGCTCAGCACGAGGGCCACCCATGGTTTGCGGCGGAGCGGAAGTCTTACGATCGGCAGGAGGTAACGTGTGGTTGCCACAACACACATAAATCGACTTGCCATCCGGAGCCAACCGCAGAGCGTGGGGACCATGCTCACCACCTCCTCGAAATTCCTTCAGCTTCTTCACTTCATCGAACTGATCATCACCATTGGTATCCCGCAATCGATACAGCCCACTTCCAATTCCACCGTTTACGGAAACGTAGAGACTGTCAAACGCAAACAGGAGCCCTTGGGCCGCTGAAATATTCACATCCAGTCGTTCAACGCGTGTTTCTTCATTGGTCCCCGGAGCAGGAGGCGTGATGCGATATATTCCCTTATCACCTTGGTCACTCGCTATCAATCGCCCTTTGGGGTCTGTTGTCAAACAGACCCAGGAACCGAGTTCATCTTTGGGCACGCGGAAGAGGCGCTCGACAACAAATCCTGGCACCACAGCAAAGTTACTCTTAACGCCACCGTCTTTATTGAGAACATCGCCCCAGGGGGAATCCCCGTATTTTGCGATGATCTTGACGGGCTTTCGCTCCTCCGGTTTATCCTTGGGCACCACCGTCCAAGACGTATCCGTCTCGAGAGTCTTGACCCCTCCCTTGGAGTCCACCATAGCGAGCTTCGACACGAGAGCGGCAACACCGCCATGGTTCCACACCTCAAAGCTCAGCTCGTTCTCGCCAGCGATCATACCTTTAGAAACGTCGAGTGAGAGCCCTTCTTCCCAGGAATCACTGCGGCCAATCGACTTACCGTTCAGCGATACCACCATCTCGTTGTCGCAAGAAGCAGCTATCCACGCAGCAACAGCACCATCGTTTTTGAATTTCTTGCTGATGACGTATCGGGCATTTGGATTCTCTCCCCAGACCCAATTCGCTTTAGGGCCTTCCTGCAAAGCTTTAGTCCGCAAAGAAGATTTGGTATCTCCAACGGTCGAATCTTGAGCCGATGCAACCTCGCTGCTTTGAGTGTATATCTTCGGAGTCGCTTTATCCTGTGCGAAGCAATTCGCTCCCACCGAAAATGGCACGACCAATGCCAATGCAGCGTTTGCTGCTAGCAGACATCTCGTAAACTCCTGCGAGGTGAACCGAGGAAGGAGGGATCGAAATCGAATCGACATGCAATACACCTTGGCAAAAATCAACTAAAATTAAGTGTGCTCAGTTACTCGAAATGGGACGGTACCCGTGATCGAATGTACACAAGGTAACTTGAAATGTTTTTGAAAGCCACCATGGACGCTATCCCGCCGTCAAATAGGCTTGCCAAAAGATCGGTTTCGTGTTCCAAAACAGGGACAGGTGTCTCGATCCATTGACTTGGCACACCCAAGTATTCCGTCGCGGAGCCTTGGAAGCCACTGTTTGCTGCAAGTTTCTTTGCTGCAGGATTTTGCATACTTGGAAACTGTCGCACCTGCGGCTGAAAAATAGTAGATGATGAACGAATATTTGACGAGGGAATTGTGCGCGTTGTCATTTTGAAGAATGCGGCTGCAGTCGCCCAGGCCGCCGCTGAGGAATCGATTCATCGGATCGGCTTGGCGGACCTCAACACTCCCGCGACGCCTCTCGAAAAGCCAGTAGTGATCGGGCTTGCGACAGGTGGTACACCGTTAGGACTCTATCGAGCATGGATCCAAGCGTATCAATCAGGACAAATCTCGTTCGCGAACACCATGTCCTTTAATCTCGACGAATACGTTGGGCTTCCACCCGAAGACCCTCGCAGCTACCACGCCTACATGAATGAGAATCTCTTCTGGCATATCGATATCCCTACCGGTCGCTCATTCATTCCCAGGACCAACGTCAGTAATCTTGAGGAAAGCGCTGCGGACTACGAATGGAAAATCGAGCAAGCGGGAGGAATCGATTACCAGATCCTAGGTATTGGCTCGGATGGTCATATCGGATTCAATGAAATGGGCTCGTCGCTCGCGTCCAGAACACGCGTCAAAACGTTGACGAAAAAGACTAGATTGGACAACGCACGCTATTTCGATACGCTCGAAGCTGTACCCACGATGGCGATCACTATGGGTATCGGAACCATCATGAATGCTCGATCCATTTTGCTGTTGGCCACAGGCGCCGGAAAAGCAAAAGCGATTCGAGACACCGTCGAAGGCCCAGTGACTGCGATGGTACCAGCGTCCATACTCCAATTCCACGATGATGTCACGCTGATGATCGACGAAGAAGCGGCCCAGGATCTTTCGCAGCGAGAGTATTATCTGGAATCCGAAGCAAACCGCAGACGCATTGAGCAGACCAATTAATGCGGCGGCCAAGTAATGCGCCGGCCAACAAACCAACTGAGCATTTAACTTGCCCACAAGGCGAATGAGCAGGGCTGAGCACACTTGCAGCATCGACATGCTCGCCCAGGTTTCCATTCCTTCGATGAGAACGTATCGACCAACGACGATTCCTCCGTCGGCAAGCCCCTCGTTCTTCACAATTCCAAGCGAACCGGGTACACGCGGATCCAAATCGAGTAAACTATGCGTAGATTATTGATTCAGGGTCTAACCTCTCAAGATTCCTCTGTCGATACGTAGATGTACCGTTTCGATACGATTCTCGTGGCTCATCCCGTGGCTCGATTGAAACGGAAACTGCTTGGGACCGAATTTGACAGGCAATTCATGATGTCCAGCAATCCAACCGCCCCTCCTGTGAGCTCTGGCCCACTCACGCAGGAAGGGGAGAGACTCAAGCAATCCCGGGTCAGGACTCAAAACTGGCAACGCTGGGGAACGTATCTCTCGGAGCGTCAATGGGGGACCGTTCGAGAGGATTATTCAGACAACCAAGAAGCTTGGTTCTTTCTGCCTCACGACCACGCACGATCGCGAGCCTACCGCTGGGGAGAAGACGGACTGCTCGGCATTTGCGACCGCCAAGGCCGCTTGTGTTTCTCGTTTGCATTCTGGAACACCCGCGACCCCATTCTGAAAGAACGACTTTTCGGGCTCGCCGGTCCCGAAGGAAATCACGGTGAAGATGTCAAAGAATGCTACTACTATCTCGATGCAACTCCCACGCACTCCTATTCCAAAGCATTGTACAAATATCCGCAAGCGAGATTCCCATACGACTCACTGAGTGAAACCAACCGCCATCGATCCCGTTTCGAACCCGAGTTCGAGCTCGATGACACCGATGCATTCGCGAGCAATGATTACTTCGATTGCCAGATCGAATACGCCAAATCTACGCCCAATGATCTCCTGATACGGCTGACCGTCCACAATCGAGGAGATCGACCTGCGGTACTCCATATCCTGCCGCAACTCTGGTTCCATAATACATGGATTTGGGGATGCACTCATGATGGATGCAATGCAAAACCCCGGATGCGACTATTCAAACCGCCGCAGGAGCCTAACGGAGTTGTATTATGTGACCATGAAACACTAGGTCATTTTGAGTTCCGCGTCGAAGGGGATATCGATGGAGAGTCCCCTACATGGATGTTCACCGATAATGAAACCAACTCCGAACGGCATCCAGGAGCGATGTCGACTGGCAAGTACTTCAAGGATGCATTTCACGACTATGTGGTCCGCGGGGAATCCGCAAAAATCAATCCTCGCAACTTCGGCACCAAGTGCGCCGCTCATTACACCGTTATCGTTCATCCGGATAAGCCTGTCGTATTACGGTGCCGATTGACTGGAGATCCCGTGGCGCAACAAGTCCCGGTAGTCGGAGGCATTGCCGACGCAAAAAATTATCAACCACTTGCGACGATCGGAAACGACTTTGATGCGATCGTCCAAGACAGGATTGACGACGCCAATGCGTTCTACAACGCGATCATTCCATCCAACCTCTCGACCGACGAACGAGCTATCTCGAGACAAGCCTACGCAGGGCTCATTTGGACGAAACAATTCTACTATTACGTTGTCGATGCGTGGATGTCCGGGGATCCCAACGGACGGCCGCTACCAAACTCACGGCTCCAAGGGCGAAACAGTGACTGGCAACATCTTTTCAATCGCGATGTCATATCCATGCCCGACAAATGGGAGTATCCATGGTATGCCGCTTGGGATCTAGCCTTCCATATGATCCCGATGGCCCGCGTCGATATTGAGTTTGCCAAAAGCCAACTCATTTTGTTCCTTCGCGAATGGTACATGCACCCCAACGGCCAAATCCCTGCCTATGAATGGGCATTGAGCGACGTCAATCCACCGGTCCATGCCTGGGCATGCTGGCACGTTTACAAGCAGTGTGGCGATCGAGACTTTCTCGCTCGCACGTTCCAGAAACTTTTGCTGAACTTCACTTGGTGGGTGAACCGCAAAGATACCCGAGGGCAACACGTTTTCAGCGGTGGGTTTTTGGGCCTGGACAACATCGGCGTTTTCGACCGTAGCAAACCAATGCCAGGAGGCGGGAGCTTGGACCAAGCTGACGCTACAGCGTGGATGGCATTCTATTGCGGCTGCATGCTGCAGATGGCGCTCGAATTGGCGGATGAGAGCCAAGCCTACTCCGATATGGCGAGCAAGTTCTTTGAGCACTATGTCGAGATTTCAGAAGCGATGAACTCGCTGCACGGGACAGGACTTTGGGAAGAAGACGATGGGTTCTACTACGACCACCTCTATCGCGATGGTCAAAGCACAGCCCTCAGAGTACGCTCACTGGTAGGCCTAATACCACTCTGCACCAGCGTTATCCTTAATGAATCGACCCTCAATAAATTGCCCAGCTTCGTCAGACGCATGAATTGGTTCCTCAAGTACAAACCCCACATGTCGGCCTACATGACGTACCTCGAGCGAAAATGCCCGGAGGGAAGCGATTCCGGCATGCGTCTTCTAGCCATTCCCTCGACTGACCGGCTGAAACGTTTACTCGCGTATATGCTTGACGAAAAGGAGTTTCTATCCCCATTTGGCATTCGCTCCCTGTCGGCAGCCCATCTCACAGACCCATTCGTATTCGATTACGACGGCGGGACCAGTTCCGTCAGTTACGTTCCAGGTGAAAGCAATTCAGGTATGTTCGGTGGCAACAGCAATTGGCGAGGACCAGTCTGGTTTCCACTAAACTATTTGATTGTGGAATCGTTACGGCATTACCACGAATACTATGGAGACGAGTTCACCGTGGAATGCCCAACGGGTTCCGGTAATCACTTCAATCTCGTGCAAGTTGCAGATGAAATTGAAAGGCGACTCGTGCAGTTGTTCAAATCCACCCCCGATGGCGGCCGCCCATGCCATGGAGACAACACGCGGTACGCGGCCGATCCGCATTGGAAGGACTTGATTCTTTTTTACGAATACTTCCATGGCGATAGCGGCAAAGGATTGGGCGCCAACCATCAGACAGGATGGACAGCACTCGTTGCCTCCATTCTCGAACACCAAGCTAAATCACGTGAAAACGCTTGAGCTGTATGCAGGTATCGGTGGCCTTGCGGCAGCTTGCCCCTGGCTCGATATCGTCCACGCGGTCGACATCAATGCCGATAGTCGCGATTGGTATCAACTCAATTTCGAAGCCCCCTATGTCTTGCGGGAATTGCAATCCCTGCCCATGCAATGGCTGGAACGGCAACACGCAGAATTATGGTGGATGAGCCCTCCCTGCACACCCTATACTCGTCGCGGAAATCAGAACGATTTACGCGACCCTCGCGCTCAATCTTTTTTGCACTTAATCGATTGCGTTCAACAAATCCAACCACCTTGCGTCGTCGTCGAGAATGTGGTCGGTTTTGACATCTCACAAACCTATTCCCAGATGAAAATGAAATGGGAACGGTCAGGTTATCAGATCGAAACCCTAACGGTATGCCCGACAGCCTTCGGCTGGCCGAATCGTCGCCCGAGGATTTACGTCGTAGCAACACGATCGATCTTGCCAAGCATTCAATTCACTCGCTCGCCAACACTCCCTCTTCATGCACACCTCGACTCCTGCATCACCCGTCTGGACATGCCTGACCTCTGGCTCGACGATCACATCGTCTCGCGTTATTTGCATTCCCTGCACCGCGTCGATCCCTCAGAACCGACTGCCATCGCGTCTTGCTTCGCTTCTTCCTATGGAAAGGTAGTAAATCGAGCTGGTTCCTATCTCATCGCCGAAGGTGGATACCGACGCTTTTCACCGCGTGAAGTCGCAAATCTTCTGGGTTTCAGCTCCAATTTTAATCTCCCTGAGAATCTGAAATACAACCGAATGTGGCAACTGCTCGGCAACTCGCTATCATTGCCAGTGATCGAACAGCTACTTCACTTCACTCGCCCCGCCGAGATGAAGGCACATCTCTCGCGAGGAAATACCGCATCATGAAGATACTCATTTGGATATCATGCTGCATGTTATGGACTCTGTTGCTGGCGATAACCTCCTCTGCACAAAGCAACAACACATCGTCTCTACGCGATTCATCGCCACCTAATTTCATGGTGATCCTAGTTGATGACTTGGGGTTTTCGGACATCGGCGTCTATGGCAGCGAGATCGATACACCAAATTTAAATCGCTTGGCCAAAAGTGGAGTTCGATTTCAACAGTTTTACAACACAGCCCGTTGCTGGCCGACCAGGGCGGCTCTATTAACAGGGTATTACGCCCAACAAGTACGACGAGATTCTGTGGAAGGCATTCCTAGTGGCGCACAAGCCAAACGGCCTAGCTGGGCTAAACTTTTACCCGAACGTTTGAAAAAACATGGATATCGCTCATACCATTCTGGAAAATGGCATGTCGATGGCTCACCACTGGCGGGAGGTTTCGATCACTCCTATAGCCTCCAAGACCACGATCGTCATTTCAACCCAAAGAATCACACCCTCGACGATAAACCATTACCCGCCGTCCAGGAAGGAAGCGACTACTACTCCAGCACGGCGATTGCACAGTACGCCATCGATCAACTCACAGATCATCAAAAATCCTTTCCCGATGAACCATTCTTCTCATTTATTGCATTCACGGCTCCTCATTTCCCACTGCATGCCCCACAGCCCGTCATCGATCGCTATCGTTCAAAGTACCAAGAGGGGTGGGACGCCGTTCGCGCACGCCGATGGGAATCGATGAAGGAATTTGGTATTGCAACCCGACCTTCATCGGTCGAGCGATCACTCGGCCCCCCCTACGCATTTCCGGACGCCATGAAGAAGCTGGGCGCGGGTGAACTCAATCACCCCAAACCCTGGGACGAATTAAGCGACGAGCAGAAGAGATTCCAAATCGACAAGATGGCTGTCCATGCGGCGATGATCGACTGCATGGATCACGAGGTCGGACGAATTATCGATTGGCTAACCCAAAACAAAAAATTGGATAATACGTTGATTCTGTTCCTGTCCGACAATGGTGCCAGCGCTGAGATCATGGTCCGTGGAGACGGACACGATCCTCAAGTGCCTGCAGGATCCCCAGCTACGTTTCTAAGCCTTGGTCCCGGTTGGTCCACCGTCAGCAACACGCCCTTTCGACGTCATAAGACGTGGGTTCATGAAGGAGGGATCAGCACCCCGATGATCGCCCATTGGCCTGCAAACATCAAACCAAATCCAGTTGCTATCGCCACCCCCCATCATGTCATCGACATCGCCCCAACCCTACTCGAACTAGCCAGTCGCAATCATAGCGCTCTTGGATCAGCCAAGGAGAAAGTCGAATGGTCAGGCCCCGTACCTGCAGGACAGAGTTTTGCCGCGGAATTGGAATATGCCTTGAACCCAGGAGATGTTGATTCGAAACCTCGAGAGTCCACCACTACAGAGCGAGTCCTTTGGTGGCAACACGAAGGCAACAAAGCCTTGCGTTGGGGGAATTGGAAAATAGTCGCCGCTGGAAACAATGCACCTTGGGAACTGTACGACATGGGAAGCGATCGAGTTGAATCAAACGATCGAGCGGCAATGCATCCTGAAATCGTGGAGAAACTTGCCGCCAAGTGGGAACAGATCCGCACTGAAAATGCTGCCATCGCCAAGTCGGATGGAGCGAATTAAGACCTTAAAACCGTCGTCACAAAAGCAAAACAGCGTTGGTACCACGTGGATACCAACGCTGCGAAATATCGATTTATCGAAAGCTTCTGAGATTAGAAATACATTCCCTGGAAGGCGAAATATCCAAGGGCTGCGATGGTCATCGGGATGCCGTAGGGTAGTAAATACATCCGAGGCTTTCGCTCGGCGGCCCGTTGAAACAGTGTCTCAGGATCTTTTACTTCAAAGAACTCACCAATCAACATATTGAATTGCTGAAAGTGTTTCTTCCATCGCCCGGAGTAGGCGACCATCAAGAGGGCCATAATTCCACCGACGATTGCAGTCGTCGCGAAAATATTCCAGGTGTGCTGAGCGTGAACCCATGCTCCAATTCCTGCGAGCAACTTTACATCGCCAGCCCCCATTCCACCAACCATGTAGATTCCATAGAGAAGACCGAGACCAAAGAAGGTCCCTAGCAAACTCCATCCTAGTCCTTCCATGCCACCGGTCGCAACGCTGTAAATCCATCCCGTTGCAATCATCGGGAATGTGATCCAGTTAGGGACCTTCAGCTTCCAGCCGTCGATCACAGCGGCTACCACGAGAACGATCGAAACCACCCAAATATGCCAATGTTGAATAATACCGTTAACCAAGTTGGTGGATTCCATTTCCGATAATCCTTGTGACTTGTGAATTTAAATCTGTGAGGTTGTGCAAATACTCTCGGCCATTCCTATCCAGCATCCCTTGAGTACCGCAACGAACGGTTGTGGATCAGCGACAACTGCCGATACACTCGTTTGCAATATGCACTTATCGGGGAGCCAGGACCCATGCAAATGCCGCGAAGAAGAGGGTTCCGCAGCAGCAAATGATTTCCCACAGGCTTCCGAGCGCCTCGACTGGGTAGTTTGTAATAAACATCGGTGACTCTACATAAACAATCATGAGTTTTTAATCACGAGACCGGTTCGCCGAGACATACTGTCGCCGGCTACCGGTTTCTCGTGGTCATTCACCGAGGCCTAGGAAATCACCTCGACCTCGCATTTCGAGCAGTGCCTTCCGCAGCTTAAACGTGAAGACCTGGTCGCTTTATCAAACTAGCTTGATGTACCGAGCTGGTTTGCGACGTTGGTGAACGTTGTTGCAGCGTTCTTACCAATGCTGGTAACAGCAGTGATACAAACAACGATGATGAGTGACAACATAACCGCGTACTCAACTGCGGTTGGACCGTCTTCGCTCTTCAAGAATCGCTTCAACTTCATGGCGAAATTCTTCATATTACCCTCCGGCAGGTCGCTCGGCTTGACGAGCTAACAGTTTCAAAATTCTCACCGCGACAATCGCCAAGCAGTCGCCACTGCCTCGGATCCGCAGCAAGAGTACGATCGAACTCAGACCAGCCTGAATCCAAATCAGCGTTCTACTATTCACGCCGAACCAAACTTACGACAGGAATAACGAGAGTCAAAAAATTCCGATTAGGAAACTTGAATCATTAACGTCTATGAGTCGGGATTTCTACATGGAGGAGTACGAATGCGACGGAATTGCCGTCTGCGCGTTGCGCACTCCTCGCATCAATCCTTCTTCCAATTCCAGGATATACCGATAGCCACCCTTCAAGGGGGACATGGAGACGGACTTGGTTCGCCGCATCCTTATAAGAACTCATTTGATGATTTGCAGCTTCGGACAGTTTTATAGTGTGTCACGAAAATCCCCGAACCTATCCGCTGTGATTGATAACCTCATTCGATCCGAGCAAAAAAAACTCCGACCCTAGGCCGGAGTTTTTTTAACCCGTTCGACGAATCCCGTTCGTAGTTAGCTTGATGTACCGAGCTGGTTTGCGACGTTGGTGAACGTTGTTGCAGCTTTCTTACCAATGCTGGTAACAGCAGTGATACAAACAACGATGATGAGTGACAACATAACTGCATACTCAACAGCAGTTGGGCCGTCTTCACTCTTCAAGAAACGCTTAATCTTTTGTGCAAAACTCTTCATGATACCCTTCCAAACGAATCTGATTTCATCGCAATCCGACCGCTGGACGCATTAGTTCGGCCTGATAGCAACCACTGTGACAAAAAGCCTGTTCAGAAAACGATTGATCAGGCTCCTTTTGGAAGAGTAGGACAGGATTAAGGTCTGGCAAACGTTGGCAGGAAAAAAATCCTATGGAACCGAAAGACTTTTCGCAGACCTTGTATTTGATCACACTTTGCTGGACGGCCAGTAACGGTTGTCCGGGAAATAAGGCATCCCGTCCGTGCACGATCCATCAGGGAAAAAACGGATTGCCATCAAGAAAACAACTGAAGGGATGCCATTACCACCACAACTAGCATGGAAAGGAAAAATGCATACTCAACCGCCGCTGGCCCTTCTTGGTCGCGAAAAAAGCGAGCTAGATGAGCTGATAATTTGCTTTTCATAAATTGCCTCTTCTCGATCTCAACAGTTCTGGGGGCTTTTTACTTCGGAATCGCCCTCTTCCGATAGGTAGGACCGGATCCGGTTTTCTCTAGGCTTCCACGAAACGACCTTGTAAGTTTCGGCGCGTCCCCCCGTCCAGCAACACCCCAAATACCCCAGCCGGAAAAACGGGAAAACTCCGCAAAAACGATCGCAATGTCATGTCGATTGACGCAATACGAGGCATCGTGAACAATGCTGTGTACCTAGCTGCAACGCAGCTTGTGATTCCTGTCCACCCCTCAGCCCCAAAATCCCTTATGACAACTCTGCAGCGTCAAGACCCCGCTGTTTGGGCCGCGATCCAATCAGAAGCCCTCCGGCAACAAGATGGCTTGGAAATGATCGCCAGCGAGAACTATACCAGCGTCGCCGTGATGCAAGCCGTCGGTAGTGTTCTGACCAATAAATACGCAGAAGGGTACCCGGGGCGTCGCTACTACGGAGGGTGCGAGTTCGTCGATGTCGTTGAAAATCTCGCGATCGAACGCGCGAAAGAACTGTTTGGGGCCGAACATGCCAACGTTCAACCTCACTCCGGCTCGCAAGCCAACACAGCCGTCTATTTGTCCCAACTCCAACCCGGCGATACCGTCCTCGGACTTGATCTGGCACAAGGTGGCCACTTGACCCATGGTATGTCGTTGAACATCAGCGGAAAGTTGTACAAGTTCCATTCGTACGGAGTCGATCCAGTCAACCACAGGATCGACTTCGATCAAGTTGCCGCGCTGGCAAAAGAACACCGCCCCAAACTCATCGTTGCCGGCGCTAGTGCTTACCCGCGAGAAATTTTCCACGACCGCTTTGCTGAGATTGCGAAAGAGGTCGGCGCAAAACTTTTGGTCGACATGGCGCACTACGCGGGTCTTGTTGCCGCTGGCATTCATAATTCGCCAGTTCCCTATGCCGACTTCGTAACAACCACGACCCATAAAACCCTTCGCGGCCCACGAAGCGGATTGATTCTCTGCAAGTCCGAGTACGCGAAACCCATCAATAGTGCCGTCTTCCCGGGCATCCAAGGCGGACCGTTGATGCACGTCGTGGCCGGCAAGGCCGTCTGTTTTGGCGAAGCACTCCTACCCAGCTTTAAAGAGTACGGCAAGCAAATTGTCGCCAATTCGCGCACGCTCGCGGAAGTTCTCCTCAGCAATGGATTGCGATTGATCAGCGGCGGAACCGACAATCATTTAGTTTTGGTCGATGTAACCAGCTTCGGCATCGGTGGTAAAATCGCCGAGAAAGCCCTTGAGCATTGCGGAGTTACCGTCAACATGAACATGATTCCGTTTGACACTCGCAAACCCATGGATCCAAGTGGAATTCGTATTGGTAGTCCGGCACTTACGACGCGTGGAATGGGAATTGACGAGTTCCGACGAATTGGTCAATGGATCGCAACCGCATTGAAATCCCACGATGATGCTGCGGCTTTGTCTCAAATACGAAATGAAGTACGAGAACTGACCAACCACTTCCCCGTTCCGGCAGCAGGCCTTGCAACCGTCGACTCGGGAAACTAGTTCGCACGCTCATCCGTGTATCCCGTTCGGACGCTTTACCCTAGTTTGCTACAACATCGAGGAGAATTCCGGTGTCTATTCCAAAGATACTCATCGCTGATGACAACGCAGCCAACCGAGAATTGCTCGAGGCGCTCCTCGCGAAATTCGACTGCGATACCGCGATTGCCGTCGATGGCAAAGACACCCTCGACCAAGTTGAAAAGTTTGGGCCGGATTTGATCCTGCTCGATGTGATGATGCCTAAACTCAGCGGCTTCGAAGTATGCCGAAAGCTCAAAAGCGATCCCAAGACCTCAAAAATCATGATCCTCATGGTTACTGCACTCAGCGAACTAGGTGATATCGAACGCGCCGTTGAAGCAGGAACAGACGACTTTCTTTCAAAGCCTGTGAATAGCCTTGAGTTTCAGCGCCGCGTAAGCAACATGCTAAAGCTGAAAGGAACTGAAGACGAGCTCGAACGTCTTCGCGCGTACATCCGTGAAATGGAAGAGCGACCGTGATATGATCGCCAGTTCCGAGCAGGCCTCATCACCGCTGCAGTCCAAACTCTCCCGCCATCAGTCCAACCTACTCCTCGCGCGGCTTCAGCGTAAAGTTCCTATAGAACATGTTTCCACCAACATCGCTGGTACCATATATCCATGGACCCGCGTGATTGACCCGGATAAGCTTCTCGAACACGCCCTCCAAAACAATGAAGACGGGAACGTGGAAACCGATCCCTTCTGGGCGGCAACTTGGCGAGCAGCAATCGGACTCGATCGCTACCTAGGCACACTTCCCAATCTCCCTGGAAACGACGTACTGGAACTCGGAGGCGGAAGCGGGCGAGCGGGAATCGCAGCAGCTCTCCGTGGTGCTAATGTTTGTATTACTGACGCCTCGAACATGGCATTGCTCATGTGCCGCTATAACGCACGATTCGTCGCCGATAAAACCCACGTTCGCCGACTCGATTGGGCAAACCCTGCCGATCTCCCACGAAAATTCCCCATCGTTATCGGCTCAGATATCGTCTACAACCCATCGCTTTACCCCATCCTCGAACCTTGCTTGCGGCATGTTCTCAGCGACAATGGGATGGTGCTGCTCAGCGAACCGCAACGGCATACCGGCGACCGATTTGAAAAATGGATCCGGGCGGCTGGATGGAACTGCCAGTCCTCCCTGATCGATCTCGACGACGGAGAACGCCATATCCGAATCTTTCGTTGCCAACTTGCCTAATGTGTCCCCTATGCCATCCCTCAACCAGCAAACAGCCCTTTGCATCCTGCTCGTACTGGGCTGTCTGGGATGTAGCGATACGAACCAGTCCGTGAACAATCCGGCACAGGCACCTGCTTCCAGCGGCGGGCAAACCGATCGCAAACCAGAACCCACCGAAAAACGCGCCTCCTCATTTCGCTCTTTGAAACTCCTTGAAGGGGAAAAGTTCGATGAAGCTTGGAAGGAATGCCAGAACGTTCTCCTAACGAGCCCCAACGATTCGCGAGCCCTTTATGTCGCGTCGCAAATCCTCCATCGAAGGAACCGGCTCGAACAGGCACTGCAAATGGTCGACCGCATCCCAGCAAACGATCCAGAATATGGACTCAATGCACATCGCGGAGCCGTAATGTGGTGCTTAAATGGTGCAGCGATCTCCGATGCCGAGCAACGCGCCGCTCGGCTCGTGGAGACTTATCCCAAAGACCCTGAGTTGCTCAAAAGCATGGCTGCCATCCTCGACCTACAAGGCCGTCGCTACGAATCAAGCCTCTGGATGCAACGGTTGGTTGCCTTGGGAAATGTGGACATAACGACCTTGGTCCTCGCCGTGGATACGGCCAAACCTGTTCAAAGCGAGGACATCATTCTGCGGAAATTAGAACAGTCTCCGAACGATGCACGCCTCAAAAGCGCTCTCGCCTTCGGAGCGATCTTCGAAAAGGATCCAGAACGGGCCGAGCGAATATTCCGAGAAATCATCGCGTCCCCAAATGCGCCCGCAGCGTGCCATGCCGGACTTGGTCTTTCCCTTATCGAACAAGAGAAATACGGGGAACTCCCGAATTGGTTAGCTTCCGTTCCTCGTACAACCGCAGAGACAATCCCTATGTTTTGGCGAGTCCTAGGATTGTGGTACCAACGCGGTGAAGCATTTGAGGACGCGATCTACTGCTTCACGAGAAGCGTCGACTTAGACCCGTTCGATTTCCTTGCAATCGCTCCTCTCTCGCAATGCCTGTTGGCAAATGGACAATCTGAAAACGCGGCCTTAGCTGAATCGCTATTTCAACAGATGCAGCTAGCAAACCGAAATATCAATTATTCCAGGGACGGCTTTCGTCGCCCCGAATGGTTGCTTCAAGTCGCCGATGCTCTCGAGCAAAATGGTCGCATTATCGAAGCCCTCGCATGGCGTGAACTCAATGAATCTTCGAATGACAAAGACCCTACCGTACTGGCAAATCTGCGAAATCAACGCAAACGGACAATGGCCACGATGTCCTCGCAACGCCCGAGTTCAAACTTGCCTTGGACGAGCGAATCGCTAACTCCACCAAACCTCTCTCAATTGGCCTCACGTTCGCCTGCCACGGCCAATACGAACGCACAGACTGCCACCGCTTTATCCGGTCAAGTCAACTTCAAGCTGAACTGGAGCGATGTCGCGAAACAATTAGGAGTCGATTTCCAATTCCAAAATGGAGACGACAAAAACACCGTTGGAATGCAAACCTATCAAAGCAACGGCGGTGGAGCTGGGAGTATCGACTACGATCGCGATGGTTGGCCTGATCTCTACGCCGTACAAGGAGGCGGCGACCCTCGCTACCCAAGCACGAATCTACCGTCAGCTCTTTTCAGAAATGTACGCGGCCAATCCATGCAGGATGTTGCTTCTTCTGCTCATGTAACCAACATGGCTTATGGCCAAGGAGTCGCGGTTGGGGACTGGGACCAGGACGGCTACCCCGACATGCTACTCCTGAATTTCGGACAGAATCGGTTTCTCCGCAACATGGGGGATGGAACCTTCGAACAAATCGACGTCCCTGCCATGAACCGCCCCATTGAAACAGCGCCGGTTTGGAGCGTCAGCGGTGCCATCGCCGATGTCGACGGCGACCAACTCCCAGACCTGATCGAAGTGAACTACTCGTCCGGTTCCGATGTCATCACGCATCAATGCCTCAGCCAAGAAAAACTTCCTCAAGTCTGCCGGCCAACCGAGTTCCCTGCGTCGAAAGATTTTATCTATCTGAGCGACGGCCAAGGTGGATTCCGACTCGGCAATGACGATTGGAACATGGAACTCGACGAAGGTCGCGGCCTCGGCATCATCGTCGGCAATCTCGACAATGAGTTCGGCAACGATATCTATATCGCTAATGACATGTCTGCCAATAATCTTCTCATCAGCCACCCAGACCCAAAAAAGGAAGGTCGGTATGCGCTCGGAGATGAAGCCGTTCGACGCGGATGCGCTGTCGATATCCAAGGCAAACCACAGGCGAGTATGGGAGTCGGCTGCGCCGACGTCGATCGCAATGGAACCCTGGATTTGTTCATGACCAATTTTATTGATGAGTACAATGCGCTTTACACTCAAACCCCAAGCCACTTCTACCAAGACGCATCGCGACGATATCGACTCATCGATCCTAAGAAAAAGACACTGGGGTTCGGCACGCAACTGATCGACTTGGATAGGGACGGCTGGCAGGATATCCTCGTCGTCAATGGCCATGTCGATGACTATCGGTCCAAAGGACAGCCATTCCAAATGCGGCCCCAAGTTTTTCTACAACGGGACAACGCTTTCGCTGAGCAATCAAGCGATAGTCTGGGCGGATTCTTTCAAAATGAGTACTTGTCGCGAAGCCTCGGACTTTGGGATTACAATCGAGACGGGCAACTCGACGCGTATGTTACCCATCTGGACCATCCGATCTCAATCCTCAAAAACCAGTCTGTTTCAGATGGTTCCTGGATCTCCATCGAACCGATCGGCACCCGATCGGAGAGGGATGCCATCGGTGCACAAATCGAAGTCCGTGTCGGTGACCAACGCTGGATCCATCAACGATTGGCAGGGAACGGTTTCGAGTGCAGCAATGATCCTGCGATTTACCTCGGCCTCGGGCGAGTCGAGTCCATCGATGTGTTGATCATTACGTGGCCCTCTGGTTCCATTTCGCAACTCAAGAATATATCACCCAACAAACGGTATCGGATTGTCGAGTCAATCGATGAATTGACGGAGGACTCCATTGAATCCAACTAAAACTGACACGAGCCCGATACGTGCAACGTCTCGTATCGAGAGCCTCGATCAGTTTCGAGGTTACGCAGTGGCGTCTATGGTCGTTGTCAACTTCCTAGGTGCTTACTCAATCACGCCGAGGGTACTTAGGCATACCAACGATTACTGCAGCTATGCCGATACCGTGATGCCCCACTTTCTCTTCGCAGTTGGATTTGCTATTGCGT
>Ga0194130_10004363_pt1 | contig 18043 bp, 16 predicted proteins | sample TA2KigsurfametaG_FD_160084 | JGI IMG/M metagenome (GOLD analysis project Ga0194130, IMG submission 160084) | Freshwater microbial communities from Lake Tanganyika, Tanzania - TA2015050 Kigoma 12 surface | ecosystem: Environmental > Aquatic > Freshwater > Lake | place: Tanzania: Lake Tanganyika... | reverse complement strand
TTCTCGAATATCATGGAGCCCCACGACTACGCCCGCTTTGAGGGCTGGCAGAACGACCCTCATGCCCGCAAGTGGAACTTCTGGGGCTACGTAGATGCCCGCGATGTGGCCCAGAGCTGCCGCCTCGGCCTCGAGGCCACGCTCAGCGGCGCCGAGGTGTTTGTCATCGCCGCCGCCGATACTTGTATGCGCCGGAGCAACGCCGACCTGATGGCCGAGGTGTTCCCCCATATTCAACTCACCCCGGGTCTCGGCGCCAACGAGACGCTGTTGTCGATCTCCAAGGCCCGGCGCATGCTCGGCTACAATCCCAAGCACAGCTGGCGTCACTAATTCCCTGACGGGGTGCACATGCTGTGCGGTGTGGCATCATCATCAAGGATGCCATACGTTTTGCGCATGTGTACCCCGTGACAAGGCAATTGCCAAGCATCGGAATCTGCTTTATAGTACGCCGTTAGTGAAGCGTTTTTGCAGGTATAAGGCATAGCATGGTATCACGTCTGTTGGTCGCACATCAGAAGTCCATGATTATCGCCGTGATTGGCATTCTGGTATATACGGGGATGATGATGCTCCAGATGATGGCCTCCCATCATCATATCGACGTCGGCGTATTTGCCACACGGAGCCTGACCCACACTCTGCGTGCTGCAGAATTAACCCAGACCAGTACCGTCACAGATACCACGTTTCGCTGGAGCTACCAGGGTTCAGCCATTTACGTGCCGCACACGTTCACCAATGCCATCATCGACATCAAGACGATGACACGGGCTGAATCACCTCCACGCCAGATTAGCGCACACACCGACCAACTGACTATTCCCATTGATGCGGCAGCCGGATTCCGTACCTACCGCGTGCTTGTGCATCAGATTACCCCTATCACCTTTGACTGCGACACACAGCACATCACCGATGCCCAACTCGCACGGTTGTGTGTTGCAGTGATGGCCGTCGACGTGCATCAATCACACCTGTCGTTGGTCCACTGGAGCAGTGTTGCCTGGTTTGCCGGCTTAGTACTCGTGCTGTGGCTCTGCATCTGCATCGCCATCCCGGCACAACGTGCAGACTACCGGCTGATGGCAGTCGTACCGCTGCTGTGCCTCATCTGGCAGTTCGGCGTCACCCTCGAACCCTACGTTCTGAATGTCACCATCATGCTGGCGTGTACTGCGCTCTTGCTATGGCTCATTCAGCGCGTTCAAACGCCGTGGTTGCTGATTGCACTGCAGTTTTTTTTGGTCAGCATCTTTCTCAAAAGCATCGGGCTACTGATACCTGGATTTGTTGGGTCAGATACCATTTTTCACATCCACCGCTTCAGTGATTTGTTCACCAGTGGCTACTACTTGTATGCGAGCGGCGGCGGCGACACTGAACAGAACACACGGACCTACCCGTATCCTCCTGCCGGATACCTGCACATGGCGCCATTTCTGCTGACCGTCATGCAGTGGGTTGAATACCAGCCCTTTGCCCAAACACTGAATCGCGCCCTGCCCCAGAGTACAGGATTCTTCGGCATTGTGATTGACAGCAGCACCATCCTCTTGTTGGGGTGGCTCCTTTCGCGGTTGCACTGGAGTCCGCGTGCCATTGGCTGGATGTGTGTCTGCTATCTCATGCTACCAGCCAGCTACATCATGCACTGGCAAGGGTCGTTTGCCCAAAATACCGGCCAGTGGTACGCTCTTGCTGCCATGATTATCGTCGTCGTTAGCACGCATCAGGTACGCTGGCTAGCACTACTCCTCAGTGTGACGAGTCATTTTGGTGTGGTCATTACGCAGGGGTTCACTTATGCTGTCGCCATGCTCTGGCCGTCGCTTCGTCGGCATGCCTTGACCTGGTGGCTCACATTTGCCGCAGTAGCGGTCGTCTACTACAGTCAGTACATGACGTTGTTTGTGACACAGCTCTCCGTAGTTGCCAGTGAGCGCAGCGTCTCGACGATGGCGAGTCGGTGGTGGGATTTTGCCTGGCACCAAGGAATCTACGGCCATTATGTCGGCATCGGTCTCGCATTGTGCATCCTCGGCCTGATGCTAGCACCACGTGATACGTGGTGGCCCATGGCCATCTCCATGACAATCGCCAGCGCGCTGCTCATGCTCGTGCACATAGCACTCGATCAATTTTTGACGCGCTATACCATTGCACTCCTGCCCGTGGTAGCCGTATATGGCGGTTACACCCTTTTGCGTCTGCAAAAAACCGTAGCCGCCCGCATCCTCGTTGGGACCCTTGTCAGCTACATGCTCTGGTTTAGTATGACGCTGTGGTTCGATGGCGCATGGCTCGGCGTCAAAATGCCGCTCTTGTGGTGAAATCACCGTAGCGTTTTCGTGGTTAAATAGAGATATCACACACAAGAGGTGCGCCATGACAACAACGCTTGCGCCTGCATACCAACAACTCATGACCGATTTGAGCGCCGTGGTCGGCAGTCGCTACGTGCTGTGGCGCCCCGAAGAGCTGATGCTCTACGAATACGACGGCAGTGCCCTCGATATGGCCCGCCCCGACATTGTGGTGGTGCCAAATAGCACCGCCGAGGTCGCCCAGGTGGTGCGCATTGCAGCCCAAGCCGGATTCCCCGTGGTCGCCCGTGGTGGTGGCACCGGCTTATCAGGCGGCTCAGTGCCGGCTGCTGGCGGCGTCGTGGTCTCGACCAGTCGCATGCATCGCGTCTTGGCAGTCGATGAGGTCGCCCGTACCGCCCGCGTCCAGCCCGGCCTGATTAACACCGATTTGAGCGAATACACGCTCCCGTGGGATTTGCACTTTGCTCCCGACCCATCTAGCCAAAAGGCCTCGACGATTGGTGGCAACAGCGCCGAAAACGCCGGGGGGCCGCACTGCCTCAAATACGGCATCACCACCAATCACGTGCTGGCGGCCACCGTCGTGCTGGCCAACGGCGAGATTCTCGAGCTCGACAACACCGCCCCTGATCGCCCCGGCTACGACTTGCTCGGCGTCATCGTCGGCAGCGAGGGCACCCTCGGGCTGGTAACTGAGCTGACCGTGCGCCTGATGCCCAACCCCGAGTCGGTCAAGACGTTTCTGGCTATCTTCGACGACCTCGACAGCGCCTCACAGACCGTCTCGGCCATCATCGGCCAAGGGGTTATCCCGGCGGCGCTCGAGATGCTCGAGGGCCAAGGCATCGCCCTCGTCGAGCAATCGGTGCACGCCGGCTACCCGCTCGACGCCCAGGCCGTCTTGTTGATCGAAATCGACGGCATGGACGAAGAGATCGACGACGAGACGCGACGCATCGAATACATCTGCCAACACTTCGAGGCGCGTGAGTTGCGCGCCGCCAAAGACGAGGATCAGCGCAAAAAGCTCTGGGCCGGGCGCAAAGGCGCGCTTGCCGCCTGTGCCCGTTTGGCCCCGCACTACCACATCCAAGACGGCGTGGTACCTCGTTCGCGCTTGACCGAGGTACTGCAGCTGACGCGTGAGGTCGCCAAACGACAGCGCGTCCACATCGTCAACATCTTCCATGCCGGCGACGGTAATTTGCACCCGCTGTTGCTCTTCGATATCCGCGAAGAGGGCATCATCGAGCGCGCCATTGCGGCCAGTGAGGAGATTCTCAAGGCCTGTGTCGATGCTGGTGGCACCATCAGCGGCGAGCACGGCATCGGCATCGAAAAGCGCGACTACATGGCCTGGCTCTTCAACGACGACGATTTGTGGGCGATGCGCCAGATGCGCGCCTGCTTCGACGCTGTCGGCGTGATGAACCCGTGCAAGCTCATCCCCACCGGTGCCTCGTGTGGCGACATCAAGGCGGCGCGCGGTGGCGCCAAGGCGCTGGCCGCAGGCGCATGGATTTAGTGGATAAGGATTCATGATGCATCAGCCCCAGAGCATAACCGAACTCGCCGAGCTTGTGCGCACGATTGATGGCCCAATCACGCCCCGCGGCGCTGGGCTCCACCAACAGCTCGGCAACTCGGCGGCGCCCACGGCCACCACCATTGACTGCACCCAACTCAACCATGTGCATGACTACATCGCCTCGGATTTGACAATTACCGTGGGCGCCGGCATCAGTCTCGGTGCCCTGCAAGATCTGTTGCGCAACCACAACCAGTGGTTGCCGTGGGATGCGCCGCAGGCGCAACAGGCCAGCGTGGCTGGTCTCCTTGCCACCGGCTTGAGCGGGCCGCTCCGACACGGCTACGGGTCGCCCCGCGATTGGCTGCTGGGTATGCGCTTTGTGACGGGCGACGGTCGGATTATCAAGAGCGGCGGCAAGGTCGTCAAAAACGTCGCCGGCTACGACCTACACAAATTGCACATTGGTGCGCTGGGTACACTGGGCATCATCGCCGAGGTGTCGTTCAAAGTAGCCCCCATCCCCCAAGCCGACCAGAGCCTGCAGATTGCCTGCACCAGTCTCGCCGAGGCACACGCACTTGCCTATGCCTTGCGCCAGCGCCCGTTTAACCCCAGTGCCGTATTAATTGATGCACATGATGGCCAAGTGACACTATGGGTGCGCTGGTTGGGGGTCAACGGCGCCGTTGCTCGCCAACTCGCCGATGCCCGCCACAAGGCGCCACAGGCAAAAGTTGCCGAAAAGGGCGATTGGCAGACGTTGACCCAGCGCCCGTTCAGTACCGGTCACGGTACGCAACTGCGCATCGGGGTAGCGCCACAGCAACTACCACAGGTGTATGCGGTTCTTATGACTCAGATACCCGATGCCCATCTGCAGGTTATGCCGACGGTAGGGTTGGTCCGTGCGTATTGCCAAAACGCGCCCGATGTGGCTGCGCTCCGCCGCGTCCTGACCCCGTTCGATGGCTACGCCGTCGTCGAAATCGGCACAGATGACAATCGGTGGGGGCCGGCGCCAGCCGGCGTTGGGATGATGCAGGCACTCAAGCAATCGTGGGATCCGGCCGGTAAACTCAATCCGGGTCGTTATATCGTCTAATGACGAGGAGAATTCATGCCACAGTTACGCGATTACCAAGCCGTTGTCTTTGATATGGATGGCACGCTCACGCCGAACATGCATCTTCATGAGCAGGCATTTGCTGTGTTCATGCAAAAATACAACATCCCTACGCCTGATGCCCAGGTGGCGGCAAGTTTGTCGGGCAAGCGCAACAGCGAGATTTTCCCGGTGTTGTTCGGCCGCGAGCTCCTCGCCGATGAGCTCAATCGCTACGCCGACGAAAAAGAAGAGCTCTACCGCACCTTGATGGAGCACGTGCACCCCGTCGCCGGCTTGTATGACTTTTTGCGCCGACTCGATGAACACCAGCTCAAATCGGCCATTGCCACGTCGGCGCCCCACGGCAACGTTGGCCCGACGCTCGAGCGCCTGAATCTACCTGACTACTTCGGCGCCATCACGCTCGGCGTCGAGGTGGCCAACGGCAAGCCTGCGCCCGATATCTTCATCGAGGCCGCTCGCCGCTTGGGCGCCGCAGCCGAGCAGTGTATCGGCATCGAAGATAGCTTTGCTGGGCTGACTGCCGTGCGAGCCGCCGGCATGTACACCGTGGCCATCGCGACCACGCACACAGCCGAGGAGTTGGCGATGGCCAAGCCCGACATCATCGTGGCCGATTATGTTGAGTTACTCAATCATTTCGCGTAATCATGAACGTTGATCTTCAAATTCATTCGGCAGCCTTGCCGCATCATTCGAGTTGGACTCCCGAGACGCTCATCCCGGCCGTGCAACGCGCCGGGCTGGCGGCCTTTGCGATTACCGACCACAACACGACATCTGGCGTGGTAGCCATGAATCAGGCTGCTCGTGCTGCCGGGCTGGGCTTTGTCACTGGCTGCGAGATTGATAGCAGTCACCACGGCAAACTCTGGCACACGTTGATGTACGGCATCGATCCGACGCATCCGGCAGTCGTTGCCTTGTGTCATTCGGTTGATGCGCGCAATGCGGCCGATGCTAATCGCCTGCTCGCTGAATTACCGCGCGAGGGTTGGGTATTGCCCGATGTGGCGGCGTTACTCAACAAACAACCCAACGTCGCCGAGGTGGCCACGACACTGGCCCAACACAATCAGTTGCCAGGGCGAGTCGATGCTGACGACGAGGCGGCCGGCATGCGCTTTTTGCTCAACCGCCCGCAGTCGTATAATCCGCCGACCGTGGCCGAGGTGATTGATGTAGCGCATCAGGCAGGTGGCGTGGCCGTGTTGGCGCACCCGGGGCGGAGCAAGGGGATTTATGCGATACCGGCCACGGCCGACGATATTGCGAGTATGGTAGCAATTGGACTTGATGGTATCGAGGTGTTTTATCCGGCGCATACTTCAGCCCAGGTTGATTTTTTGTTGGCATGTGCGCAGACGCATACCCTGCTCATCACGGGCGGATCAGATTCGCATCACCCCAATCAGCCGTTGGCTCAGTGGGATGCCACGCTGATGCGGCCGTTTCTCGATCGCGTCGGAGCACTCACATGATTCAGTATACTGTTGGCTATCAACCAGGTCTACTGGGTTGGATGGTGCAGACCCAAACGCAATATTACGCTGATTTGGTGCAATTTGGTCTGCCTTTCGAAAGCAAAGTAGCGGCCGAGATTGCCGAATTCGCCCCGCGTCATGTCGATGCTGGCAATCTGCTCTTGGCTGCACATACCGCCGCGGGATTTGTTGGCAGCATCGTGATTGATGGGGGCACAACGCCCGCTGCGCGCTTGCGCTGGTTTGTGGTCGACCCACGCATGCAAGGTCACGGCATCGGGCGTGAATTGCTAAAGAAAGCCCTTACATTTGCAGATCACCATCATGCATATCTCTGGCTAACAACCATTGTTGAATTGCATGCAGCCCGGCATCTCTATCAAGAATCTGGCTTCAGATTGGTTGCAGAGCACACCGATGCGACGTGGGGACGCATCATGCACGAACAAACCTGGGAGCGAGTTCGTCTTCATACACAGTGATTATTCGGTATACTAGAGGGTGTTCATACAAATAAGGATGGAATCATGTGGTTTAAACGAATACTATTGAGCATGCTGATCGCCCTGTTGGTTGTTGCTTGTGGTCAGGCACCCGCCGAGGATACCAGCGTTGAAGTAAACACCGAAGACCTGGTAGCTGATACTACCCAGGATGAGGCGGCCGTCACTGATATGGTCACTGAGGCCGAGACGGGCCCCATCGAAGAAATTGACATGACCGACCAAGGTAATCTCTTTAATACAGAAGCACCGGTAGTCGTCGAAGTCAAAGACAATCAGATTGCGGTGCCACCACCAGAACGCATGGCGTCGGGACGCGCACTCATCTTCTCAGGCGCTGAAGGTTGGCTCATCGAGACCACCACCCCTATGCTCGTTGAACTTTCCCAGGGGAATGAACCAGGCACGTTCGAGAAATACCCCGGATTCATCGCCATGATGAGCGGTGAGGCGGTCGTCAGCATCACCAGCCCCGAGGGCGTGAATCTGGCTATTCGTATCGTCATCACCCGCTAATTCGTGCTCTGCCGAACACCTCCTCATTGACCGTAGTCAATGAGGAGGTGTTCTTATTTCCGTCAGGAACTCCGTAATCTTATTTTGCGTCATACTTTATACTGTATATAGTCAGTGTATGAATGAAAGGGTCAATCAGCGTATGAAGCTTCGTATTCTGTTGGCAACACTCGTTGCAGGGCTAGTCGTCAGCGCATGTAGTATATGGCCAGCTGCCAACGAGGGCGATGCAGCACCTGCCGAACAAACGCAACCATCGACCAACGCCTTACCGCCCATCTTGGTTGAAATCCAAAATGATGCGTTGACCAGCGAACCACCGGCCACGATGAAGGTTGGCGAAGCCTTCGTCTTTGCTGGCGAATCAGCCGGATGGCGTATTGGCACGACCACCCCAGATTTGGTACAGGTCTCACAAGGTGGCGATCAAGAAACATTCACCACAAATCCCGGGTTCATCGCCCTGGCACCAGGGAATGCAGTGGTCACCGCCAATGGACCATCAGGTGCCACGATTACTGTGAACATCACCATCGAATAACCGACGATGCGCCTAACCCATGCCCTATTGTGCATCACAATAGGGCATTTGTGTGCACACATGCAGGTATACTGATAGAGAATTCTCTTGCACGGAGGAGTGCTCATATGCCAAAACCCATCGCCATTCACGGTATTCCCATGGATATTGGGCAGATGCGCCGCGGTGTCGATATGGGCGCAAGTGCAATCCGGTATGCGGGGCTCCAATCACGCCTCACAAATCTTGGGTGGCACGTCACTGACATGGGGAATATTCGCATTCCGGATACCGTGGACCACACGCATGATGAGCTCTCGAACGCACACAACAGTGCGGCGGTTGCGGCCATTGCCCACCACGCCTACACCGCCATGCAACAGACCATTACCAATCAGCAAATTGCCCTGTTTTTGGGTGGTGATCACAGTTGTGCGATTGGCACGCTAGCTGCTAGTATCACGCGCCCTGGGCGAACCGGTGTCGTCTGGGTAGATGCGCACGCCGACTTTAATACCCCCACAACATCGCCGTCCGGCAGTGTCCACGGCATGGTGGTTAGCACGGTCATGGGCATGTGTCCACCGCCATTACGGATTGGCACGAGCACGCTCAACGCAGACCAAATTATCATGATTGCCATTCGCGATCTTGACCGTGACGAACGCATTGCACTGCGTCAAAGTGGGATTACTGTTTATACCATGCGTGATATTGACGAGCATGGCATGGCCACCATCATGCGCCGCACCTTACATCAACTCGAAGACGTCGAGTCGATTCATGTTAGCTTCGACATGGACTCACTTGATCCAAGCGTTGCACCCGGTGTCGGTACCCCGGTGAGTGGCGGGTTGAGCATCCGCGAGGCACACCTCATCATGGAGTTCCTCCACGATAGCCAGAAGGTTGCCGCACTCGATTTGGTCGAGGTAAACCCGATTCTTGATCAATTCAACCGAACCGCTGAACTTGCAGTCGATTTAACGTGTAGCCTCTTCGGACAACGGATTTTGTAATTATTGGTCAGTGAAAATTTGCAGTCGTTGATCGAGATGCTCGTTGTCCCGTAATAATCGTTGTGTCAGGTCAAGGTGCATCATCATCGCCACGCGCGCCGCCTCGGCATCGCGTTGGGCAATGGCAGTCACAATTTGTCGATGTTCACGAGCGGTTTTTTGGTATCGGGGGAGTCCGATGATTTGATTCGCCGTGCGTTCGTGACGCCATACGACCCCAATCAACAAATCAACCAGAATTGTCAACACGGGATTACGACTGGCCCGACTAATTTGCAAATGAAAATCCACGTTCACTTGATTGTAGTTAATCGACGCTTGAATCTCACCTGCACTGACATCAAGTTGTTCCATGGCATCACATGATGCATAGAGACTAGCGATTTGATCGGGGGTCGCATGAATTGCAGCAAGCGCGGCGATTTTTGGCTCAAGTACGATCCGCGTATCAATCAAATCACGCAATCGTACATCACCATAATGAAAAGCCAACATCATGGCTTCCACTGTTGGTGCAGTAATATCTCGATTAATTATCGCTCCAACCCCGTTCGTACTTGTCACAATGCCACGTGCGTTCAGCCACTTAATAGCTTCGCGCACAACCGAACGACTTACTGTATATGTCATGCACAACTGGCGTTCGGAGGGCAGCATATTATCATGATCGAACTCGCCACGTAATATGCGCCGTAATAAATCGTGGGCTAATTGGTCTGGGAGCGGGGAGGAACTCAACGGGTCGAGGGGTAATTCCATGTCTTCATTGTACGCCACACACTCATGAGTTACAAGTAATTCTATGTCTGCTTGTCTCATCGTGATGACCTACGCACATCTCCTCGTGTGCAATGATTCATGGACACGGACAACCACATCCGTCGCCATCAACCACCGTCAGCGATATGCTCTTCATACACACTTATCAACTAGTTGTACACAATACCGGAATAAATACCGGAAAAATTTGTGAACAAATATAGTACAGATTCTACATCTATTTCCCAATAATACCAATAGTACTTTTGCGAATCGACTCACAACAATGATTGATTCGTATCATTTTGTTGTATGTATATATTAAAAATCCGGGAAAATTCACAAAAAAGTCATACTAATGGGCGTTTTTTCGCATATCCACAAGTATACTATCAATAGCAAGTGTGAGGAGGAATTGTATGCGCACCTGTGGCATACTCAGTGCTCTATGTATCACTGTTATTGCAATCCCTGCGATAGTTATTAGCGTACTCGCTATTGGCATTGCTCAGACCGTATTAGCATCACCACGATTTGTAGAACGCCTGACTCCACAATCCATAAATACACAGTATGCGCATATCGGACCATATGTGTTGCGTCAGGCCCTTGACCAACCTGATGGTCCTGATACGCTTGTCACGGTGCTTTACCCCGACGCCACTGCTCGTGCCACCGCACGCCACATCCTCCCTAGGCTGCTTGACAGCAGCGGCGGTGACTTGTCACCGGCAGCCGTGACACAGATGCTCGATACACGACTCGTGCCGCTTATCGCACAAACACTGAATGCAGCGCCGATATGCACAGCCGATGAGGAACGCTCAGTGACGACCATGCTTGCAAACAACCAAATGCCGTCAATCGAGTGCCAACCCACAAGTCCACAACTTACTACTCAAGTGACTACCACCACGAGCACACTCATCCGCCAATCATTTGACCGCATCCTCCTGGCAAGCCCTCTCTTTCGCTATACCACCCAAGATGTGACGATACGTGTCGCCGATATCCGCGCAGGAGCGCTCCAAAGCATCATGTTCCCTGCAACATTGGTCATCATTGTGGTCGCACTTGCCGTGCGTTCACGTCGTCAATTCTTCGGCTGGATTGGTGGCATATTATTGGCTACAACTGCGCTCGGATTACCCCTCTCGCTGAGTGGTGTCACCATACCAGTCGACAGTATTGAGCAATTCCTCATACATGAACTGCCAGAGGCTATCGGTGTGTTGCTCCCACTACTTATCGCATTGAGCGATCCAGCCTTCCCTGAGAGTTTGCTTTGGTCCACATGGACATTACTCATCATGTTTGGCGTTGGGCTCGTCGCCTCGATGATTGCCATTGCCTCGCCCGCCGCGCCATTGTCCAGACCGCGCACGAGTCAGCCCCTGTCAGCAAAAATGCCGATCAATCGTGATGGCAGCACATTACGCGTCAAAACCGATTTCGAAACGTATGCAATTATTGCTGATTCCACCAATACGGCGCAACTGCCACCGGGGCTTGATACGAGCAAATTGAACTTTGGGAGACGCTTGCCCAAGATACCGCAACCGACGCAACAAATCACCGACATCATTCCTGCCGGAGATCACACCAATCAAATTCCCACCGAGCATGACACGACGTCGCTCCCCGTAGATACAAACACACAAGAACTTGGTCCCAAAGAAGACAGTCGGGCCACACAACGCACCGATGAACACCGCTTCTAATGACGACCGGCTACGCACAACATCTGCGTAGCCGGTCGCATGCTGACGGGATGTACGCTACCGGTCAGCGCGTATCCTCTGCCGTAGGCGTCTCAGTAATTTCGGGGATTTCAGGGATTACCAGCGGTGGTAATTCATCGAGTGATTGTAATCCGAATTGGCGCAAAAAATGATCAGTCGTACCAAACAGCACGGGGCGACCGATGCTTTCGAGGCGCCCAACCTCAGTAACCAACTCACGCGCCTGCAGTTGACGCACGAGCGTACTACAATCAACTCCACGAATCGCTTCGATTTGTGCACGTGTAATTGGCTGGCGATACGCGATAATGGTTAACACCTCTGATACCGCATTGGTTAATTTGGGGGCGCCACCATGCCCAAGCATTCGGCGAATCAGCGGTGCCGCAATCACATGGGATACCAGTTGTGCACGCTGGTCATGAATTAATAGCGTGATGCCGCGCCCTTCTATCTGGTGACGAAGTCGTTGAAGCGCATCCTCAACCACATGCGGAGAGACATCGAGCCACTCAGCGAGTTGCGCAATTGCCACCGGTTCACCGGCAACAAAGAGCATGGCCTCGATGTATGACTCAAGGGTGAGTTGTGGGGTGCGCATTTCACTCATGACGTATTACTCCACAATCGTCAATGCACGGGGGAACGCCGTCATGGTCGTCGCACCATCTGCGGTGCGCACCATCATATCCTCGATGCGTACACCAAATTCGCCAGGCAGATATATGCCTGGTTCGACCGTAAATGTCATGCCCTCGTTGATACGATTGGTATCACCACCCACCATAAACGGTGGTTCGTGGACATCAATACCCAATCCATGCCCAGTGCGATGAATGAAATACTTACCAAATCCGGCAGCCACAATCACAGCGCGCGCAGCGCGATCGACACTATCGCCGGTCGCATCTGGTTGTGCGGCAGCCACACGTCCGGCTTCATTTGCAGCCAATACAGTGGCATAAACATGTTTCGCCGTATCAGAGAGGGTACCAACCCCGATAGTTCGTGTGATATCAGAGACGTATCCATCAACGATGGCACCACCATCAATCACGACCAAATCGCCACTCTGGAGTGGCCGATCGCCATTGGTGTGGTGAGGACTTGCCCCATGTGGCCCAGATCCCACGGCAATATCGAACGACGGGACACTCCCACGGGCTCGAATTGCCTGCTCCCACAGCGCAGCCACATGGAGCTCCGTCATCCCGGGGCGAATGGCAGCAATTGTCTCAGCCAACGACTCCTCGGCTACCGTGATCGCACGTTGCATGGCCGCAAGTTCATCCGCATCTTTGTGCATCCGCAGATGGGCGAGTACCGCATCAGCATCACATATCTGCGCCTCGGTGGTGCGTTCGAGTGCACGAAGTTCAAAGACGCGCATCACGCTATGTTCGACAGCAATTTTGAGATCAGAGAGTCCCATGCTGGTCGTTGATAGACCCATCTCGCTGATAATCTGATTGAGCAGTGGCATTGGCCCAGTGTCATCATCCCAACCATATACATCAATGGGGAACAGAGCACTTTGACGCGCACGTGGCACCTCCATGGTGGGGAGCACCATGACTGGTGTCCCTGCACGGGGCACAACCAACATGCTAATGCGCAACTTTGTAGAGAACCCGAGGCCACTCACGTAGCGTAGATTACTCCCTGGCACCAACACGACGGCATCAATGTCGTGAGCCTGCATGGCAGTGCGCAAGCGTCCTAATCGACTCATATGGTGCCCTCCTCTTCTTCTTCAATTGGGCGAAAGGTGACAGTCGCACATGCCCAATCATCGACAATTTCAAATATAAAACTACCGTATAAATCGCTTTCAACCAACATACGCACCATCTGTTGCCCCATGCCGCTCCCCTTGTACGGTGGCAAATGGCGCGTGCGCATTGGACCATCATCGCGAATACGCACCGTACATACATCATCACCTTGTTGCATCAGGATTTCTACGTGACCACCAACTTGGGCTAATCCGTGTGAGAGTGCATTCATAACCAGTTCGTTGAGCACGATGGCCAAGATGGTTGCTTGGCGCGACGCTACCTCTATGGTATCACCTTGTACAGTAAATGCGACAGGGAACTGGGGATCAGTCATGCTGACCACCGCATGATCAACAATTTGACGCATAATCGCATCAACCGTGGTCACACCGATGTCTTCACGACATAGCAAATTATGCACTGCCGAGATCGCCTGAATGCGTGCCACGCTGTCGCGTAACATCTGCGCGGCAGGCGCATTATCAGCAATCCGGCGCAACTGCATGGTCAGCAGCGCCGAAATCGTCTGCAAGTTATTGCGTACGCGATGGTGCATCTCTTGGAGCATGACCGACTTCACCGCAAGTGCGCGTTGACTTTCGTCGTACAACCGGGCATTCTCAATGGCAATGGCCGCAGCATCAGCAAATGATGAAAGTAATCGCACCTGATCAAAATCAAAATGATGCTCTTGATTGGTGTACAAACTAATCGCACCAAACGGCATTTCACCACCAATTCGCAGAGGAATACTATACAGCGAATAAAACCCGTCATGGGCGGCTGTTACTGCTAATTCGGGGAAGCGTGAGTCGTTAAAGGCATTCAATACCGCCAGTGGATACCCATTGTGCACCGCATCACTGATGCACAGTGGTATGGGTGCAGGATGAGTAGGTGCGCCGTAATTGGCAGCGAGTTGAAGTGTTCCCTTGTTGTCAAGGCGCAAAATATCCGCACGATTCACCTGACTCAATTCTACTGCCTTGGCTGCAATCAACTGCAGGAGCTCATCAATGCGTATCTGCTCAGCAATGCGCTTTGACACTTGTTGGAGCGTCGTTAACTCGCGTACTTTGCGGTGCAACTGGCTATCCGCTTGTTGATACATTTGCGCATTCGTAATAAAGAACGCCAACTCACCTGCGACGGTCTCAACAAAGCTTATTTCGCTCTCATTAAAGGTGTGTGGCTGTCGTGTTTGGACGGTCACCACGCCTTGGAGTTGTGGCATACCAAGATGAAACCGGCTATCGCTGAACAACACAATCGGCACGGCCAACATGCCGTGCAGGTGCCCGGCGACCGTCCCCAAGCTGGCGAGTCCGCGACCATCAAACCGCACATCAGCGACCATTAATGGCGTACCTTGTTGGGCTGCCGCACCAACAATACCCTCGCCAAGCGCCATACGAATTTGTCCGATGGCACTCACCTCGAATCCCGCACATGCCCGTAGTACTAGCTCATTTGCATCACGGTCATAGATGTAGATGGCACATGCGTCCACGGTACCCACGTCGACCACCGTATTGACCACCTGACTCATGGATGTTTCGAGGTCAAGGGTAGAGTTGGCCGCCGCAATAATCCGGTGGAGACCGCGCAGTTCTGCCATGCGTCTGAGCAATTCACCTTCACGCTCTGCTTGACGCTTTTCTGCAATGGCTTCACCGTAGGCCACCCACAAGCGGCGTTGCACCTCAGCAATTGGCATGTCAAGACGCCGTGCCAAATCGACCGCTGAGGCATCCAGTTGGTCAAGGCTACCACCACGGTCATACCAGCGCGCCGCGACGACGCGCATGGCCTCACCAAACGGCAACGCATGATGTGGTAACAAATCAACGGGGTTCATGGTTGCCCTTTCGCTACAGCCTGCCAAAGGACAGCATCAAGCCACACGCCACGACCACCCACACCATCACGGAGTGGCAACACGACGGCAGCGACATCGTCGAATGCGTAGGTCCCCAGATCAACCCACTCGTTCGCACTGATTTGCATGCGTACCGGCACCTCGCTGATACCGTCGCGATGTTGCACCTGATAGTAGACAACATCACTATCAATGAGACCGCTCATCGCATACGGGATGTACACGCTTACTCGATAATTACCCGGGGCTGGCAACGACGTTTGCCAACGCGCCATCGCAATCGGCTCAACCGGCCGAGCACGCCATGGACGTAGTGCATCCGCACCACGCTGACCAGGCACAAATAAGGCTTCATTTTGTACGCCTGACATGACCGACTGTGGCGATGCCTGCCATAGAGTGAAACGCTGACGGTCACTGCTATCAACAAGTACGTCTGTTGCCGGCACCGCACCACACGGTGACGGATACTCGGCCCACATCCAAAAACTCTGTGCACCCGCAGGATGCGTCTGCCACGGATCAGGTTCGCGCCCACACCATCCATATGGGCTAATACTCACCCCACGGTGATGTACACCGAAATGAAGATGCGGACCTTTGGAGCATCCGGTATTCCCCACAATGCCGATTGTTTCGCCGGTGCTTACCTGTTGTCCTATCTCCACAGATACCTGCGAAAGATGCCAGTAGAGCGTACGTACATCCGACCCGTGATCGATGATGACCGCCCCCGTATTGCACCCGTCATCGGCAATTCCTGCGAAGATGACCAGGCCATCAGCCGCCGCCAACACCGGTTCGGGTGGTGCTGCCGCATAATCCCAGCCATCATGGCCATTATAGGCAAATGCCGTTATGTCGGTCTCCACAAATCCCCAGTACGTGGTCACACCATCACGAGCATCACGCGTCAGAAATGGCCCACCATGGTCGAAGAACGACGTAACAGGCTTAATCATACGGAGCGGCCGATGCAAGATGGCCGGCGGCGCTTCGATAGTCAACGGGGCCGCGTCAAGTACACCAAACAAACGCACGTACACGTCTGCGTACTGCGCTAGGGCCTGCATCAGTTGCCCCGACCCAATGGTTGGTGCCAGCACACGAGCGATGACATATTGCGCATCGTCGAGTTCATTCGGTGCATCAAGGACAGCACCGTCGGCATATGTAAGTGGCGGTCGTGTCGGCAAATCACGGCGGGCATAGAAGAGCTCACGCACTGCCCAACGTATCTGGGTGCTCATACCGGCGAATCGTCCTGATTCGCCACGATAGCCGAGTGCCCAGCGATATCGATCGTCTGAAAGGCCGGCTTGCGTCACCGTTCCTGATTGGTATTCCATCAGGGCGAGGATGGTTTTGGGGCTAACACTGTAGTAGAGCGTTTGTCCGAGTAACGCCTCAGAAAAGCGATATCGCCGACCGGCAACATTTACATTCACATCGGCAAGCACACCGCCCGCATCCTGTAGGAAGCGTTGAATTGCCTCCGCATCAAATTGGCCGGCATAGACAATTTCGTCGAGCGTCAAAAACCGCGATGCGGGGACCGCGGTGACCGTTGCGACCGTTGGCACCGGTGATACGGTCGGGCGTGGTAACGGCGTTGATGTGGCACGATTACCGGTGGCATCGGTAGCTACCGGGGTGGCCGTAGGGCGGTCACTCACCACATCTTCGGTCAACCCACGCGACACCAACCACGCCACCCCGCCCCCAACGAACACAATCAAGAGCACGACCACAATAATCCATGGTGGCGGTGATTCTGGTGCTGGTGACGGGGTAGCACGCATATAACATTAGCCCTCAGTAATCGTGATTTTCACCATGGATTCACCTGGCTCGGTGGCAGCCATGGGGTCACGTAACGGAATGCCATCCACAATTTCTTGACCACTAATCACCTCACCAAACACCGTATACTGGCCATCGAGGTATGTTGCCGGTGCCGTGGTAATAAAGAACTGTGAGCCGTTCCCGTTGATATCATTACCGGGGCGTGCCATCGCCAAAATACCCGGTCGGTCAAACGATACTTCGCTAAATTCAGCAGGAATCGTATACCCCGGACCACCACCACCGGTTCCCGTTGGATCACCGCCCTGTGCCATGAAGTCCGCAATTACACGGTGCCAGGTAAGCCCGTCGTAATACCCTTCACGCGCCAAAAACACAAAACTATTGACGGTTTGTGGCGCCAAGTCAGGGCGCAACTTAATCACAATATCACCACGTGGCGTTGTAATCGTTGCGGTGTAGTTCTTGCTGGCATCAATGGTCATCGGCGGGGGCGCACTATACTGACCATCGGCCGCAGGTGCCGCAGGTTGTACGGCTTCCTCCTCGGCAGGTTGACTGACAACCGTGACCGGCATTTCGTTGCTATCAGTGGTCTCGGTGGTACCCGATCCACCACCCAGCGACCAACCAATCAACACCAAGACACTCAACACGACGGCGGCCGCTACATAGGCCGGCACATTACTTGGGGGCGGCGGCGTATTCCCAGCCCCACTCGATGGTTTCTTTTGGTTTGCCACAGTTCACCTACATCATCAGATAATCGAACGGATCATTTGTCAGATATGACACTGTGCTTCATTATACTCGACTCATTTACTCTCTGTCTGTTGGTATAATAAGAGTCAGTTGAGTGCATCGCGCTTGGAAAGAATACAACGCATGGACGAACAGTCCCAAACACACAGTCGGAAGCTCGATCACGTCCGGATTGTGCTCGATGAAAATGTCGCCTCCAAAGGAGTGTCGACAGATTTTGGTCGCTACCGCATGCCCCACGAAGCCCTCCCCGAACTCGACATGTCGGCCATCCAACTGTCAACG
>Ga0194130_10004360_pt1 | contig 18049 bp, 6 predicted proteins | sample TA2KigsurfametaG_FD_160084 | JGI IMG/M metagenome (GOLD analysis project Ga0194130, IMG submission 160084) | Freshwater microbial communities from Lake Tanganyika, Tanzania - TA2015050 Kigoma 12 surface | ecosystem: Environmental > Aquatic > Freshwater > Lake | place: Tanzania: Lake Tanganyika... | reverse complement strand
TAATTAAACTGGAAAGAGTAGTTTAATGGTAGAACGTTAGTTTCCAAAACTAATAATAGGGGTTCAATTCCCTTCTCTTTCGCTTTGTTAACAATAATAATACCTAGAGTTATATATTAAAATTTTTATGTTTTTTTCATATGATAATAACCAAGAACAAGTTTTAGAAACTTTAAATACGTTTGATACTACTAATGAAATCAACGAAACAAACAACCCTAATTTAGGGTTAGTGTTATCTGTAGGAGATGGAATTGCTCGTGTAAGCGGCTTACCTTACGTAAAATCAGGAGAAATGGTTTATATTTTTGGTGAAGGACAAAAAGTTCGTGGACTTGCCTTAAATCTTGAAACGGAACAAGTAGGTGTAGTTGTTTTTGGTAATGATCGTTATATTAAACAAGGTGACCTTGTTGTTCGAACGGAACAAATTGTAAACGTACCTGTAGGGTCAGCGTTATTAGGGCGTGTAGTTGATGCTTTAGGGGTCGCTATTGATGGACAACCTTTAGTGAGTACCTGGCGAAATCTTGTTGAAGTTAAAGCTCCTGGTATTATCCCACGTGCTTCGGTACGTGAACCGATGTTAACAGGAATTAAAGCTGTTGATAGTATGGTACCAATCGGTCAAGGTCAACGGGAACTAATTATTGGTGATCGTCAGACTGGAAAAACAGCAATTGCATTAGATGCAATCTTAAACCAGAAAACAGCTGAAGCCCAAGCTAACTTAATTTGTATTTATGTTGCTGTCGGACAAAAACGTTCAAACGTTGCCCAAATTGTTGAAACGTTACGAAAATTTAACGCATTTAACTATACAACAATCGTTGCAGCAACCGCATCAGATTCGGCTCCATTACAATTTTTAGCTCCTTATTCAGGGTGTGCTATTGGAGAATGGTGGCGTGATCGCAACGCGCATGTGTTAATTATTTATGATGATTTAAGTAAACAAGCCGTTGCTTATCGTCAAATGTCATTATTATTACGTCGTCCACCGGGTCGTGAGGCTTATCCAGGGGATGTTTTTTACTTACACTCACGTTTACTTGAACGCGCTGCAAAACTACGTTTTGTTGAACAAAATACTGATTTAACGTTCCCGGCCTTAGATGCTCTTAATGTGACTAAACGTGCAGGAGGTTCGCTTACTGCTTTACCTATTATTGAAACGCAAGCGGGTGATGTATCGGCTTATATTCCAACCAATGTAATTTCAATTACTGATGGACAAATTTTTTTAGAAGCGGAGTTATTTTATAAAGGAATTCGTCCGGCGATTAACGTAGGGTTATCTGTAAGTCGGGTGGGTTCAGCGGCTCAAATTCCATTGATGAAAAAAATTGCCGGTACATTAAAACTTGAATTAGCTCAGTATCGCGAAGTAGAAGCTTTTACACAGTTTGGATCAGATCTAGATGCAACAACATTACGCAGTTTAAATCGCGGTGTACGCTTAATTGAATTATTGAAACAACCTCAATATGAGCCTGTCGATATTCGCTATCAAATTGTGATTATTTATGCTGGAATGTCGGGTTTATTGGATACTCTGGATGTTAAGTTAATTTCAACTGTTGAAAAACTCGTTAAAATTAGTTTACCACTAAATCCATTAGTATTTTGTCAATTGCCAGTAAATAAATTAGCAAATGTGGCAGATAAAATTTTATTACCACGTATTACGCTTTTTTTAAGTAATGTTATTAAATTTGTTGTGGCGTTAACAGAACAAAATGTTAATTTAACTCAAGCTTTAGCTTATATTGTTAAAAATCCAAATGAATTCTGGGGTTGTGTTGAAGTTTTAGAACAAAATTAGACATAATCCGTTATTAAAGAATCGTTTTCGATTTTGCATTTTAAAAGTTTAGTCTTGACTTTCCTCTAAAAAAAATAGTTCTCAAACATAGAAAAAGGGTTTAGTTAATTCTGAAAAACCCTATATAATAAAACTGTGAGTACCAATAGTTTTTAGGATTGATTGTAGTTATAACATTTATATTAAAAAAATAAAAATAAATTAAAAATCAATTGACTACAAAATAAACTTATTGTAGGTAAAAAAATTAAAAAACCAAGAATTACTGTGTTGAGTACAAATAAAACAAATAAATTTAATTTTAATCGATACGGACTTTGCCAAGGTGTTGATAAATTAATTAATTTAGATAAATTATAGATTGTTGTAACCTTTTTTGTTAGAGTGAACTGTACCGGAATGTAAAAATTATATTGAATATTTTCAAATAGAGCAATTTTGATAAAACGTAAATATAGATAAGCATTTAACACAATATAAATTAATAAAAAACAAGCTAGTCCAATTTTATGGTAATCCAAAAGCGAAGCAAAAACAAATAATTTTCCAAAAAATCCTGCAAATGGTGGAAATCCCGCAAATGAAAATAATGGGATTAAAAAAAATAAAAATATTAAGTAATTATAATTTAATAAACTTTTTAATTGGTTCAAGTAAATAAAAGTAACAAAATTAAATTGTTGAATTATTAAAATTAAACCAAAAAAGGTTAAATTAGTTAAAATATAAGTAAACAAATAAAATAAACTAGCAAAAAACCCAATATAACTTGGTGTGCCTAGACTTAACAAGATAAACCCCAAATGATTAATACTTGCATAGGCTAAAAAACGCTTTAAACGGGTTTGAACAACGGCATTCGTTACGCCAAGAATAATACTTAAAAATCCACAAACTAAAAAAAACATAAAAATTAAATGGTAGATTTCAAAAATCGGTAACAAAAGTTTAATAAAAACAAAAAATTTAAAGTTTAACGCTGGACTAATTACTAAAATTAAAAACGCGGTAAAAAGAAATTCAGCTCCTTCGTACACGTCGGGCACCCAATTATGAAGAGGTGCACTTCCCAGTTTCATCAAGTATCCAAAAAAAAACAAAAAATGGAGAATTAAAAGAGTTTCATAGTTAAAAATTTGATAATAAGGATTTACGGCGGTTTGTAAACTTAAATCCAATAAATTAAAATTTTCAATAAACAAATAATATCCACTAATAGAAATTAATAATAAACCGACGGAGATAGCATTAAATAAAAAATATTTAATTGCAGATTCAAGCGGAAACGGATTTTCTTGGGTCGTTAATTGCAAACTGAGTAAAATAATACTACAAAGGGAGGCTAATTCAAGACTGATAATTAAAACAATAAAATCATAAGCTAATAAAAAATACTTTAAACTAAAAAAAATAGTGACAATTAAAAGAGGCACTTCATTGATATATTTTAAATTATTTTTTGCAACATTAAAATAATTTAATAAAATTAAAAAATAAAACAATACGCAAATATTGACAATTAAAACAAACGAATTTGTGAGAAAATCTTGACGAAAAAAAGTTGTTCCAATTTCACTAGTTGCAACTCGTTGATAAAATTCAAACCAACTTAACGAATCATAAAACGGAAATGTTTCATTGACTAATTGATTTAAAAATAAAACAAAATGAATTCCGAGAACAACGAGCCCTCCTCGAGCTAACAAATAAAAACTTTTTTTTTGACTGTAGAGATATTGCAAATCGGTTGACAATACACTTTGTTTTTTAAAACTACTAATTAAAAGACCACCTAAAATGTAACTAACAAGAAGTAAATCTAGTTTATAATTAAAGAAAATTTCAAACATTCAACTTTAGAGAAAAAGCTATTCAAGGGCGATAACTGGATTTGAACCAATATTTTCGAGTCATGAGCCCGACGGGTTGCCAATTACCCCATATCGCCATTCCTTTGCAGTACTAAATTGGGTAATAACGGAATTGAACCGCTAACCTTTTCGGTGTAAACGAAATGCTCTACCTATTGAGCTAATTACCCTCCCGGGAGAGGCGGGACTCGAACCCGTAACTTTTAGCGCGACAAGCTAACACTCTACCAAATTAAGTTACACTCCCTAAACCAAAAAAGCTAGAGACGGACTTGAACCGTCGTTTTCAAATTTGCAGTTTGATACATTACCAGTTATGTTATCTAGCCTTCAATGACTTTTTTTTTTTAATAAATATTTATTTTTTAGACTTAAAAAACAATTTTTTTACAAAAACTTATATTTAAGCTACTAGAAACGTCTTAACCTAAAACGAAATAAAAAATTTTTTCAGAAGATCTTCCCACTTAGATATATTTCAGTAGTTATATCGTCCTAACTTAGCTTTACAGCGGTGCTTTGAATAAAACAACTGTTTCACCATAGGTTAGTACTCCCTGGTCCTCTCGTACTGAGGTCATGTTCTGTCAATTTTTTCACTTACGGTAGATAGGGACCGAACTGTCTCACGACGTTCTAAACCCAGCTCATGTACCACTTTAATCGGCGAACAGCCGAACCCTTGGAACCGCCTTCAGCTCCAGGATGTGATAAGCCGACATCGAGGTGCCAAACAACTCCGTCGATATGATCTCTGAGGAGTTATCAGCCTGTTATCCCCGGCGTACCTTTTATCCGTTGATCGATATCCATTCCACAATGTAATATCGGGTCACTATGACCGACAATTGAAACCAATTATCCCTGCGCGACTTGTAAGTCTTACAGTCAAACAAACTTATGCCATTACACTCTCCAAAAGGTAAAAATACCAGTTTGAGTTTGTCTTATGTACGCCCCCGTTACTCTTTAGGAGGCGACCGCCCCAGTCAAACTACCCGTCAAGTACTGTCCCACTATATAGTGGTTTATTTTTAAGTATTTATGAAATAAATAAACTTAAAAGATATATTTTCACATAACCGAGTGGTATTTCACGAACGCTTAAAAGAAGCTCGAATTTTACCGGTTTAAAACGGTAAAAACTTGTGTGCTAAGCTCCCACTTATTCTACACAGTTCATGGAAAATATTCAATACCAGAGTATAGTAAAGGTGCACGGGGTCTTTCCGTCTAGCCGTAAGTATTCCGCATCTTCACGGAAAATTCAATTTCAATGGGTTAATACTGGAGACAGTGGAGAAGTCGTTACACCATTCATACAGGTCGGAACTTACCCGACAAGGGATTGCGCTACCTTAGGACCGTCAGGGTTACGGCCGCCGTTTACTACAAGTTTAAGTTAATGCTTTCACATTTCCTCTTAGTCGTGTAGCACCGGGCAGGTGTCAGACCCTATACGTCATTTTTTGAATTTAGCAGAGTCTTGTGTTTTTATTAAACAGTCGCCCCTCCTTTTTTTACTTTCCCGTAACATTTTTTTAAGACTGTTAGGGTTTCCATATCCCGAAGTTACGGAAACAATTTGCCGAGTTCCTTCAGTATTATTATCCCAAACGCTTTAGTATTTTCTACCCATTCACCAGCGGTGGTTTTAGTACGGTTGCATTATAGTAAAATTAATGATTTCCTGAATCATTGAAACGTTTTTGAGTTTTGAATTTTTTAATCAAACTTAAATTTGTTTCGAATAATTACATTAATTTTTTCATTGTTTAAATACTACTCATCAGCATATACTTTCGCATATTACCTAAGAGACCGAATAACTCTACGCAGTTAAACTGAACGTAGAAAACCTAGAATTATCAGCGACAATGTTTTTAACATTGTTTTTTTATTACTTATATCAGCATTATTACTTTTAGGAACAGTTCCGTAAAATTTGACAATTTTACTTGTCAGTCTCACTAAAATATTCTGCTACCACTGTAACGAGCTTATGTCTAGTTCATGGGAAGATAACACCAAAATAGACAACGTTACAATTTAGTGTTTCGGTAAATATTTTATTTTCGTTACATTTTCGAAATTAAAAAAGTTGTATAACACTCATAATCTTTTACGATTTTTTTAAAGGATGGCCGATTCTAAGTCTACCTTTCAGTGTTGATCCTTTTTAACACTTCTTAAACATCAAATATTTTTAAAAACCTTAACAACTAATCTGGGCTGTTTCCCTCTTGACAATGGACCTTATCGCTCATTGTCTGTTTACAAAAATATTACTAAAGTATTCATAGTTTTTCAAATCATAATCTAACTTCTCAGTTATCCACAATTAAAAAGAGCTTTACCCCTTTAGTAATTTCTATATACAATTTTTAATCTCTGACAGTCACCTCAGGTGTTGTATACCTGCTAATAATAACCCATAAGTTTACAAAATAATAATTTTACTTATTATTTTGATATTAGTTAAATGTACTTTCGTACGGACTGGATTATACTTAACTAATGTTATACGGGTGCAGTTTAATTTTGCACTCTACTAAAATAGATTTCGCAGAAAACCAGATATATCCAAATTTGATTAGCCTTTCACCCCTAATTAAAATTCATCCTAGCATTTTGCAACATACACAGGTACGGTCGTTTATTATCTTTACAGACAAAAAAACCTGATTTTAATTAGATCATTTGGTTTCGGGTTTAATTTATTGAACTTTTGGCACTATTCATACCGTTTGATTTCTCTACATATCAAGACACAAAGGTTCTTTATATTTGCTCACAATAAATTAAGTTGCTGACCCATTATACAAAAGGTACAATGTTTTTTTTCCATTGGTTAACTTAACATTCAAATTCTAGTTCTTTTTCACAAATACATTAACAACCATTACGTCGTTAATGCAAATCTTTATAGAATCTTTTCATCTTTCCTTCACAGTACTTTTCGCTATCGATAACTACTGACTATTTTAGACAAGAGGGTGGTTCCCCTATTTTCAAACAAAATTACATAAATTATTTTACTTTGTTGGCATTATTTCGCATATAAAAAAATGGTCTCTAACCATAATTGGGGCCAGCTTTCACTGACGTTTTGTTATATGAATGTTTAAATATACAATTGAACCTCTGACAGTCACCTCCGATGTTGTATACCCAAACGAGAATAAGTTTACAAAATAATAATTTTACTTATTATTTTGATATTAGCGAATTGTACTTTCGTACGGACTGGATTATACCCAACTAACCAAATCTTCGTGTAGTTTTTAAACATTATAATACCTAATCTAATCTAAATTTGTGTTCGCTCACCACTACTAACAAAATCTCGGTTGATTTCTTTTCCTATGGGTACTGAGATGTTTCACTTCCCCATGTAACTCAAAAAACGGGTTTTAAACGTTTTTACAATTTCTTGTAAAGAAGACAATAATTTTATAACCAATCATTAGGTTAAATTATTTTTTCCTGAATACCAGGTTCTTTTCAGTAGTTCCAAGACGCCTTTAAATGTTAATGTTTATTTTATATTTTTCATATTTATAATCTACCCGAGTTTTTTCATCTATCAATATTCCCCAGCAGCAGGTTCCCCTACCACCACCTTGTTACGACTTGACCCTAGTTACCGACCCCATATTAACAATAATAAATAAATAACTAAAAGTTTATTTTTCTCATTTTCTATTTGATCGACTTCCAGCGCGTGACGGGCGGTGTGTACAAAATCTGAGTACAATTTCACCGTAACATGCTGATTTACGATTACTAGCGATTTCAACTTCATAAAACCGAGTTGCAGGTTTTAATTCGAACTAAAAAAATAGTTAAAGATTTCTCCATCTTACAACTTCGAATCTCATTAATATTTTATTTGTAGCATGTGTGTAGCCCAGTCTATAAAGACCATGATGACTTGACGTCATCCTAATTTTTATGTATAATGGCGAACCACTATAAAATTTTTATTAAATAAAAACGAAAATAAATAAAAAAAAGGGTTTTGCCCGTTTTACGACAATGCCGTAACGTTTTACAACACGGGCTGACGACAGCCATGCAATCTTGAATTTTTTATAAGCGAGAAACAGTATACAATTGAACCTCTGACAGTCACCTCCGATGTCATATACCTACCCAAAACCCATAAGTTTACAAAATAATAATTTTACTTATTATTTTGATATTAGCGAATTGTACTTTCGTACGGACTGGATTATACCCAACTAACCCGATGCGTTTGTATTCATTTTCATCTTATTACGAAAAACGTAATAAGATGAAAAAGTCTACTTTTACTATTAAGTAAATGCTAAAAAAATTTCCAAGGACTGGTAAGATTCTGCGTGTATTATCGCATTAAACCACATACCCCACCGCTCGTGCAAATTCCCGTCAAGTCCTTTGAGTTCCAACCTTGCGATCATACTCCTCAGGCGGAGTGTTTAACGCGTAAGCTAAATCATTAATTTTTAAATTAACGATGAACACTCATCTTTGAGGGCATGGACTACCAGGGTCTCTAATCCTGTTTGATCCCCATGCTTTAGTATCTCAGTGTCAGATGTTAAAGAAAGCCGCCTGCGCCTCTGGTATTCGTACTAATATCGTAATATTTTACCTTTACATTAGTAATTCCGCCAACCTCTTACATCTCAAATTAATTAATGTTTTTATCAACATCAACTTATTAGTTGATCTTTCTACAAAAACACTTTTCATTACCTACATACCCTTTACGCCCAATAAGGATGAATAACGCTTGCCCCCTCCGTTTTACCGCGGCTGCTGGCACGAAATTAGCCGGGACTTAATTACTTAAACATAGATCATTATTTATGTTTACAAAAGTGCTTTACAAAACGAGCCGTCTCTTTCACACAAAAAAGTATTGCTGGATCAAGCTATCGCTCATTGTCCAATATTCCTCACTGCTGCCTCATAAGAGTTCGGACCGTTTTCAGTTCCGATGTGGTTGAACATCCTCTCAGATCAACTAAACATAATCGGCTTGGTAGGCTCTTATCCTGCCAACAACCTAATATTTCACAGGTTATCTTTTAAAGGACTTTATGTCTTTATAGAATCTATTTATTAGGAATTTAACCTACCTTAAAAGAACATTATTCCTGCGCTTTACTCACCCGGGCGCCATAAACCTATTAAAATAGTTTTATTCCAACTCGCATGTGTTAAAGCATACTTCCAGCGTTCACTCAGAGCCAGGATCCGACTCAATAAATATTTCAAAAATGGACTCTTTTACAATTTTTCTTATTATATTGGGAAAGGGAACAACGATTTCAAAATTCGTCAATTAACCTAACACTTTTACGGATTTGTTATGTTCGACGCACATTAAGAATTCTCTCCAGTGTTCTTCCGTAACTAAATATTCTTGTTCGGTCAAAAATTTTGCTAAATGTTTATCACTATACACTTTGTTATTTAAAACTTTATAATAAACGGTGCGAAACCGGGATTCTCCATTTTTCGTATTACTTTCCGTTATCTCAAATAAACCATCCGTTACATTCATAAAAGGCCACTCCTTATAATGAGATTCGACAAAGGATCCATTATAAATAGCAGCTAACCAGTTTTGCCCCCAAACAGTCGCAAATGTTAAAAAATCAATAATTTGATATGGCAAAATTCCAAAATATTTTCCTAATAATTTAGTCATAGCCAGCTCACGTCCGATTTGACTTTCGACATGAACGTATCCACTTGCAAGATGTTCTAAGTTTTCAATTAATCCTTGAGGTTGGGCCAATGTTTCAAGCTGCATTCTTGGACGATAAAAGCCGGTATATCTTTTTAAAAATAGGTTAGTTTTAAAAACAAAATTTGCATTTGGTGCCACTTTAATTAACCGTTCACTTACCGGATCGTAAATATCAAACCACTCAGATGGTCGCAAACCTAAACTTTGTTCACCATATATACCAAAAAAATCGATAGGCGTAACCGCGGAAGTTATTTGAGTTAAAAAATGGTTTAGTGTCGGAAGCCTTTGAGTAATACTATAATATCCAGTTAAAAATAACTGATCTTTATACCGTGGTAAAATGGATTTCGTATGAAACCCCCAACCCGTAAAAAAGGAAGGGTGGACAAATAAATCAACAGGAAATGTTGTTCCACACATATCCGTATCAATGACATAATGAAATCCCGCAAGATTTTCCCACAAATTAACAAAAGAAACACCCACGTAATGGGATTTCATCCGAAAAAGTTCACGAGCATCCACCCTTTCAATTATTCGTGTCCCTAAAGTGTCTCGATAACAATGCATTGCATGAGAATAACTATGAATAGCATTTGTCTCTAAATGTTCATCTTGAGTTAAATAACGAATAATTTCATCATTATTTTGACGTTGTAAGTATAATAAATTTAAATCAGCGCGGTACCCTATTCTTTTAGTTTCCGCAAATTGAGTTTCATCTTCGGTATCAACACGAAAATCACTATACCGCATACGATTAACCCAACTACTATAAGAATACATATTAAAGGTGTTTAACTGGTAATCCCGATAATCGCTGTGGCGGCTCAAATCAAAACTGACTAAATCCTCACTACGGTCAATTACCTCACCCCCAACGTCTTGTAATTCACTAATTTCTTCTTGTGTATCCAAAATCAGTTCAACGTCGTCAATGGCTTCATATCGCCAAACCCCAGGCTTCCCTTTATTTGGCCATAATGGTAATGCTAATTGCGTTTGACGTTCGTAATCAATACGGGCTAACTGTTCCAATAAAGGTTCAAGTAATTCTTCGCGAATTTCTTTATAGTATTTCCCGGCATATTCTTTTTTAATATATTCAACTTCTGATTTTAAAACTGTTTCTTCACTGATTCGTTTTTTTTCTGCCTCATTAAAAACCATTAAACACATTTCAATGGTCGAATACGGGTACGTAGTCATGTAATTAGGTAATCCTACTGGATTCGGATAATTCGCGAAAATCGGTGCTAAAGCATTAACAGTTTCAGCCCGGGTTTGCAGATCCGGAATTAAAACATGTTGGCCTATCAACGCAACGTCTTTCGGATCAAAACAGATAGAATTCCAATTATTTACAAAATGATGACAATACCAAAAATATTCACGGTGACGGTGCCTTTCTTTTAACCTTGGATATCGTAAATAATCTACGGGATGAAAGATCTGATCATTAAAAATTTTCAATCGTTTCGCAAAATATTTACGTTCTTTTTCGAATTCACTTTTGCGTCTATTAATATCAATAAAAGATTCTGGTGTTTCCGCGTACACAATCGGGGGTAACACATTTGTTTCTAAATGAACTTTCTGTTCACTAATTAAAGCGGCATATGTTTCAACCCGTTTTTCAAAGAGCCTTGGTAAATAATTTAAGTGGGGTAGACTACGGCGCCCTTGGTGATTTAATCCTTTTTGGGCCATTAAATCTATCCCACTAAAATCATCTTCAAAAATAAAACCAAATGTACGTAACAGTCCCAAAGTATTAACATCAACTTTCCGTATACTAAACAATTTTCGGACAAAAGGCGACACATACGAATTATTTAATAATATAGTAACATCATCACGAAACTGTTCTAAACGAGTTTGAGGTTGCGGCTTCACTTTGTTTAACGTGCGTACGAAATGAAACAAAGGTTGTGTATGCTGTGGACGCATTGTTGGAGTTACGGGTCCTTGAATCTTCGGAAGTTCTTCTTTCGTAAAAAATTCTTGTGGCGATAAGGCACCACTTAAAAATAATCCCAACAACTTGAGTTCGTTACTTGTTATAAAAACACTCTCAATGATACCTTCCCACGGATTAAAGTCTGGCGAATTAAAAAAACTAAAACGGGACTTCGCACGAAAAAAATACAATTTTTTTGCCAAACCCATTGTCGGTGTCACCAGTGACTCAAGTTTATCCTGTTTCGTCACATAACTGAAAGTATTTAAAATTACTTTTTTTTCCTTTAAAAATTGTTTATATTTTTGAATTCCTAACCAATATTCGCGAAATTCTGCCGGACTAACAATAGTACCAGGTAACGACAGCTCGAGATCAATCGCCGATGTTGTTAACTCTGGTTCTAGAGTTTCTAAAAAACTCAAATCATTGTAGACATAGTCAAATAAAAGTGTTTGATCTACTGTTTGTAATTTATTTTGATTTAATAAACCGACTAAAATATTTATTTTTTCTTCAGGGGAGTTAACCGAATTAAGTAAATTTGCTGAATTTACAAAAACTGGCGTCATTTGAAACGGACGATGCGGTCGCCACCCATATTTTTTTTGTAAAGCTTGCACAAAAAGAGCTGATGTTCCATTAGCTTTCGAAGGTTTCATAAAACGATAAAAAAAATTAAATCGTCTTAAATAATGATCATAATAAGGTCTCCAATAAAAACTTTTTTGACGATAATTTGTTCCAATTTCGCCTAAAACAGGTGCCACACTACGTGCATAATACTGGTAAGCTTTCGTTGTTCTCGCACGCGCAAACTGTTCAGCAGAGAAGCTTAAATTTTTGTTTTTTAAAAAACGAATTCTATCCTGATCAGTTTGGACATAATCAAGCATACCAGACGGAAGGCGCGACCAAAAAGCCGCTGTAAATACCGGTTTTAAATTTTCAGCTGGGTTAATAGTTTGCCAGTCGTTTAAAAATTTTTCATAGGCAGCCGCAATCCCATGCTGACGTGTTAAACCGCGCTGATAAAACTGCATAATTTCATTTGTCGCCGCGGCCCCCGGTGTTCTCGCTTGACTCAATGCTAATTGACTTCGAACGTTAACCTTTTTTGGAAAACCATATTGAGTAGTAAACGCATTCGACCGAAGACGGTGTCGAAAACGACTAATATTTTCCCAATAATCCAACCATAAATGCCGATCTAGTATCGGAAGTTGTGGAAGTTGCCTGGTTGAAGTATAACCACCGGCTAAAAATGTATGTAAAAGTTCCCGATTAAGAGGAACAGACAAATCCCAATTTGCATACTGATCGGCTAAATATGTCGAATACTTCGGCCGTGGAGCACCCGCACCACTCCGTGTAACCATAAAAAAATTCGCTGATCGAATTAAATTAATTGGACGCCGACTTATATTTTCCAAAGATGGATAAACGGTTGGCGTTGCAAACGTACTTGGATTATGGTCTTGGGAAACTTGTTCACTAATTGTTCGTTTAAAATAAGCGGTATCTAAATCATACCATTCCTTTAGGGCATCTAGTGTTTCTACACGATAAAAATCATCAAAAAAGGCCTGTTCGGGACGGCTTAAGAAAACTAGATCGTAATTCAAAGCTTTTGCAATAAAATCGGAATTTACTAATCCAAAGCTTGTCAATAATATTTCTTCCCGATGCAACTCACGACGCAATTTTTTGCGCCACCCCCAGTCCTCGACAGAAGGTTCCATCAACGCGAGCCCCTGGGTATTGTGTGGAGTTTTTAAAAAAGGTAACATTCCATAACGAAGAGTTAAGTATTTCAGGTACATACCTTCCCACTCTGCATTATCCACCAAAAACGAAATCCGGTGATATTCACTACGAGAACCATAAATGCTAAAGCGTCGAATCTTTTTATACATGTACTCATCCAAATAACGAGACTTTAAGTTTTTGTGATATGGATTTCCTTTTCGAATTGAAAAAAAATCCTGTAAAAGCTGTCGATAATAACGACGTAAAAGAAACCGAATCATTTTCCACAAGGTGGTTAATGCATAAAGCTCAAAAAATAATATTTTCGCCCAACCCGCTCGCATTATGGTGAGTCCGTCCTGTCGAATAAACACAACAGGATCATACGGTTTTACCAAAGGTCCTTTATAGATTTGATTATTAAAGTCTAAAAAAGTTGGTTGGTAAAGGGGTTTTAAATAATCATAATTTTCACCGGAAATTACATTTTCCGAAAAAAATGTTAGATTAACATCTGCAAAACCGGTCCGATAATCAAGAGCTAAATTGTTTCGAACTAATTTTTGTGGATTGCGAAAAATGGAAAACACTCCCGGTTCCAGAACTGGTGTGGTAAATAACGTAGGAACAATTACGTCCCGTTTTCGAAATGGAAATTTTCGCGTCCAAACGCGCGGCGATGCTTCCTTAATTTTAAAACGCTTGGTAAAGGATGTCCGTAATTTTTCCGGACCATATTGAAAAGCTTCCCGGTCGACATAAGACATTGTCCCCTTGTTTTTATATGTGTTTTTATAAAACTCAATTGCGTTTGTATATTTTTCGAACTGGCTAAACTCGTCGTTAAACGCAACAATATCCCGAACTTTTTGTAAAATTTGCGATGTCTCCGTTTCCCGGAATTGATTAATCGGAAAATAATCGAAATTTTCTTCAAAACTAAAGTCTAAATAGCGGGTTACGTTATTGTAAATGGATGCCGCTAATTTTTTTGTAAACTGTTGCATTTTCAAAAACATTAAATCTTCTTTTGAATAATAAATTCCACCGTTTAACAAATGCACAAAAAATGGAGTTTTAAACGGTTTAGGATTCTGTTGTTGTTTAACTTGCTCATTATTCACTAATTCGTTTAATGTTGTTGTTACTAATTTTTTAGATTGTAAATGGCGTGCAACAAGAGAAGCGTTTATTGGAAGAGTACTTCGGGCAATACTTGGAACTTCGCCACGTCGCCAATTTCCGGCATTCCAAGTGTGGCGCATCAACTTATACCATTCGGTAATTGTCCCATCTGCCAGATGTTTTTTATTCATTTTTGGAAAATAAGTCGGAAAATTTAAAAAATGATAATAATCAACAAAATGATTTGGATGGGTACGATCAATCCATCCATCATAGAGTAAATGATTACTTTTATAACTATCAAAATGTTCAACGTACGAAGTTAACCAATCTTGTTCTAAGTACATCAAACCATTCATATACATAGTATCAGCGCGTAATCGAGCTATTCGCGAATAGTAAAGCGTATTTGGTTCAAACTCTCCAAGTGTAACGGGCATTTCGCTAGTCGATAACATCCATTGACGGTGACGTCGTTTATTGACGGTTTTCATCTGATTAACAGCCAAAACAGGTACTAACGGACTCAATTCTTGTTCAAAACGAGTCGTAAAGTAATCGGTTACTAAAGTATCAAATGGATTTACACTAAATCGGTGGCGTGCGACTTTTTTGATATAACGTGTAAAATCTAAATCACAATTTAAAAATAGACGCCGTCGCCGATACCCAGACGGTAAAAAAGCCCAATCAACATAAGGAGGAATCAGTATCCACGTCACTAATTGGTAATAAAAATCTTTTCCTAAAAATTCCATCGGATTTAAGGCCAAGGTTGCATAAAATTTCCGCCTGAACTCCCAGTACCACTGTGGATACGTCATAAAATCATCGACCATCGGAGTGACTGCAACATTTAGATAGATAGCAGAACTAATACCAAAAATTAAAAAACATGGAACTAACATTATATTTTGATAAGCCGTACTAGGTAAAGCATACTCGGGAACATGTTCCAACCATAAACTATACGGAAAGCCATGGAAAACATGACCCAATGGCATATAACTATAATAATACTGTAATAAAACTTCACCCGCGGTATACCACCAGTAAAATTTCTGATCATCCCATAACGTCCAAATTCCGTTATTTTGGTTAGTAAATAATTCTAATTTTTGTTTTCCGGACAGGGACGACGTTAAAAAGTAATCTGCATGAAACGGAACGTTAACATCCTCATTAATATATAAAACATGAGTATTATCAACAGCGATTAAATCCCAATCTTTACAAATACGCGTCAATAAATTTGTATCCACCATATAACGCTCAAAAAGGGTTTCAAATGGTAGCTTTGCGGACTGCAATTTCTGGTACCGCACTAAGGCTAATGGATCTTTTGTTAACTCCTCTAACATAGTTAAACGGAAATGATCATGAAAAACATAATAAATTTCGTCTAAAGCATTTTCAACATTAAATTTTATCGTTGACGAACTTGTACTTTTTTGGGACGCTAACCAGGCACCAATTTTATCTAGTTGCGGAGTAGGTGACGACACATGCATGTTAGGTATAACCAAATACTGAGGAATTTTTAAATGTTGCAACAAATAGTTCTCAAAATACCGTTCAACATTTTTATGAACCGACCAGAAAAAAAAGTTATCAGTTTGATAAACGCCTTCAACCAGTTGATCAGCAGGATTCCAACTTAAAGGATAACTCAGCTCAACTAATTCTGGAACAAAACGATCTTGCATTCTTACGAAAAACGTATTCATCAAAAACGACCCCACCAGTTTATTAAAAAACCACAGCTCATCAACCGTATAGAAAAAACTGTATTTCAGTCGTTTTTGTTTAATACGCAAAATGGCAATATTGTTAAGCAGTAAAATACTCTGAACTAGATGAGGCGGAAAATAACAATAAACGATTAAACTACTAAACCAGATTTGGTGGTAAAACGTCTTTAACTTATTAACCAAATAATGAAGGTTTTGACCAAACCACAAACCAAAACCAATAAAAATACTATGAAAAAATAGATATGACGAAACAAATAATAAATTTTTTTGTCCTCGTGTTACTCTTATATGTGTTTTTAAAGCGCCCGTGAAATCATAAATCCAATGATTTAAAAAAAACCGAACGTGGTTCAAAAAATGTAACAAAAACGAACCGAAAACTTGACCAAATAGGATTATTTTATAAAAAAAAACCCGTTCATTTGGAAGTTTTAAAATCAATTGAGATTTAATAACAGTTAAATAAACTTGATAGAATAAAACAACCTCGGCTAAAACTATGTTCCAGAGGGGTGTAAAAAGTAGACTAAATAATGTAATAGAATAATGAAGTGTATAAATACGTAATGTTAACATTGTGTTTTTTGTGTAAACCTCTGAGAGGCCGGAAAACCTCTCCTTTGTCTTTTACGGGAATCGAACCCGTGTCCTCGCCGTGAAGGGGCGATATCCTAACCGCTAGACGAAAAAGACTTTTTTAGTCCATTAACATCATCCCCCCTTTCAACAAATTAAAAAGCAAATAAAATTAAAAAACTAATCATTAATCCAAATAAAGCAATAGCTTCTGTTAATGCAAAACCTAAAATTGCATAAACAAACAATTGTTTTCCTAAATACGGATTACGAGCTAAAGAATTCATTAAACCTGCAAAAACGATACCAATACCTGCTCCACTTCCGGCTAATGAAATTGTTGCTAAACCAGCCCCTACTAATTTTGCACTTTGTAATAACATAAGGTTACTTTTAGTTCGTTAAACTTGAAACTACTTGTGCCTGCTTAATTGTTGAAGTCCAAGACGTTTGATAACGCTCAGGTAATTGCCATGCACCACGAAACTTCAACGCGACATTTTCCCCTAATGAGGTTTCAAGGTACCACCATTTAAACATTTCTTCAGTTGTAATTTCTACTTTAATTGGCATAAAACCGTGATTTACACCACAGATTTCTGAACATTGACCATAAAAAATCCCTAAATAATTAACATGTAAAAAATATTCATTTAATCGGCCTGGTAATGCATCAACTTTTACTCCGAAAGCCGGAACTGCCCAACTATGAATAACATCGTACGATGTAACTAATAAACGCACATTTGTTAAAACAGGTAAAACAACGCGACGCGTTACTTCTAACAACCGAAAAGATCCTTCAAACAAATCTTCCGTTGGAATTAAATAACTGTTAAAAGAAAAACCAGGGGCATTATAAATTAATGAAACCAATTGATTATTGTTTTTTTCATTTAATAACGAAAAATAGTGACGTGTAACCCAATTCCATTTGGTCACATCTGCCACGTCGGTTACTAAATTATTATGAAGATCCGCAAGAACCAATAAACCTTCCGGACTATTATCTAAATTTACCGGCATTGCGACCGGTACGATATCAGGATATTCATAAGTCCAATACCATTGACGTCCAACAACACGAACAGTCAATTGAGGCTCAACAACTTCATCCAATGCATAAATTAAAGCAAACGACGGGGTTGCAATTACGAGTAAAATTAATGTTGGAATAATCGTCCATACGGTTTCTAACACAGTATGATGAGTTACTCCGTGCGCAATTTTATATTTCATAAAAGGAACAGAACCATTAAAAGCCAATTTGGTATGTTGGGCTTCTTTTTCAATAAATCGCACTAAAATCGTCAATAACATTAACGAGACAAATGTCAAGATAATTACCAAAAACGTAAAAATATCATGATGGAGATCAATAATCCCTTCCATCATAGTCGTTGCCGGTTTTTGGAACAAAACTTGCCACGAACGGGGATA
>Ga0194130_10004357_pt1 | contig 18058 bp, 21 predicted proteins | sample TA2KigsurfametaG_FD_160084 | JGI IMG/M metagenome (GOLD analysis project Ga0194130, IMG submission 160084) | Freshwater microbial communities from Lake Tanganyika, Tanzania - TA2015050 Kigoma 12 surface | ecosystem: Environmental > Aquatic > Freshwater > Lake | place: Tanzania: Lake Tanganyika... | reverse complement strand
AAGAACGACATTGTCAGCCCTCCCAGGCCAAGAACGGCGCCGGGACTCCCAGCCATCCAAGAGGAGAAGCGATTCTTCAAACTAGGCAGAAATGGGTTGATCATTTAAAAAGGACGAGCAATAGTTTGCCGAGAATGCCACAGATAATAGCTAACCCGATGCATCCAGTCGTGCAAGAAGATCAGATTCAAAAACACCACCACCAAGCCCCCTTGACGCAATGGCTTGGCCATAGCATTTATGAAAATGTCTAGTTGACTGCCGAGAATCTTTAGCCAGGTACAACCTGCCACCAGCTGCTCCACTTCAGCGCCAGGAATCATTCGTATAGGTTCCAGTGCCCTTACTGCCAGGTAGGCCATCTGAACAGCAAAAGAAAAGCATTTAAGCCATCTGACGCCAAGGGCTTTCTGTATCAAAAGAATGGTGGCTGGAACTTCAAGTGCCATCGTGAAAATCACTGTGGCCGTGCAATGTCATTCGTTGTGTTCCTTGAAGAGAACTTTCCAGCTGAGTTCCAAAAATATGTTCGTCTTCGTGAAGGAATGGGCACCACAGGGAAACACACGAACCGCCCCAAACTTGAAACCGTTCTGAAACGCCAGGGAATGCTCCCAGAAGGCGCTCCTGATTTCTCATGGCAGGGCACACTGCCACCAGTCGAGCGAGGGCATCAAGACCCTCCTGGGCGCCACCAGTGCCCTTCTGTGACGCCCAGCACACCATCAGCACCGAAGATCACCAAACTGCCCCCGATGCGGAGTCCTCAACAGCAGGCAGGACATCAAGCGAAGATCAACCAAGTGATGAAGCAACGAGCGAAGTGGCGTCTTGAGCAATCTGGGGAACTGTGGTGATTTTTAGGTTTTGTCGTTGCTCAGGCGCTTCAGCATCCTGGACAGAAGTGAGGGATGAAACGCAGATGCTGCTGCCCAAAAGGTTGCCTCTGTCATCCTGCCCCTCAAGAAACAGGCCCGCTGCTGTGCCTCCAGACCAAGACCGCTTCGCCCCTGGTCTTGGGATGAGACACGGAGGTAGAGCACGTAGCGCCTCATGTCCTGTCTTGAAACGACCGTTTGAAACAGGACAATTCTCTCAGATCTGCTGGGAGTTCGTGGGAGGTGTCTCGGTGGGCTCCGTGCCCCCTGCCAGGAACTCCGTGTTGCTTGGGGGCTGTCCGCTTCCTGGTTGGTGCTCCGAGAGCCCCTTTGCTTGCTGGGGATGGCTGTAGGTCGCTGGGAGACCCGACGATTTGTTTTTACGTTAGTATTAACGTCCCTCCGAGTCGCTGGAAAGCCATTCCAGGACGGCGGCGGCATGGGCGGTGGCGACTTCGACTACTGATCGCCAACGCGATCGCCGTCGGGTCCCGATCCTTCAGATCCCAGACGCAGCGCCCCCTCGGGGGCGCTTTTTTATGGTCAGTGGGCGGCAGACTTTGCTCCGGGCAGGGCAACAGCAAGGCCTGTGCGCCTGGACACTCAGCCCTTGCCGGGCTTGAACACCAGCGCCACGCCGTTGTTGCAGTAGCGCTTGCCGGTGGGCCTGGGGCCGTCGCCAAACACGTGCCCCTGGTGGCCGCCGCAGCGTTTGCAGTGGTATTCGGTGCGGGGCACGATCAGCTTGAAGTCGATCGTGGTGCCCAGGGCGCCGGCCAGGGGTTGCCAGAAGCTGGGCCAGCCGGTGCCGCTGTCGTATTTGGCCTTGCTGCTGAACAGGGCCAGGTTGCAGCCGGCGCAGTGAAAGGTGCCGGGGCGTTTCTCGCTGTTGAGCGGGCTGCTGAATGGGGGTTCGGTGCCCTCACGGCGCAGCACCTGGTAGGCCGCTGGGCTGAGCCGGCGCTTCCATTCGGCGTTGCTCAGGGCCCAGGCAGGATCGCTGGCCTTGCTGGCGGCTTCGGCGCGTTGGGGAAGGCCCAGTGCCGCAGCCAGGCCGGCCGAAAGGCTGGTGAGCAGGGAGCGACGCTCCATCGGCCAGATGTCAGCAGTGAAGAGCAGTCTGGCGCTTTACTTGAGCCAGCCGGCGCTGAGCACCACGGCCAGGGCCAGAAAAATTGTCAGCAGGGTCCAGCTGATGCGGTTCAGGGTCTGCTCGGCGCTGCGGGCACTGCTGAACATGGAGCCGCCGCTGGCAGCCAGGCCGCCCATGCCATCGCCCTTGGGGCTGTGCAACAGCACCGAGATGATCAGCAGGATGCCGCTGGCGACCCAGATCCAGGAGAGGACAGTGCTGATCATGACTGAATGCTAGATGCCCAGGGTCTGGGGAACGCGGCTGCTGCCGGCCGTGGTTCCGGCTGCCTGAATCAGGCTGTCGCCGCTCATCAACGCAGGCTTGGGCAGCCCGAGGATCTCCAGCAGGGTGGGTGCGATGTCGGCGAGCCCGCCGCCGTCGCGCAGTTGTACAGCCGTGCCATGGCCGGGGATCTTGCGTTGTTCGCCTTCCACCAGGATCACCGGCACGGGGTTGGTGGTGTGAGCGGTCCAAGCGCGACCGTCGGGGCCTTCCATCATTTCGGCATTGCCGTGATCGGCGGTGATCAACAGGGTGCCGCCCATGCGGTTGGTGGCTTCCATCAGGCGACCGACGCAGCGGTCGACCATGGCGATCGCCACCTGGGTGGCGTCCATCTGCCCGGTGTGCCCGACCATGTCGGGGTTGGCGTAATTGATCACCACCAGCGAATAGATGCCTTTGTTGATCGCCGCGATGCAGTTGTCGGTGAGTTGTTCAGCCGACATGGCGGGGGCCTGGTCGTAGGTGGCCACCCGGGGTGAGGGCACCAGGTGGCGGTCTTCACCAGGGAAGGCCTGCTCAATGCCCCCGTTCATGAAATAAGTCACATGGGGGTACTTCTCGGTTTCGGCGGTGCGGAACTGGCGCAGGCCCGCTTCCGAGACCACCTGGCCCAGCAGCCCGTCGAGCGATTCCGGGGGAAAGGCCACCGACACGGGCAGGCCTTTTTCGTATTGCGTGAAGGTGACCACCGCCAGGGGGGTGATCGCTTCGCGCTGGAAGGGCTCAAACGTGTCGAGCACCAGGGCCCGGATCAGCTGGCGCACCCGATCAGGCCTGAAGTTGAAACAGACCACGCCATCGCCGCTCTGGATCAGGCCCTCAGCAAGCCGCACAGGCTCGAGGAACTCATCACTGACATCGTTGGCGTACGACTCGGCGAGCACATCAGTGGCGCTGAGGTTGCAGAGGGCACTGGGTTCGGTCAGCAGGCGATAGGCCTTTTCGGTGCGCTCCCAGCGGTTGTCGCGATCCATGGCCCAGTAGCGGCCACAGAGGGTGGTGATTGCACCCACACCGGCGGCCTGGATCTGCGCCTCGATCGTTTGGATGAAGCCGCAGGCACTGGTGGGAGCCGTGTCGCGGCCGTCGGTGATCACATGAATGCAGACCTTGCTGAGCCCACGGCCGGCGGCCCACTGCAACAGGCCGCCGAGATGGGCGATGTGGCTGTGCACACCACCATCGGAGCAGAGGCCGATCAGATGCAGGGTGCCGTCCTGCGCCAGCAGGGTGTCGGCCAGGGCATTGAGGGCGGGGTTGGTGGCGATGGACCCGTCGCGCACGGCCTGGCTGATGCGCACCAGTTCCTGGCGAATGATGCGACCTGATCCGATCGTGAGGTGCCCGACTTCGGAGTTGCCCATCTGCTCGTCGGGCAGGCCGACGGCCCCCCCACTGGCTTCGATCAGGGTGTGGGGATAGGCATGCCAGAGCGCATCCATGACCGGCGTCTCGGCACTGCGGATGGCGTTGTGCCGATCATTGGGGCTATAGCCCCAGCCATCCAGAATGGCCAGCACAACAGGTGCGACAACGCCGTTGTGATGCGCCCCTGGTGTTGTTGTGCCATCGGCGGAGACACCCATCGTCGACGCGTGCTGGGAGACTGTGGTCACCCGATCAGCCTCAGTCGCAGAAACCTTGAGGCTGTACGGATCCGGAGAGCTTCAGACATGGATTCAGGCATTGAACCTCAGTGAACCTCAGGTATTGGACTCAGTCATTGACGTTTCGTCTGCGCGTGCCGGCGTCTGCTGAAGCCAACCTACCCCCCACCCTGAGCATGCTCCCGAGTGATCCCGGCTGCGTCAGGTTTTGGCCACATCGGCACCTCTTCGGCGGCTCTGTTGAACAGGCCTAAAGTTCCGGAATTGCGTGTAGGTGATGGTGTCAACCGGGCCAGCCACCGGCCTGGACCGTCGCCGGGAATTGCTGTCGGCCGCCGACCTCAGGCGCACGATCGATCGTCTGGCATCCCAGGTTCTCGAGCAGGTTGGTGACAGCCGCACGCTGGTGCTGCTGGGAATCCCCACCCGCGGCGTGGCCCTGGCCCAGGTACTGGCAACGTGCCTGGAGGCCCGCTGCGGCCATCCCATCGATTGCGGCAGTCTTGATCCCACCCTCTACCGGGATGATCTGCAGCGCGTTGGCACGCGCCTGGTACAGCCCACTGACCTGCCGGTGAGCCTTGACGACCGCCCGGTCGTTCTGGTGGACGATGTGATCTTCACCGGCCGCACGGTGCGGGCGGCGCTCGAAGCCCTCCAGGCCTGGGGACGCCCCCGGCGCGTGGCCCTGCTGGTGATGGTGGACCGCGGTCATCGCGAGCTTCCGATTCAGCCCGATTTCTGTGGTCGCTTGGTGCCCACCAGTCGCGACGAATCCATCCAGCTCTGCCTCAACACCATCGATGGCGAGGAGGGGGTGTTCCTGCTGCGGGATCCCCTGGCTGAACCGGCCAATCGTCAGGACGTCTGAGCTCAGCCCAGCGGCGTCAGTTCATCGCTGCGCAGGTGCACGCGAAGCTTGCCGAAGCTCACGACCACCGGGTGGGTCGGGCTGATCGGCCGGCCTTTCCAATCGTTGAGCACGGTGACGATTTCGCCCTCCTCGCCCATGAGATCGAAGCCCTGACCCCTGTGTTGGGGGTGGTGAAAGATCACCACACTGCTGCTGACCTTGACCTTGTCCCCTGGCTGCATGATCGGAGGCACCTGCTGCGCGGCAAGTTTGTCATGGTCCGCTCAGCGGCGGCAGGCCGTTTCCGGACCGGCTTCGATCACCTTGCCGCCGAGCGCCCTGCAGGCGCCCTGAAACGCGCTCCATTCGTCTTGGCCCTGGCTGATCCGCTGCTGCACCAGCGCATCGAGTGTCTGGGCGGGCACGGTGTGGGGCAGGCTGCCGTGACTGTCGTGTTCGCGCTCTTGCGTCTCCAGTGACTGGATCCCGGTTTCGACGCTGCGGCGCAGCTCGCGGCTCTGCAGCTTCCACCAGGGGTGATCGATGCGGTTGAGTGCGTCGACAGCCTCCCACCAGCGCTGTTGGCTGCTCAGTTTGCGGGCCCGCTCCAGCTGATAGCGGTTGCTGCTCCAGACCTCGCGCATGTTGTCGCCGATGCTGTTGCCCCCCTGCTTGTGGTTCTCTCCCAAGGGTTCCAGCAGCGCCAGCGCGCCGTTGAGATCCCCCTGATAAAAACGCCGCAGCGCCATTTGTTCGAGTTCATCCTCCCAGCGCTGCAATTGCAGACGATCACCGGTGGACGCCGCTTCAGAGTTGATCAGCTGCAGCTGCAGCGCCAGGGCCTGCGACCAGCGCTGCTGTTGCCACAGCTGTCTGGCCTTGAGTCGGCGGCAACGGGCCTGCTCCAAGGGCGTTTCCCCCCCCAGCCAGCGCAGGGCGGCCAGCTGGTCGCTGTAGCGCAGACAGGCATCGAGATCCCCCCGTTGAACCGCCTCCCGCAGACGCGTCGGCAGCTGCCGTTCCCACAGGTAGGCGGCAGCCACGCCGCTGAGGACCAGCCCCAGGGTGAGCCCAAGCCAGAAACGGGGCAACCTGTGCTGGCGCAGGGCCAAGGCCGGAGCGGCAATGGAAATCCTGTTTTATCGCAGCGTGGTCAGGCTTCAACGCAGGTCTCCCAGCACCAGGGTTGTGGGTGCAGCCGTTGGGCACAGCAGGTCGTTGATCTCGAGGCTGAGCCGGCAGGATGCATCGATGCTGAAACGCAGACGCAGTCGGTCGTCCCCGGCGCTGCCGGCTGGATCCAGCGCCAGCGGATCGGGCTGCCTGGGCCAGGGTGTCACCGTCGGGCTGCCGCTGGGCCGCTGACGCAGCCTCGGCAACCCGTTCTCAAACACCACTTCGGCCCGTTGCTGATCAAGGGGTTCGCCCAGGACCATCTCGATCGCCCCCTGCCCGTCGTGGCTGCAGGCCAGCACCACCTCCAGCGGATGATCGGTGGGCCAGTGCTGGCCCGGCACATACAGCGGATGCCAGCGGTGGCTACGGCTGCGACGGTCCCAGCAGCGCAGTGACACGCCCCGGCTGAGCACATCGCGCACCCGCACGCCCGGGGTGAGCGCGAGGGCTCCCAGGGCGACGGCTTCGATCGGGCGCTGGTGATGGATGGGCAGGCTTCCGAGCCGCTCCTGGAGCCAGGCCTGCACTGCTGCCAGGCGGCTGCTGCCACCCACCGGCAACACCGCCGAGATCTGCTCGAGCTCCACGCCGGCTCGACGGCCCTGGGCCAGCACCGACTCGAGCAGGCCATCGAGCTGGGCGATGAAACCCTGCTGCCGCAGCAGCTCGGCCAGGTCGTCGCGGCTCAGTTGCAGCTCCTGGCTGGGGCCGGAGCTCGGGGCCCAGATCGCACGGGCCAGGGGCTGATCACTGAGCTGGCACTTGAGCCGTTCGGCCTGCCCCAGCAGGGTTCCGTTCGGGTTGGCATCCCTCCACAGATGGGCAGCGATCCAACGGTCGATGTCGCGGCCGCCGATGGCCAGTCCCGCTTTGCCCAGCACCTGCGCACAGCGCAGCTGCTGGCGGCTGGCGCCGAGCGATTGCCCACGCAGCCGCAGCAGCTGGGCGATCGGGGCGGCACGGCCCTCCCCCCCTTGCAGCTGCACCAGCGATAGATCGCAGGTGCCACCACCGAGATCGACCACGAGCACAGTGCTGCCAGCGGGCAAGCCGCAGCCGATGGCCGCGGCGGTGGGTTCGTCGACCAGGGCCACCTCCGGGGCTTCCAGGTCTTCAGCGACCTGCTCGAGCCACTGCCGGTAGCCCGCGTAGGTCTCGACGGGGGCGGTCAGCACGAGGCGCTCGGGGCTGATCTGGGCCGGCAGGGCCTGCCATAGCTGGCGCAGCAAGCGGGCACCCGCCGCTTCGGCGCTGAGCGGCAAGCCGCTGGGCGTCTCTAGCCCCAGGCCGATGCGGCGTTTGAAGTCGCGCTGCAGCTGGGGGCCATCGCCATGGGCCAGATCGGCGTCCAGCACCTGCCGCCCCAGCAGGGCTTTGCTGACGTCAGCCGAGGCCAGCCACAACAGGGACGGCACCACGCACGGGTCGTCGAGGCTGTAGGGAGGCAAGCAGAGCAACCGGGGGGGCTCACCGGGAGCCTGGTAAGCCACCACGGTGCTTGTGCTGCCCAGGTCGATGGCGATGGTTCCCCCCATGGCTGACCTTCTAGCGGCCCGCAGGGCGGCCTGCGCACAGGTCTGAATTAGGATGAATTCATCAAGGAGCCTTCATGTACAGCGGACTCGAGATCAATGCCAAGGATCTGGCCCAACGTGGCGAAAGCCTGATCCGCCATTCGAGCAACCGCTACCTGACCACGGTGCGCATCGCCTTCCGGGCCAAACAACGGCGCTTCGATGACTTCGACGGCCTGTTGGATGACTCCATGATCAAGCCGGTGCAGCGGGCCATCGTCGAGCTCAGCGACGAGCAAGACCAGCCTGATCTGCTGCCGGGCTGAACACCAGTCAGCACGGGCAACCTGAGTTGCAGATCCACGGCGGCGAGGGCTGGCGCCTGCGGCTTGATCCGCAACGCCAGCCCTTTTCAGTGCTGATTGGTGGCCGCGATTGGGCAGCCGAGCTCAGCCCTGATGAAGCGCGGCAGCTGCAGGCCGGGGTGCGCACGCTCGTGGAGCAGTTGGAGGCCATCGCTCCCCAGTTGATGCCCGACGAGACCATCGAGCTCGAGCAGGCCTCAGGAGGGTTGTGGCTCCAGCTCAGCGGCCTGCCGGGACGCTGGTCGCTTCGGTTTGTGCTTGAGCATCAACCGGGCTCAAGCCCTGGTGGGCGGGGGGTTGAGGGCGCCTGGGATCCGGCTGCCAGTGCCGCTCTGGCCGCAGCATTGCAGGCCTTGCCCCTGCCGGGCTGCGATCGCGATTCCCGCATGAGACGGGAGCGCCGGGATTGAGCAGATCAGCACTGCTGATCTGTCACGGCAGGGATCGTTTACCCCCAGGGTGCGGTGTGTTTTTCCATGCTTTTCCCCAGGTCGATCGCCGACCCTTTTGAGCCGGCCTTGAGCTGGGGAGAACCCCCGTTGAGGGAGCTGCGTGCTTGACAACGGCACGGTGGCGGCTAGGGCAGCAGGTTGTCTGCAACGTGGACGCCTGAGCCGGCCCAACAGGTCTTGCGTCTCAGGCTGCGATCCCTGTGTTGGGGCTTCGTTTGGCTGTGGTTGACGCCGCGGCGCCGATGTGGGGAACTGTCATCTGTTGAACGGGAACAACGGCGGCATGGCTGGTCATTTGGAAGATGAGAACATCGTGGCGATGGCCGTGGAGCCAGGGTGTGCGCCGGCGACAGAACGCGCTGCCGACAGCGCCGTGGTGAGCCTGCGGGCCGACGTCCCGGCGGCATTGCTGGCGTCGATGCAGTCCTTCATCGAGCTCCACCCCAACTGGGACCAGTACCGCCTGGTGCAGGCCGCCCTGGCGGGCTTTCTGGTGCAGAACGGCTCGTGCAACCGCGATGTCACCCGCTGCTATCTGGCCAATCTGTTTCCGGCTCAGCGGCGCTTCACGGCCATGGATCCGAACTGAGCGTTGCGGTCGGCAGCGTGAACAACTGGCGGTAGGCCGCCGTCAGGGTGCAAAGCGCCCAGGGCAGCGCCGCCACTAACGCCACCAGCAGCAGGAATCCCGCCAGCAGGATCAGGCCCACCACCAGCAGCAAGCCCAGGGCCTGCAGCCAATGGGGGTCGGTGGCGCGGCGGCCGCTGCGAAAGGCGCTCAGCCCAGCCTGATCCCCCAGCACCGCAATTGGCAGCAGCAGCACCTGATCCACCATCCAATAGATCACCACGGCCCAGGCGGCCCACAGAGGCAGGGCACTGAGCCTGGGCAGCAGCAGGGTGAGCACCCACGAGCTCGCCTCCCCCGCCTGCAGGGTTAGCGCCAGCAGCAGCAGCAGCAGCAGCAGGCTCCAGGCCAAACGGGCGATCGCTGAGCCGTCGCAACGCAACAAGGGCTGGAGGCTCGGGCGTTGGCCATCCAGCGCCCGTTCGGCACCCTTCAGCAGCCCCACCAGCAGCCAGAACCCCGTGAAGAAGAACGCCAGCAGGGCGCCGCTGGCCAGCACCAGAGCGGAGGCCGTGGCCTGGGGTAGGCCCCGCTCAAGCAGGCCACCGCTGCTGCGGTAGGTCACGCAGCTGAGCAGGTTGAGGCTGCCGAGCATGGCTGTGAACCCCATCAGCACGCCGGCGTGACCCTGAAAGCCCCGCCAGCCCTCCTCCAGGGCCTGGCGGATGGCGATCGGTTCGTCGGCAATCGGCCGCAGGGGACGCATCGTTAGCCGAGGGGGCCCAGCAGGCGCAGCAGCCGCTCGGCGCTGGCGTCCGGCACGGGCAGGATCGACAGTCGGTTGCCCCTGCGCACCACAGCCAGCTCATCTTCGCTGAACTGTGCGCGCAGCTGCTCCAGGCTCAGCAGCGCGGCGAAGCGACCCAGATACCCCAGCCGGGCGCAGTCCCAGCGGGGTTGTTCAGGGTTGGAGGCGGGGTCGAAGTACTTCGATTGCGGCTCGAACTGGCTGGGGTCGACCAAGCCCGTTTCGATCACCTCCATCAGCCCCACGATCCCCGGGGGTGTGGCATTCGAGTGGTAAAAGAAGGCCCGATCGCCGGTTGCCATGCTGCGCATGAAATTGCGCGCCTGGTAGTTGCGGATGCCGTCCCAGAGGGTGCTGCCTTCGCGGGCCAGGTCGTCAATGCTGTAGGCCTCGGGCTCACTTTTCATCAGCCAGTAGGCCATGGGCGATGCCGTTCAATCGCAGTGGCCACAATGCTAATGGCTGTATCAAATCAACCTGCAATCGCTTGACGAGCCAGGCGCCATCTGCACAATTGGGCGGCCCAAAGTGCTCTTCCAGAGGCTCTTGTCCATGCAGTACGGACCCATCATCCAGAACGGCGCCAAAGGCTTTTCGCGCAATGCGGTTGTGCTGATCGGCTTTTCGCTCCTGTACGCGATCGTGCTCGGTCTGCTGGTGCTGGCTGGCAAGGCCCTGAATCTTCAGCTCGACACCGCGGCCACTGCCAACTGGGGCCTGCTGCTGGTCTATGGCCTGGTGGTGCTGCTTCAGGTGCTGGTGCATCTGATCGGCAACCTGGCTCTGATCAACGGTGCCCTGATGGCGGCCAAGGGGAAAACCTTTCGCTTCGGGCAGCTCTTTGCTGAGACCCGTCAGCTGTTCAACCTGCTCGGCTTGCACGTGTTTGCCGCCGTGGCGATCTTCCTGGGCCTGCTCGCCTTCGGCATTCCCGGCATCTACCTCTCGGTGGGCTACTGGTTTGCCGCCTTCGTGCTGGTGGACCGCAAAGTGGCGTTCCTTGATGCCATGGCAGGGGCTCGGCGCATGGTCACGCCCCACTGGTTTGATGTGGCTGTGCTGCTGCTGGTGATCGCCACGATCAGCGCCGTGGGCGTGCTGGCCTTTGGGGTCGGTCTCTTTGCCACCGTGCCCCTGGCGGTGTGCATCGGCGCTTCGGCCTACCTCCAGCTTGGGCAGGGCCACTGAACCACCCCTGAGATCGCCTGGGCTGTGAGCGTCTTGCCCGTCTTGGGTGTTGCCTTACAGCGCCTTGACCAGGGCCCGGAAATGCTCACCCCGGGCCTCAAAATCGCTGTACTGATCAAAGCTGGCGCAGGCCGGTGAGAGCAGCACGGCGCGGCACCCCAGCTCGCTGGCCGCCGCCGCCGCCAGCGGCACCCCATCGCTGAGACCTTCCGCTCTGATGATGCGGCCGTCGTAGCCCCCCTCGCGCAGCAGCCCTTCAAACGGCGCCTGGGCGGCGCCGTAGAGCACCACCGCTTGGCTCTGCCTGGTGAGCGCCGCAACCCAGCTGGAACCATCGCCCAGCTTGGCTTCGCCCCCCGCCAGCACCACCAGAGGGCCCTGCAGCGCCTGCAGGGCCACCTCGGCGGCGTCGTAATTGGTGGCCTTGCTGTCGTTGTAGTAGCTGATGCCGTCGAGCTGCCGCAGCAGCTCCAGGCGGTGCGGCACCCCCGGGAAGCGGGCCAGGGCGGCCTCCATCTGTGGCCCGCTGAGCCCGGCGGCAAGCCCCGCCGCCACCGCCATCAGCATGTTCTGGCGGTTGTGGGCCCCCGGCATCGCCAGGCAGTCGGCGGCCATCAGGTCGTCGGCGGTGGTGTTGTCAGCCTTGACGTCGCGGCGATGCCAGACGCGCTCGTGCTCGATCCACAGCGAGGGCTGCAGGCTTGGCGGCAGGTGCTCCCTGGGGCCTGCCGTCACCCAGAAGGCTGCATCCCAGCTGGCCGCGTGGGCACGAAGATCGGGATCGTCGGCGTTGAGGATGCGCAGGCTGCTGCGCTCCAGCAGGCCGCGCTTGATGGCTCGGTAGGCGTCCACGCTGCCGTGGCGCTCGAGGTGATCCGGCGTGAGGGTCGTCCAGATGCCGATCTGCGGTGCAATCTCGGGCGCGGCTTCGATCTGGTAACTGCTCAGTTCCATCACCAGCCACTGCGGTGGGCTGCTGCTGGAGAGGCAACGCTGCAGCACCAGCTCGGCTGCGGAATTGCCCACGTTGCCTCCCATTGGGGCGTCGATGCCCGCCTGGTTGAGCAGATGGCTCACCAGATGGGTCACGGTGGTCTTGCCATTGGTGCCGGTGATGCCGATCCACGGCACCCCGGCGCTGCTGCGCCAGGCCGGGACCAGTTCGCCCTGAACGCTGATCCCCTGCTGCCGCAGCTGGATCAGCAGGGGATGGTCCCAGCGCATGCCCGGACTCACCACCACCGCCGCTGGCAGGGCCGCTGCTTCGCTCCAGCGGGTGGGCTCCAGGGAAGCCCCCAGTTCCACCTGGATGCCCTCGGCCCGCAGCCCAGCCGCCCGCTGCTCCAGCGCAGCCGAGTGGTGCTGCTCCAGCAGCAGCACCGGCCTGCCCTGGGCCCGCAGCAGCCGGGCGGCGCCGATGCCCGAGCGTCCCAACCCGATCACGACCTGCAGATCGCTTGTGCTGGAAGGCATCTCCACAATCAAATGGGCGATACTGGAATCGAACCAGTGACTCCTACCGTGTCAAGGTAGTGCTCTACCTCTGAGCTAATCGCCCGCTGCGGCCAGGCGCTTGGGCGCCGATCCGACAGCGGCAACTTAGCAGCGGGCCTGCCGCGTCCTGATCGGGCCTCAGCGGCGTGTGAGCTCCACCCGCCAGCGCTGTTTCTGGGTCCGTTCAGCCTTCTCCAGCACCAGCTCGCCCCGGTTGTGCAGCTGCACCCGATCGCCACAGCGCAGTTCCCTGCTGGGACTGGTGGTCGGTTGCCAGTTGATGCGCACGGCGCCGGAGCGGATCAGTTCGGCCATGCGGCTGCGCGACAGGCCGAACCCAGCGGATCCCACGGCATCGAGCCGCAGCGAGGCCTCGACACAGCTGAATTGCCTGGCCTTGCGCGGCGGTGGACAGTGCAGGCTCTTCAGCGGTCGCCGCTGGATCAGGGTGCGCACGCTGCGCACGTCCACCTCCTGTCCATCCAGCGCTTGCGCGGCGCTGCTGTGGGCGACGGCCTGGGCCCCTCGATCGCCCCGCAGCCAGAGGTCGCCCAGGCTCTCCTCAGGGATGCCGGCGGCGCAGAGCGCTCGGCGAAAGTCGGTGGTTTCGGCTGGGTCAAACAGAAAATTGCCCAGCAGCTCTAGACCCTCGAGATCCTGGTTGCCCAGCGCTTCGAGGTCGTGGGCCGCCTCGGCGTGGACCAGCACCAACCGCTGCCGCTCCGCCCCCTCGTAGCCGCCCCAGCGGTGCAGCTTCAGATCGCTGAGGCTGCCAAGCTCGCCCAGGGCCGACTCCTGGGCGCCGCCATCGAGGAACCCCGTCCATTGCGGTTGCCAGCTGCGCTGCGCCGTTTCAGCGAGCTCAAGCACGGCGGCCTGCATCAGTTGTCGCCCAGCCGCACCACCGCCAACGGGCGGGCCTGCTGCAGCAGTTTCCAGGGCATCTCGTAGCCGGCTCTGGTCTCGGCCAGCAGCAGCCAATTGCCTTCATCGAGGCGGTTGCGCAGGCTGCGCAGGCGGTCGTCTTCCTCGGAGCTCACGCTGGCGGCGGCGGCAAAGCTGCCCATCCAGCCCGAGAGCATGCCGGCGATCCCCCCCAGCAGGTGCTGGCTCCAGGCCCCCGCAAAGGCGAAGGTGTCGAGATCGGTGATGTAGGTGAAGGTGAGGCCGGCGACAAACCCGAACGGCGTCAGCCACAGGGCCATGCGCCGTTGCCGTTGGCGTCGTTTGGCGGCGGGGTTGAGGTCGTCGACCTGGGCGAGGGGCTGCTCTCCCTCCCCGATTCGCACCAGCTGAGCCAGCGGCGGAGTGTGCTGGCTCAGCTGGTGATGCAGTTGCTCGAGCTGCTCGTGCTGTTTGAGCACCACCACCACCCGCGTTGCCAAGGTCCAAGCCCGTTGATTGGATCCGATTCTCGCTGCTCACTACACTGCACCGCCGGCTCACTCCACCGCAGCGCCGGGCATGCCCAAGGTTCTCGTCTCAGACCCCATCGACCAGGCGGGGATTGACATTCTCTCGCAGGTGGCCCAGGTGGATGTGCGCACCGGCCTGCCGCCGGAGCAGCTGGCCGGACTCATCGGCGAGTACGACGCGTTGATGATCCGCTCGGGCACCCAGGTGACGGCCGAGATCATTGCCGCTGCCGACAAGCTGCGCATCATCGGCCGGGCCGGCGTGGGGGTCGACAACGTCGATGTGCCCGCCGCCACCAAGCGCGGGGTGCTGGTGGTCAACTCACCGGAGGGCAACACCATCGCCGCCGCCGAGCACGCCCTGGCGCTGATGCTGTCGCTGTCGCGCCACGTGCCCCACGCCCACGCCAGCACCATGGCCGGCGGCTGGGACCGCAAGACCTACGTCGGCAACGAGCTCTACAAGAAGAAGCTGGGCGTGGTGGGCCTGGGCAAGATCGGCTCCCACGTGGCCCGGGTGGCGCGGGCCATGGGCATGGAGGTGCTGGCCTACGACCCGTTTGTGTCGGCGGAGCGCGCCCAGCAGATGCAGGTGCGGTTGTCGGCGCTGGCCGATCTGTTTGCCGAGGCTGATTACGTCAGCCTGCACCTGCCGCGCACCCCCGAGACCGAGAACCTGGTCAACGCCGAGCTGCTGCGCACGATGAAGCCCACGGCGCGGTTGGTCAACTGTGCTCGCGGCGGCATCGTTGATGAGGCCGCCCTGGCGGCCGCGGTGGAGGCTGGCACGATTGCCGGTGCCGCCCTCGACGTGTTCGCCAAGGAGCCGTTGGCGGCTGAGTCGTCCCTGCGCAGCGTGCGGGAGCGGCTGATCCTCACCCCCCACCTGGGCGCCTCCACCGAAGAGGCCCAGGAGAATGTGGCCATCGACGTGGCCGAGCAGATCCGCGACGTGCTGTTGGGGCTGCCGGCCCGCAGCGCCGTCAACATCCCCGGTCTGAGCTCGGAGGTGATGGAGCAGCTCAAGCCCCACCTGCAACTGGCCGAGACCCTGGGCCAGCTGGTGAGCCAGCTGGGTGGCGGCGCCATCGACTCCCTGGAGGTGCGCCTGCAGGGCGACTTCGCGGCCCATCCGGCCCAGCCGCTGGTGGTGGCTGCCCTCAAAGGGGTGCTGTCCACAGCCCTGGGCGACAGCATCAACTACGTGAACGCCAGCCTCGAGGCCAAGGAACGCGGCATTCAGGTGCTCGAGATCAAGGATGAATCCAGCCGTGACTTTGCCAGCGGCTCGTTGGAGCTCATCTGCCGCAACCCCCAGGGCAGCCACAGCGTCACCGGAGCGGTGTTTGCCGATGGCGAGCTGCGGGTGGTGACGATCGATGAGTTTCCGGTGAACGTGGCCCCCAGCCGCCACATGTTGTTCACCCGCCACCGCGACATGCCCGGCATCATCGGCCAGCTGGGCTCATTGCTGGGCGAGCACAACGTCAACATCGCCTCGATGCAGGTCGGCCGCCGCATCGTCCGTGGCGATGCGGTGATGGTGCTCAGCGTCGACGATCCGATCCCGGCGGATCTGCTGGCTTCGATTCATGCGATCACCGGCATCCAGCAGGCCCACCCGGTGACCCTCTGATGGGGCTCACGTGGTGGCGGCTGGAGATGGCCGCCCCGCCCGAGCTCGAAGAATCGCTGCTGTGGAAGCTCCCCCAGCTGGGCATCCATCGGGTGGCGCTGCAGCACCGTCCCGACGCCCCCCAGCAGCGCCAGCTGGTGGCCTGGCTGCCGGCCAGCGAGTGGCCCGACACCGAGCGCCAGCACCTGGCTGGGGCCCTGGCCCCGTTGGCGGCCACCTTTGGGCTGCCCCTGCCAGAGATCGGCTGGACGCAGCAGCCCGACGAAGACTGGAGCCTCAGCTGGAAGCAGCACTGGCAGCCCGATCCGGTGGGCGATCGCTTGCTGATCCTGCCGGCCTGGCTCGACTGCCCGAGTGAGCATGCCCAGCGGCTGCTGATTCGCATGGATCCGGGCAGTGCCTTTGGTACCGGCAGCCATCCCACCACCCGCCTCTGCCTCGAGGCGCTGGAGGGCCTGGCCGCCGAGCGCGGTGGTCAGCTGGGCGGCCTGCAGGTGGCCGACCTGGGCTGCGGCAGCGGCGTGCTGGGGCTGGCGGCCCTGCGCCTGGGTGCCGCGGCCGTGGCGGCCGCCGACACCGATTCGCTGGCGGTGAGCGCCACCCGCGACAACGCCGCCCTCAATGGCCTGAGCCGCCAACTCCAGGTGGTGCAGGGCTCGGCCAGCGAGCTGGCGGCGCTGCTGCCCCAGGGCCCGGCGGATCTGCTGCTCTGCAACATCCTGGCGCCGGTGATCGAGGCCCTCAGCCCCAGCTTTGAGGCGCTGCTGGCCGCCGGCGGTGTTGGCGTGCTCAGCGGCCTGCTGGTGGAGCAGGCGCCGCGGCTGCAGCAGGTGCTCGCCGAGCAGGGGTGGCAGGCCGATCTGGCGGCCACACAGGGCCCCTGGGGCCTGCTGGTGTTACATAAGGCACGCTGATCGGTGATCCGCGTTTGATTGGGCTTCCCGGGGCCGCGGTCCAAAAACAGCAGGAAAGGCCGGTGGGCGATGTATGAAGGGCGAGTCCTACAGGCCCGGTCAACGGGTGCCTGTGAGCCCCAACTCCTTTCATGGCTTCCTACAAGGTCACCCTCATCAACGAGAGCGAAGGCCTCAACAAGACCATCGAGGTTCCTGACGACCAGTACATCCTTGATGCAGCTGAAGAGCAGGGCATCGACCTGCCCTACTCCTGCCGCGCTGGCGCCTGCTCCACCTGCGCTGGCAAGATCACCGCTGGCACCGTCGACCAGAGCGATCAGAGCTTCCTGGATGACGACCAGATCGAAGCCGGTTTCGTGCTGACCTGCGTCGCCTACCCCACCAGCGACTGCACCATCAAGACCCACGCCGAAGAAGAGCTCTACTGAGCGTTCATCCCCAATGCTGGGTCGAGTCACCTCTTTGATTCGACCCGCTGCATCTGCCACCCTTCGAGGTGGCTTTTTGTTGGCCAACCGTTTGGTGATCCGCACCGTCCATGGTTCAAGACCTGCTCGAACCCGGCAGTGAACACACCAGCCCTGGAGGTCAGTACAGCTTTCGGGTGCTGGGTCCGTGCTGCCGGTTGTTTGATCGCGAGGAGCTGCCCTGGCCGTGCTGCCGCCTGGCCTGGCGCAGCAAGGAACCCAGCTGGCGCCGCATCGGGCGTCGTTTTGTGGCGGACCTGGCCGCCCGCCGCTGCCCCTCCTATGCGGTGGAGCTGCTGCAACCCGGAACCCGCCCCACCCGCACCGTGATCACCCTGTTTGCCCAGCGGCTCTCGGGTGGGCTGCAGGAGTGGTGGTATAGCAAGCAGCCGTCGTCCTGCGAGCCTGGCAATGTGGCACCACCTGCGTGCTGAGCCAGGTTTGAGGTGGAGAGCGAGAACGCCCTGGCGCTTGCCTCCCGTCCGCTGGATGACCAGAGCGGAGCGAGCAGAGGCTTTAGAACGAGATCCCCAGGGAGATTGTCACGGCAGTGATGTTGCCCAGATCGGTTCGCCCGTAGGGTTGGACCAGATATTGAACGCTTGGCTGGATGAACATCCAGGTCGTAAGTTTGGCGGAGTAGCCAACTTCAATCACATATTGAATTCCTGTGTTGTTGCACGAGGCCAGGGCTGTGCAGGATTGAGACAGCCTGTTCCAGGCTTTAGCCCCTTCGGTCATGTTCACAAGTCCAATCCCTGCCATGAAGACATCGCTATTGCGCCCAGGGATCAGGCCTTCATACCCGAGGCCGGCCACATAGGTGTTTCGTAGCAGGTTGGCGTAATCGTGGAAGTACTGGGTTGTCTTCACAAATGCCGTCAGGCCCTGGTTGTAGCTGCCTTTTTCTCTGAATAGCATCGATTCGGCGGTGATATAAAAGCCGCCGTTGAAGCCGTAGGCGCGACGTGGTAGGCCTGTGAGCTGAAAAGGATTGCCATTGATGTCCAGGTAATTGCTGAACAGTTCTGCTGTGCTGAACTGTCCGCCAAGGTGGATGAGCCAGGGCAGCCCAAAATCCTTTTTGTTGGCACTGTAGGTGCCACCCTTGAAGCTGAGCTGGACAACGCCTTCAATGCCATTGTTGTTGTCGAGAAACCAGGTTAGGCCGCGTCTGTTGTCAATTCCGGATGAAGGGTCGTAATAGCCGGCTCCAACCTGGGCTCTGAATTCTGTGTTGTCATTAATGATGTGTTGCCATTGCACACCCAAAGGTGCGGTTGGATAGATGGGGCCTCGC
>Ga0194130_10004350_pt1 | contig 18076 bp, 16 predicted proteins | sample TA2KigsurfametaG_FD_160084 | JGI IMG/M metagenome (GOLD analysis project Ga0194130, IMG submission 160084) | Freshwater microbial communities from Lake Tanganyika, Tanzania - TA2015050 Kigoma 12 surface | ecosystem: Environmental > Aquatic > Freshwater > Lake | place: Tanzania: Lake Tanganyika... | reverse complement strand
ATGCCGGCCGCGTGATCGGCCCCACCGTCGCCGGCGGTCTGCTCGCGGTATCGACCGAGGCCTTCTGCTTCGTCGTCAATGCGCTGAGCAAGATGTTCATCGTCGGCACCGTGCTGATGATCCACGTGGCGCCACGCAAGGTTTCGCCTTCAGCCGCCTCGCCCCTGCAGCAGCTGCGCGAGGGCGTTGCCTATGCCTGGAACCTGCTGCCCGCGCGCTGGCTTCTGCCGATGGTGGCGACCATCAGCTTCATGGTGACGCCGTACCAGACGCTGATGCCGATTTTCGCCGCCGAAGTGTTCGAGGGCGGCGCCGGCCTGCTCGGGTTCCTGATGGCGGCCGCCGGCTGCGGCGGCGTGATCGGCATGCTCGCGCTGGCTTCGCGCAAGGACGTGCGCGGCCTCACCCGCTGGATCACCTTCGCATCGTTGTCCGCGGGCATCGGCGTCACCATTTTCGCACTGTCACCGTGGCTGCCGCTGTCCCTGCTGGCGATTGCGGTGACCGGTTTCGGCATTGTCGTCAACGGCATGTCGGTGAGCACCATGCTGCAGACCATCGTCGATGACCGCATGCGCGGCCGGGTGATGGGACTGTTCTCGATGTGTTTCCTCGGCATGTACCCGCTGGGCAGCCTGGCCGGCGGCGCGCTCGCCGAACGCATCGGCGCACCGGCCACGCTGGCGATCGGCGGTGTTTGCTGCAGCCTCGCTGCGCTGCTGCTGTGGCGACGCATGCCGGCACTGCGGGCTGCCTTGCGGCCGATTTACGAAACAATAAAAATAATCAATAAAAACAATTAGTTATGAAAAATTCCGGAGCGCGATTGTGGATGCCCTGAGCTGGGCACTGGTGGCGGGCCTGGGCTGGACCAGCGGCCTGCGCCTGTACGCGACGGTTTTTTTCATCGGCCTGCTGCACTACAGCGGCCAGCATCAACTACCGGAAAGTCTGGCGGTGCTGGCGCATCCCTGGGTGCTGGCAGTCTCGGGACTGCTGTTCGTGACCGAGTTTCTCACCGACAAGCTGCCGGGCTTCGACAGCGTGTGGGATGCGCTGCATACCTTCATCCGCATTCCAGGGGGCGCGCTGCTTGCCGCAGCAGCGGTCGTTGACGCCGACCCCGGCCTCGCCGTGGCCGCAGGGCTGCTCGGCGGCACGCTGGCCGCCGGAGCCCATTTCACCAAGGCCGGCGGCCGCGCATTGATCAACCTGTCACCCGAGCCGGTGAGCAACTGGGTCGCGTCGCTGTCGGAGGATGTACTGTCGCTGGGCGCGTTGTGGGCCGCCGTCAAATTCCCGCTGCTCGCGCTGATCCTGGTCAGCCTGCTCGCGCTGGCCTGCCTGCTCCTGCTGCCCCGGCTCTGGCGCGGCATCCGCTGCGTGCTGGCCTGGCGCCGCAGCTGAATCCGGCCGCGGTTACTTCTTTTTCATCAAGAAAATGAATTCCTTGTCCCCGCTCTCGGAGGACAACAGATCGTTGCCGGTCTGGCGTGCGAAGGCCTGGAAGTCCTTGACCGAGCCGGGGTCGGTGGCCAGGATGCGCAGCACCTGGCCCGAGGTCATGTCGGCCAGCGCCTTCTTGGTACGCAGGATCGGCAGCGGGCAGTTCAGTCCGCGCGCGTCGAGTTCCTTGTCAAACTGCATGTGATGTCCTCGCTGATCGGTGATCCATCCGGGGATGCGGATTTTAATACGAAGCCGGCGCCGGAGCCGGCCTGCCTCAGAACACGCTGACCTTGCTGTCTGTCAGCAGTTGCGAGAGGCGCAGGTTGGCGGCGGAAAGCCGGTCCACCAGCAGCTCGAGGAAGGCGCCGTTGAAATGGTGCCGGCACAGCTCGGAGGCCCGCGGCAGGGTCTCGGCGCGGATTTCGATCAGCATCGCATCACTCGCCGCCACCACGCTCGCCGACCGCTGGAACTTCTGCTTGCCGAGGTAAGCCATTTCACCGAAGCACTCGCCCGCACCGAGGCGGTTCAGCGCCCGCTGCTGCTTGCGCACCTCGACTTCGCCCTCGGCAATGATGAAAAAGGACGAGCCGATGTTACCCTCCTGGATCACCACCGTACCCGATTTCACCGGCTGCCAGCGCGCCAGCCGCAGCACTTCCCACAACTCGACATCGCCGAATGCGGCAAAAAAGGCGAGCCGGCGCAAGGTGTCGAATTTCTCCGCCTCGGGCACGGACTCGCTGCCGCGCGTCCGGGTGCCGCCGATCGTATCCACCAGGTCGCCGGCGAGCTCGCTCCAGGTCTGGTAACGCTCGCGCGTGCCTTTGGCGAGCATGCGCATCACGATCGCATCAATCGCAGGCGGCACCTCTGCGCGCAGGCGGCTGGGCGGTGCCGGCTCGACATTGATGATCTGGTAAATGATGCTGTAGTTGTTGGTGCCCAGGAACGGCAGCCGCCCGGTGAGCAGCTGGTAGAACACCACGCCCAGCGAAAAAATGTCGGTCTGGTAGGTCAGGGGCTGCTCGCGCACCTGCTCCGGCGACATGTAGGCGGGCGAGCCGATGCCGGTGATCTGCGTCGATTCGCTCGAGGTATTGAGCGCCGCGCCGAAATCCGAGATTTTGATGTCCACCTCGCCGGCCAGCAGGATGTTGGCGGGCTTGATATCGCGGTGGATGAGGCCCTCGCGGGCGGCAAAATCCAGTGCCCGCGCGCATTTGTAGATGATTTCGAGCACCCGCGACAAGGACAGCAGCCGGTCGATGTGGGTGTAACGCTCAAGCGTCGAGCCGTCGACGTACTCCATCACGATGTAACTGATCTCGGGCCCGGCAACGGCGTCGTAAATGGACACGATATGGGGATGTGACAGCTTGCCGGCCAGCGAGGCTTCGGTGACGAACAGCTTGCGGTAGCGGCGGCCGTATTCGTCATCACCCAGCGCCCCCGGATTGACCGCCTTGAGGGCGACCTCCCTGTTCTGGAAGGGGTCGTAGGCCTTGTAGACGACGCTGGTCGCACCCAGGCCCAGTTCGCGGATCAGTTCGTATTTGCCGATCCTGCGTTCGGCCTGGACCGGCACGTCGGCGGCTTGCGCGGACTCGTTCATGCGGTCACGTTAACACCAAAGTCTTGGGCGGCGGGAGCCTACTTTTTCCGGTCCTGCTCCAGTTGCAGGCGCCGCAATTCACGCAGCCTCGCCTCCACCGCTGAAAGCTGGAAAAAGTCACCCTTGCCGTTCTTCAAGGCCAGCTCGAACTGGTGCGTGGCGGCGCCAAGGGCGCCAATCCGGGCATAGGATTCGCCCAGCGCACGGTGATGCTGCAGCAGATTGCCCTGGGCGGCATAGGCCTCGGCCTGCAGCCGATAGAGCCTGATCTCGTCGGCATCGCCGCCCTTGAGCCTGGGTTCGATCAACTGCAGGGCTTCCGCCGGCTGGCCGGTGCGCAGCAGCTGCTCGATATGGCCGAACAGCAGCGCACGCTGCCCCGGGTTAATCCTGCGCGCCTGCTCAAAGCAGGCCAGTGCGGATTTCGCATCGCCCGCCGCCTCGTGATAGCGGCAGGCCAAATGCTCGATCATCGGGTGCGCGGTTTTGCGCAGCACAGCCAGCTCCGCACGTGCCCGCTCGAATTCGCGCAGGCGCAGCAGGCTCGCCACCAGGCCGTAGCGGGCCGCGGGCTCGGACAGGAACTTGCGCTCCTTGAGGCCGATTTCAAAAAAAGCCAGGGCCTCGCGGGGTACATCCTGCTCGGCACGCAGCTTCGCCCGCACCAGATGAAAATCAAGACCGTCGGCAACCTGGCGGTAGGGCATGCGCTCGACCCGGTTCTGGATATCGCCGATGCGCTCGAAAGTAAGCGGGTGGGTACGCAGGTAGGAGGGGGCGCCGCCTTCGTAAATGCGGGTGGCCCGCTGCAGGCGCTCGAAGAAGGAGCCCATGCCCCGCGGATCGAATCCCGCCGCCTCCAGCATCTGCAGGCCCAGCCGGTCCGCCTCGCGTTCGGCTTCGCGCGAGAAATTGAGCTGGGACTGGATCACCCCGGCCTGTCCGAATGCCAGCGCGGCTTCGGCCACCTGTGAATTGGAACGCGCGGCGAGAATCGCCACCGCGAGCGCCGTGATCGACAGCAGCTGGCTCTGCGACTGCTGGCCGATCATGCGCGCGATGTGGCGCTGGGTGACGTGGGCGATTTCGTGCGCGACCACGCCGGCCACCTCGGATTCGCTTTGCGCCGCCAGCAGCAGCCCGGTATGCAGCCCGATGAAACCGCCGGGCAGCGCGAAGGCGTTGATCTGCGGGTCGCGCACCACGAAAAACTCGAATTCCTGCCGTGGCGAATCGCTTCTGGCCGCGAGGCGGTTGCCCAGCGCGTTGACGTAGTCGCGGACCTCGGCATCGTCCAGATAATTGGGATCGCGCCGGATCTCGACCATGATCCGCTCGCCGAGGCGGCGCTCGTCGGCCAGCGAAATCGCCGTCGCCGAGACATCGCCGAGATCGGGCAGGGCCTGCGCAAGCACTCGCGGCACGCAGAGCAGCACGGCAAACAGGATGGCACGCAAAATCATGGTGCTATGATAAATCCTGCAACCCGGGGTTCCCAATGAAAAAACAGACTGTTACGAAAGACCGCAAGGGCGGCGCGCTGACCCACTTCGACCGGCAGGGCGCGGCCTGGATGGTGGATGTCGGCGACAAGGCGCCGACACGGCGTCTTGCCCGCGCCGGCGGCCGCATCGTGATGCAGGCTGCCACGCTGCGCCTGATCGCCGGCGGCACCGCCAAAAAAGGCGATGTGCTGGGCGTCGCGCGCATCGCCGGCATCCAGGCCGCCAAGCAAACTTCGGCGCTGATACCCCTGTGCCATCCGCTGTCGCTGACCCGGGTCGAAGTCGAGTTCCGCCTGCGGCCGCGGGCCCGCGCGGTGGAGTGCACGGCCACCGTGGAAACCCTGGGTCGCACCGGCGTCGAAATGGAAGCGCTCACGGCGGTCAGCGTCGCGCTGCTCACCGTCTACGACATGTGCAAAGCGGTTGACCGCGGCATGCGCATCGAAGCCCTGGGGCTGCTCGAGAAACGCGGCGGCAAATCGGGGGTATGGCTGGCGGGGTAGCGCAGGCCCTGCCCACTTCGCCTAGAATGGCGGCCCCGAAACCGGAATCCGTATCCGACCGCATGAATGCCATGAATCGCCGTCAGTCCCTTGCCCTGCTCGCCCGTTGCAGCGCGGCGCTTGGCGCACTTGCAGCCGGCTGGCTGAAGCCACTCGTCGCGCTGGCGGCAACGCCCTGGAACAAGAATGCCTTCGAAGCGAAGACCATGGCCGAAGCGCTGAAAGCCCTCGGCGCAACCGCCCCGGCGGAAAGCCGCGACATCTCGATCACCGCCCCCGATATCGCCGAGAACGGTGCAATGGTGCAAATCCAGGTCGTGAGCCGCATCCCCAACACCCAGAGCATCGCCATCCTCGCCGAAAAGAACCCCTTTCCGCTGGCCGCGATTTTCAACATCCTGCCCGGGGGTGAGCCCCAGGTGCTGCTGCGCCTGAAAATGGGCCAGACGTCCGACCTGAGGGTCGTGGTGCGCGCCGACAACCGCCATTTCACCGCGGCGCGCGAGGTCAAGATCACCATTGGCGGCTGCGGCTGAAGCCCTCACGGAACCCCACCATGACCGAAGCCATGAAAATCCGGGCCACGCTGCAGGGCGATACGGCCGATCTGCGCGTGCTAATCAAGCACCCGATGGAAACCGGCACGCGCAAGACCGCCACCGGCATTGCCCCCGCGCATTTCATCCAGAGCCTGGTCGTACAGCACAACGGAAAAACCGTGTTCGATGCGCAATGGAGCCAATCGGTCTCGCGCGACCCCGTGCTCGGCCTGCGTGTGCGCGGCGCAAAGACGGGCGACCGCATCAGCATCACCTGGGTGGACAACCGGGGGGAGCGGCGGACGGATGAGGCGGTGGTGATGAGCGGCGCCGTCTGACAACCGCGAGGGATTCAATCCGGAATCCAGCCGTGAATCCAGAAGCGGGGGAGCATTCTCGGATGAGGCCCACCTGGATAGTTGCGCATATGATCCTCCAGCCTTTCCTGGAGATTCAGCGCTTCTGGTGCGCTGCAAGCCACCACGATCACGATCAATACCCATAGCAGAACAGGCAATCTCCATCTGGAGCCGCCCAAGCCCTGCGCAGGCGCGCCCTGCGCAGCAAGGCACCAGGCCCAGGACCAGCCGGCCAGCAAAACCAGCAATGACTGGCTGACCGGCATCACCAGCACACCATCCACCATGGCCTGTGCAGCGGCTCCGGTCAACGCCGCAAGCAATGCGATCGTCACCGGGGCATCCGCTTCCGGCAAATGCGGCAACCGGCGCCTGGCGCTCCAGAAAAAACGCAGACCTGCATACGCAAAAAACAAAGTCAGCAAGGCTGCTGCGGGAGCACCCCACTCCACCGCCCATTGCAGCACCGCATTGTGGGGGTGAGAGGCCAGCTCGGTAAGGCGGCCGGCAAAATGCATCGGGCCCAGACCAAGCCATGGATGGACGGCAAGCCAGTCCAGCGACAACCCCCACAGCAAATCGCGACCGCGCAGGGAGACGAGGTCCGCGGAATCACGATGAAGAAAAGCGGCGGGACGTGCCAGCCATTCCGGCACCCCCAGCACAAAAATGGCATACAGCACCGCGCCCGCAAGCATGCTGATCATCTGCAACCGTAACCAAGGCCATGCCCGCAGGCGTGCAGCCACCAGCGCCGCGGTCATACCAACAAGCAGGGCCACCCAGCTGCCGCGGGTGCCTGACGCGATAGCCAGCGCCCACCATAGCGACGGCACGATCAGCCAGAGCGTGCGTTGCAAGGCAGTACACCCCCACCACAGGGCCGGCAGCACAAGCAAAGGCAGAAGCATGGTCTGCACATGCCCGAAAAAGCGCACGTTCGAAAACCCCGGAAACAATTCCTGGGCGTCAAACCCCAGCCCATAGTCGACACCCACCGCAAACATCAGGACATAGGCCCATATCGATTTGAGCCCGTAAAGCAGGGCGGCTATAAAGGCAACAACCACCGTGCACCGCATCAGGGCTGCATGGTTCAACCGAAACTCGACGGCAACAACTGCAGCGACAGCAAACAGCGCAGCAGTCATGGCCCACTCCAGCAGGGCCCAGCGAGGCCATTGCGCTAAAAACACCGAGACCAGTCCCAGTCCAAAAGCGAAGACCAGACACCAGCGCATTGTCTTCGGCATCAAGCCCGCGCCAGCCGCTTCGGACGCCCTAGATCCGGAAATCTTCAGCAAGGCGATCAGCAAAAATGCGGTCAGCTGGAGCAGACGCTGCCCGTCATGCCAGCTCGGCGCCCCGAAAAGATCGACCGTCAATGCCAGCACCAGATAGACCAGGAGGATGCTGGTCGCAGGCGAACCACGAAGTGCGGAAAAAAAGCCGGAATTGCTGTAGAGATACTTCATCAACATGGGCATTGCCAATCGCAGCCGTTAGCCTTCAAGCATGCCCAGCGGCTGGGGATTGCTATTCTGACAGGACACGAAAAAAAACCCCGGTCGCCCGGGGTTTTCTTGCAGCAAAACACCTGTGAATCAGGTGCCCACGCCGGTGCGCGACTTGTTGCAGCCGCCGCCGTTGGTGTAGCTCCAGGCCACTGCCGATCCGGTCAGGTTCGGAGCGATCAGGACGGTGCAACTGGAAACGCCGGCCGTGCCGGTGATCAGGATGCCGGACGCATTGTACGACAGCGCGGAAATGTTGCCGGCAGCCGCAGGCAGCGTCAGCGCACCGGTCGAGCTCCGCACCTTATCCGTCGTATCGCATTCACCAATCGTACCGGCGTTGTTCTGCAGGCACTCGGCAATCGCGGTCTTGAAGGCGTGGACGCGAGCGAGGTTGTCCTGCCATTTGGCACGGGTGACGTAGTCCTGATACTGCGGAATCGCAATCGCCGCCAGAATGCCGATGATCGCCACGACGATCATCAGTTCGATCAGCGTAAAGCCCTTTTGCAGATTTTTCATGTGTTGCCCCCAATGAGTTGAAAAACGGAAATGCCGGGCGATGCCCGCGATCACATTAAAGCAAAGGCTATACCAATCCGCCCCACGCCACGAAGCCGATGGACCTTCGAACTTAAACTATTGATTTTATTGAAAAAATTATCGAGACCTGGCTACAGCCTCCGGTTTTCCGTGATCTGCTTCACACGCCTAAAGGGTATGGCTCGATCAACCGGTTCCATCATTCAGTCCATGACGTCGCGCGGGGCCATGTAAGGTTACGAAGTGACAAAAATTGTCAGCTTCCGCTGGCCTGCTCAAGACGGTGGTGCAAAGCCCCTTGGATTTCATCGATGACGTGCACCCATGTTCCGCGTTCGCGCTGGCGGAACAGACGCACCGAGGGATACCACGGCATGGTGTCGTGCTCCAGGCCATAACGCCATTCCGGAATCCGCGGGGTCATCACCCAAGCGGGACGCCCGAGCGCACCGGTCAGATGAACCACTGAAGTGCAAACGGAAATCACCAAACCCAGGGCACTAACCAGTGCCGCAGTTTCGTCATAGTCGCCGTCAATGGCTTCGGGCCAGTCGGTGATCGTGATGTTGTGCGACGAGGCAAACTCAGCGATCTCGGAGGCCCGGTCTCCGTACTGGAGGTTGATCCAGGACACGCCCGGCACAGACAGTACGGGCAGCATTTGGGGGAGATCCAGCGAGCGGCGCGACCTCCGGGTGACCGCAACCCCGCCACGCCAGGAAATGCCAACCTTGAGACCGCCCCCCATTGCATCGAGTCGTTGCCGCCAGTGCGCAACACGGACGGGATCGGCTTTCAGGTATCCCTTGTGGGCGGGAAAATCCTGCAGCCCGTTGCGAAAATGACGCGGCAGGCTGCCGGCATAGCTGAAGACATCAACGGGAACGCCAGGGTCGGTACGGTCCCGGGTTTCCATGTCCTTCAACGGATGGAAGGTCGCCCCCGGGAAGGAGCGGGCAAACAGGCGCTCCAGCCGGGGCTCGCATTCGATATGGCATTGCCCGGATTGCCGCAACAGGTCCGGATAACAGGACGCATGCATGATCTCATCGCCCAGGCCCTGCTCGCGCATGACCAGAATGATGCGACCCTGCAGCGAGGTGCCATTCCACCGGGGCTCGCAGGACCTCCACGCCTTGAACCGGTTGATGTTCAGGCGCTGCTCGAAATCCTGCCAGCCCTCACGAAAACGCCAGCGCATCAGGTTGAGCAGGCCAATGTTGTAGCGCGCCGAAACAGAACCCGGATCAAGCTTCAGGGCGCGGCGGTGTGCAGCCAGGGCCTCCTCATGCCGCCCCAGTTCAGACAGCGCGTTGCCGAGAGTCAGATACGGGGCAGGACTGTCACTGCGCAGACGCAGGGCTTTTCTGGCCGTCGCTTCGGCTGCACTGAGGTCATCCACCCCGTATTGCGCCAGGGCAAGACAGCACAATGTCTGGATGTTCTCGCCGTTCTCGACAATCGCCCGCTCCGCCAGCGGCAGCATTTCACGATGGCGGCCGACACGATCAAGCCCCAAGCAGAGCCTGATCAGCAAATCCTGACGTTCAGGGGCAAACTCCAACGCCGAGAACAATTCCGCCAGGGCCTCGCGTTCGCGGCCCGTAACCTGCAACACCTCGGCCAGCACTTCCCGGAACCGGGGCTCCGCAGGATTCCCGGACACGGCATCGCGGGCATACTGTTCCGCAGCCTGATGATCGCCGGCCTCAATACGGAGGCTTGCCAGGTCTGCGCTCGCGTCCGCCAGCCCCGGATCAATCACCAGCGCTTCCTTGAAATGATTTTCGGCCTCGGCATGGCGTTTCAATGCCACCAGCGCACGTCCGCATAGGTGATGGACCTGCGCACTCCGGGGATGCTCGGACAAAACGGCTTCGCAATCGGCCACGACCTCGTCGAACCGACCGGCATTGAATGCCGTTACAGCGGGGGCAAGATTGGACAAAGCCTCTCGCTCACGCGTCGCGCGCGCTGCAGCAGCCGGCGCCCGCAACAGCCCTGACAGCAGATTTCTCAACATGCGCATGTGAAAGTTCCCGAAAACCAGACCGCAAACCGCATTGAAAGGAAAATTTCCCGGGAAGAGATGAACCTACACGTGAAGCAGGAGGCTTGGTATTCTCGCATTTTACACATGCGGATTTTCATCCCGCTCAAGGAACGACTTATGGGCCTTTTCGGATCGGCTTCAGGTAAAGAGGTGGACGATTTTGCCAGGGGGCTCGTTGATACGGTTGTCACTTTTCGGCCACCAAAGGGGAAAGTTTCTCCTGGCAGTCCGGGCGTTTCCCTCAAGACCCTCGAACAGCGCGTCGACGCGCTGTTCGCCACCGCCACCGCCTTCCGCAAGGAGCACAAGCTCGGCATCTACAAGAAGGCTCGGCTTGCGAACAGCTTCCGCTGGGAAATGAAGGAGCGCGGCTACGAGGACAGCTTCATTGAATTGATCACCGAAAAGCTGGTGGTGGCGCTGGCGCGCAAGGACTGACCCGACAAAGCCGCGGGGGAGACCATTTAAGTATGTGTTTTAAAATATATTTTTTGGTGGCGGCTCGTAGCCGGGGATCCGAGTGACATCCACGTCATCGATCTGCTCCGGCGCGAGGAATTCGCGTGCATAGCGCTCGTAGACTTTTTCCCAGATAAACACGTCGAACAGATCGGGATCGACGTGGCCGTTCAACTTGAACTTGCCGAGGATGGTCAGCGACTCGGTCAGCGTCTTGCCTTTCTTGTAAGGCCGGTCCTTGGCAGTAAGCGCCTCGAAGATGTCGGCGATGCCCATGCAGCGCGCCTGCACCGACATCTGCTCGCGGGTAAGCCCGCGCGGATAACCCTTGCCATCCATGCGCTCATGATGGCCCCCGGCGTACTCCGGAACCCTGCGCAGGTGCTTGGGCCAGGGCAAGGCCTCAAGCATCTGGATCGTTACATCGATATGGTGGTTGATAATCTGGCGTTCCGCAGCAGTCAGCGTACCGGCGCGGATGGTCAGGTTTTCAAGTTCGTCGGCATCGAGAAAATCACGAATCTCGCCGTCAGGGCCCCGCCAGCGGTAACGCGTCGCGATCTCGCGCACACGCGCGATGTCGACATCACTCATCGCCTCACCGCCAATGTTTGCGCGACGCAGGAATTCGCGGTCACCGTCGATGTCCTGCAGCAGGGTCCTGGCTGAAGTCGCGTCCCGGCCGGCGCGCAGGGCCTCAAGTTCGACATCGCGCTTGACCACTTCAAAGCGGGTATCGATCAGGTCGATACGGTCAAAGATGGTCTGCAGCTTGGTTGCCTTGTCGACCACATGCACAGGCGTCGTGACCTTGCCGCAGTCGTGCAACAGGCCGGCAATGCGCAGTTCGTAGCGATCGAGGTCGGTCATGCTGAAATCACGCAACGGACCGATCCGGCAGTTGTTGACCGCTTCGGCCAGCATCATGGTCAGCGTGGGCACCCGTTCACAGTGCCCTCCGGTGTACGGCGATTTGTCGTCAATCGCCGCATTGATCATCTTGATGAAGGACTCGAACAGGGTCTCGAGGTGATTGATCAGCAGCCGGTTGGTCAGCGCGATGGCCGCCTGCGAGGCCAGCGACTCGGCAAGCTGCTGGTCTTCCTCAGAGAATGCCGTGACCTTGCCGGTCACTCGATCCTTGGCGTTGATCAGCTGCAGCACGCCGATGATCTCCTCCTCGTGGTTCTTCATTGGAACGGTGAGGAAGGAGGTCGAGCGGTAGCCGGTCTTCTGGTCGAATTTCTTGGTGCCCGAAAAGTCGAAGCCGGCTTCGCTGTAGGCATCGGCGATATTGACCGAGCAGTCGTGGTGCACGGCATAGGCCGCGACCATGCTGTGCACCGGCCGGCCGTCGGGGTCATGGAGATTGACCGGATAGAACGGAATCTCGTTGCCGCTGGTACCGCCCATGGCAATGCCGAGCGAATCGTTGCGCATGATCTCGAAGCGCAGCGTCTGGTCTTCGGTCATCCGGTAGAGGGTGCCGCCGTCGGCATTGGTGATGGTCTTGGCGGCGACCAGGATTGCCTCGAGCAGGCGGGTGATGTCGCGTTCGCGGGACAGCGCGACACCGATGCGCAGCAGCTCCGCCAGCCGATGCGGCAGATCGGCGTGGGCCGGTGGCACGCGCATCTGGTTCATGGTCGGCAGTCAGCGCTTACTTGATGCAGACTGCGCGGACCTGCTTCATGTCGGTGATGCCCATGAGCACCTTTTCAATGCCGTCCTGCTTCAGAGTACGCATGCCGTCATTGAGGCAGGTGGCAAGCATTTCGGCGACCCGCGCATGTTCCGCGATATTTTTCTTCAGCGCGTCAGTACCGACCAGCAACTCGTGCAGGCCGACGCGGCCCTTGTAGCCGCTGCCGCCGCAGACTTCGCAGCCCACCGCCTCGTGAATCACCAGCTTGCCGTTCTCGTTGCCGTAATTGGTGATCCACTCCTCGAGCAGCTTCTCCTCCTGCCCCTTGGGATCGTTCTTCCAGCCGGCGGTGTTCTTGAGCTCGAGCGCGAATTCCGCGATCAGCGCATGAATTTCATCCGGTGTGGCCTCATGGGGCTTCTTGCACTTCCCGCACAGGCGCTTGGCCAGGCGCTGCGCGAGGATGCCCAGCAGCGCATCGGCGAAGTTGAACGGGTCCATGCCCATGTCGAGCAGGCGAATGATCGATTCGGGTGCGCTGTTGGTGTGCAGGGTGGCAAACACCAAGTGGCCAGTCAGCGAGGCTTCAATGCCGGTGCCGGTAGTTTCCTTGTCCCGCATCTCGCCGACCATGATGATGTCCGGATCCGCGCGCAGGAAGGCCTTCATCGCAACCGCGAAGGTCATGCCCGCTTTCGGATTCATCTGCACCTGGCGCAGCCCCTTCTGCGTGATCTCCACCGGATCCTCGGCGGTCCAGATCTTGGTGTCGGGGGTGTTCAGGTAGCCGAGCACCGAATGCAGCGTGGTGGTCTTGCCCGAACCGGTGGGGCCGCAGACGAAAAACAGGCCGTAAGGCTTGGACACCGTCGCCTTCAGGGTTTCCAGGTTGTGCTTGGTCAGTCCTAGCTTGTCCAGCGGGATCGGCTCGCCGGCGGCAAGGATACGCATCACGATGTCCTCGACGCCGCCGGCGGAGGGTATCGTCGCCACCCGCAGCTCAATGTCGAGGGGGCCGAATTTCTTGAACTTGATCTTGCCGTCCTGCGGCCGCCGGCGCTCGGAAATGTCGAGGTCGCACATGATCTTCAGGCGCGCCGAGATCGCGTTGCGGTAGCTCGCCGGAATCTGGATGTAGGGTACCAGGGAGCCGTCCTTGCGGAAGCGGATCTCGGTCTTGGCCTTGCCCGGATAGGGCTCGATGTGGATATCCGAAGCGCCCTGCTGGTAGGCATCGATGATGACCTTGTTGACCAGCTTGACCAGCTCGTTGTCCGCCGCAGCCGAGGCGACATCCTCGCCGCCGCCCTCGACGCTTTCGCTCTCGTCGTCGAGCGAGCCGAGCAGGTCGTCGATGTTACCGGAGTCTTCCAGCGCGGAGTTACTGCCGAAAAGCTGGTCGAGCGTGTTGGCAAATTCCTTGTTGGTGGTGACGCGGTAGACGATCTTGCTCTTGGGGTAGACGTTGGCGACCATGCGCGAAGCTTTGACCCGTTCTGGATCTAGCGCCATCACCAGGATGCCATCCTTGGTGTCTTCCAGCGGAATCCACTGATTGGTCTGGCAGAACTCGCGGTTCATGTTCTTCATCAGGTCTTGCGACTTGATGCGGTCCTGCTTGAAGGGCTCATAGGGTACGCCGAAGTAGCCGGCCAACGCCTCACCCATCGCCGGCAGCTTGATCTGAAATTCGTCGGTGAGCACGGTTTCCACATCAAGGTTCTTGCGCCGTGCCGAGCGTTGCGCGAGTTCGAGTTCCTCCGCCGAAATCACTGCATTGGTGACCAGGCCGTCATACTTGCTGCGCACCTGCATCATCGGGCCTTGACGCTGGCGGAACGCGATCGCCAGGGTCTCGGTCAGCGAATGTACGCCCTCTTCCATCATCGGCGGGAAGGGCGTACCGGCCTTGTTGTTGATGATCTGCACGACGCCGATCAGGTCCTTGGTCTTGGCCTCGATCACCGGCGCCACCAGCATCTGCTTGGTGCGGTAGCCGGTCTTGGCATCCACCGCCTTCAGGAAATTGAGCTGCGCGCTGTACGACTTCAGCTCGGTATCGTCATACACGTCGCGGATGTTGACCACGCGCTTGTGCGTGGCGACAAAACCGGCGATCGACTGCTCGTTGATCGGCAGCTTGATGTCCTTGAAGGAATTGAGGCCGGTCTTCACCTTTGAAACAATCGAGCCCTTGTCCTCGGACAACAGGTAGATCGTCAGGCGGTCGGCGTTGAAGAGGTTGCACAGCTCCTGCGAGAGCTCGAGGATGATCTCGTCGATGTTCTTCGTGGCGTGGATCTTGTTGGTGACCGCCTGCAGCTTCTGCTGGAAACCAAGATTCTCGGCCAGGTTATCCGCCGCAACCGGCTTGCTCTGGAGAACTGTGCTCATCGTGACCTCGCTAATCCTGTATCACCGCGGCCGGCACCGGCGGCTGCAACCCGGCACCCTGCCCTGATGAACCATTGCGCAATTCGGGATGCAAAGTGTGTCACACAACACGGACGCCGGGCATGGCGGAACGGCTGGTTCGGAACAGCACACCGGAATAAATCGTAAATCATTGATTTATTTGATATTTATTTGGTGTCGAATTTGTGCACGCCGACCCATCCGGCGCCTGGTGGTTCGCGCCGGTAGTGCGCGATGCGTTCGAGAAATACTTCGTAGAGATGCCGCGGCGTCATCTTTTGCAGGTTGAGCAATTGCAATTCCGCCTTGTCCCAGTCCTGCGCACGGTAGTAACGCAGGGCCTGGTTCCAGAGTTTGATCTCGTCGAGCAGCTGGGGCTCCACCTCGGACTCGAGGCCCATGGGTTCGTAAATCGCGATCGGCTCGTCCTTGCCCTTGACCTGCACCAGGTCGATCTCGCGCAATAGGATGCCGCGGATCAGGGACTTGGTCTCCTGGCCGATCAGGATAGCCGCGCCATACTGCTTGGTGATGCCCTCAAGACGCGAACCCAGATTCACCGCGTCGCCCATCACCGTGTAGGCCTTGCGGATCTGCGAGCCCATGTCGCCGACGCGCATGATGCCGGAATTGACGCCGATGCCGATCGCGAACGGGGGCCATCCTTTGGTATGGAATTTCTCGTTCAGTACCATCGCCTGCTTCATCATGTCCAGCGCCGCCAGCACGGCATGCTGGGCATGGTCCTTGTCCGCCACCGGCGCGCCCCAGAACGCCATGATCGCGTCGCCGATGTACTTGTCGAGGGTGCCGCGGTGGCCCTCGCGGATGACCAGGCTCATCGTGGTCAGGTAGTCGTTGATGTACTGCGACAGTTCGTCCGGATTCAGGCTTTCCGAAATCGTGGTGAAGCCGCGCACATCGGAGAACAGCACCGTCAGTTCCTCGGCGCGGGGCGCCATGTTGAACTGCTCGGGATTGCGAGCCATCTCCTCGACCAGTTCGGGCGGCACGTACTGCCCGAACAGGCCGGCAATCAGGCGGCTGCCGCGGGCCTCGACGAAGAAGCCGTAAGCCATGTTGAAGGTGAACAGCACCAGGATCAGCATCAGGCCGGAGGCCAGCGGCAGCACGAGGTTGCCGTAATGGAAGACCGACAGGTTGGTCGCGATCACGGCCAGCAGCGCCAGAGCCGAGGTCAGCATCGACTTGAACGGCGAGCGCAGCGGCAGCAGCAGCGTCAGCACCACGCCAGCGAGGAACAGCAGCACGAATTCGGCGCCCACCACATATGGCGGGCGCTGCTTGATGCTGCCGTCGAGGATGCCGGCGATCAGGTTGGCGTGGATTTCCACCCCCGGGTAGACCGGGTCCACCGGGGTGGCCCGCAGGTCGAGGAGGCCAAGGGCTGTCGTGCCTACCAGCACAATCTTGCCGCGCAGGGCCTCCACCGGTACCTTCTCGTTGAGCACATCCACCAGCGAGTAGTAACGGAAGCTGCCCCTGCCACCGCGGTAGGGCACCAGCGCGGCAGCCTGATCATCCACCGGGATCGCAAACGGGCCGGACTTGATCCATTCGAGGCCGCTGTAGCCGGCGCTGCTGCCGTCGTCAGCAACCACTGGCGTGACCGGCGGATTGCCGTGGACTGCACGCACCATTGCCAGCGACAGCGGCTCGTAATAGGCGCCCTTGAATTCGACCAGCATCGGCACCCGGCGGAAAATACCGTCCGGATCCGGCAGCGGATTGAAATGCCCGGCGCTGAAGGCGGACTTCTGCAGCCGATCCAGGTTGGCGGTATAGCCGGTCCAAGAAGTCATGCCGACCCTGCGTTCGCCAAAAGTGCCCGCGGGGAGCACCGCCGGCGGCAGCATGCCCTTCTGGCTCGCCTCCTCGTCGCCGAGGAAGACATAGCCCATCACCACCGTGCGCCCTTTCATCTTGCGCGCAAAAATGTCGTCGTATTCCAGCTGGGGGCGCACACGTTCAAGCGCCGACTGGAATTGCGGCACCTCGCGCAGTTCGCGCTGGCCCAGGCGCTCGAGCACGCGGATGCCCGAGGACTCGTCGCGTTCGGCAAACACGACGTCGAAACCGAGCGCCGCAATGCCGTACTTGTCGAACAGCTTGTCGAGCAACAGCGCGAGGCGGTCACGCGGCCAGGGCCACCGACCCTCGCCGCCGCGCTCGCGCTCGAGCAGGCTTTTCTCGTCAATGTCGAGGATGACGATACGCGGATCGACCGTGTTCGGCATGGTCAGCCGCAGGCGCGTGTCGTAGACCATCGCCTCGAGGTTGTCGATCAGCGGCAGCCTGAACGCATGGATCGCATGCATCAGAAACACCACCGTGATGGCGATGCCGATGATGATGCGGTTCAGATTCTTCCTCACCCTGTCCTAGCGCTCCGATCAGGCCAGCTTCCGCAGCGGCGGTAGCAGTGCTGTGGTTGCCTGGTTACGGTTGCAGCCCCGCCACACAAAGTCGGTCAGGAGCAGCCCCGTCACTTCTTGATGAAAAACTCCATCTTGACCCCGGCCAGCTCAATCACGTCGTGATCGCGCAGCGGCTGCGCCTGGACGTCAATGTTCTTGCCGTTGACGATCGGAAACTTGGCACCCTCGACATGGGTGATGAAATAGCCTTGGGGGCGCCGCGTGATTACTGCCACCTGCACACCGGGCTTGCCCAGGGTAGTCAGGTTTTTCACCAGGTCCAGCTCGCGACCGGCGCTCGGGCCGCTCAGGATCTGCACCGCGGCGAGCAGCTGGCCCTCGCCGGGCTTGGCCGCGGCGGCGGCAACTGCGGCAGCCGGCGCTGCAGCTGGCGCAGCGGGTGCAGCACCCGGCACCACCGGCTTGGGCGTGGGCGGCGGCATTGACGGCTTGGCTGGCGCGGCTGCAGCGGCTGGTGCGGCTGCGGCGGCGGCTGGCGCGGGTGCCGCCGGCTTCGCCGCCGCGGGACGGGCCGACGGACGCAGGATCATGGTCTTCTCAAAATCCTCCGCCGGAGCGGCCGCCTGCGCCGGGGCGCCGGCCACATACTTGAGCTTGTATTTGCCGATTTCAATCACATCGTTGTTCTGCAGGATTTTTTGATCGGCTGGCCGTTGACCAGGGTGCCGTTGGTGGAACCCATGTCCTCGAGGAACGAATCGTTGAGGATGGTGACGATACACGCATGCTCGCCACTGACCGCGAGATTCTCGATCTGAATGTCGTTGGACGGCTTGCGGCCGATGGTGATGCGCTCCTTGTCGAGCGGCACCTCGCGCACCAGCGTGTTGTCGAGAGTCAGTATCAGCTTCGCCATGAAGTCATCCCCGTCACTTATCTGAACCAGGATTTAAGCCTGTCCACAAATCCGGTTCGGGCCGAAAAACTCCTCAGCACCCGGACCAGAATAACCGAAACGTTGTCCTTGCCGCCATTGTCATTCGCCTGCTGCACCAGCTGCTGCGCCGCCAGCGGCAGG
>Ga0194130_10004349_pt1 | contig 18087 bp, 9 predicted proteins | sample TA2KigsurfametaG_FD_160084 | JGI IMG/M metagenome (GOLD analysis project Ga0194130, IMG submission 160084) | Freshwater microbial communities from Lake Tanganyika, Tanzania - TA2015050 Kigoma 12 surface | ecosystem: Environmental > Aquatic > Freshwater > Lake | place: Tanzania: Lake Tanganyika... | reverse complement strand
GATATTAATGAGGACACAGCGTCTGTTGGAGGTAATGTTCGTACCAATGATACCCAAGGAGCGGATCAACCTGGTGATATTACACTCGACAGTAATTCTTCTGGCACGTATGGTACGTTGGATATGAATCAAGATGGTACATATACATACCACCTCAATAACAATAATCCAGTTATTCAATCACTCAGTCCAGGGGAAACGCTTCAAGATGCGTTTAATTATACGATAACGGATCAGGACGGAGACACATCACAAGCAACTTTAACCATCACCATTCATGGAACCGACGACGGCGTAGTCATCACTGACTTGACACCTGAAGCGAATGGTGGAGAAGTAACGGTTAATGAGGCGAATCTTCCCGACGGAAGTAATCCAAATAACGCAGCATTGACGCAACTTGGAACATTCAAGGTCACAGCACCGGATGGATTACAGTCTGTTACAATTTATGGTGTGGAAGTATTTGAGAATGTAAACCACCCTGTAGTGGTGGATACGCCTTTAGGATTACTCACAGTTACGGGTTATAATGCTAACACGGGTGAGTTCAGCTACACTTATACACTTCAAGATAATGCGGATGTAAATTCAACGCATACGTTTGAGAGTCTACCTGTTGTTGCAACCGATATGGATGGATCAACAGATACCGATAATCTCGTGGTAAAGATTTTGGATGACATGCCTCATGCTGTAAATGATAGCAAAGATATTAATGAGGACACAGCGTCTGTTGGAGGTAATGTTCGTACCAATGATACCCAAGGAGCGGATCAACCTGGTGATATTACACTCGACAGTAATTCTTCTGGCACGTATGGTACGTTGGATATGAATCAAGATGGTACATATACATACCACCTCAATAACAATAATCCAGTTATTCAATCACTCAGTCCAGGGGAAACGCTTCAAGATGCGTTTAATTATACGATAACGGATCAGGACGGAGACACATCACAAGCAACTTTAACCATCACCATTCATGGAACCAACGACGGCGTAGTCATCACTGACTTGACACCTGAGGCAGATGGTGGAGAGGCAACGGTTGATGAGGCGAATCTTCCTAGCGGGTCTGCACCTGAGATTACAGAATTGACACAGGATGGAGCATTCAAGGTCACAGCACCTGACGGATTACAGTCTGTCACGATTGGTGGTGTGGAAGTGTTTGATGTAGGAGGCTACCCAGTAGTTGTTGACACGCCTTTGGGAGTTCTCACAGTTACAGGTTATAATGCTAATACTGGTGAATTTAGTTACGAGTATACACTTCAAGATAATGCGGATGTAAATTCAACGCATACGTTTGAGAGTCTATCCGTTGTTGCAACCGATATGGATGGATCAACAGATACCGATAATCTCGTGGTAAAGATTTTGGATGACATGCCTCATGCTGCAAATGATAGCAATGATATTAATGAGGACACAGCGTCTGTTGGAGGTAATGTTCGTACCAATGATACCCAAGGAGCGGATCAACCTGGTGATATTACACTCGACAGTAATTCTTCTGGCACGTATGGTACGTTGGATATGAATCAAGATGGTACATATACATACCACCTCAATAACAATAATCCAGTTATTCAATCACTCAGTCCAGGGGAAACGCTTCAAGATGCGTTTAATTATACGATAACGGATCAGGACGGAGACACATCACAAGCAACTTTAACCATCACCATTCATGGAACCGACGACGGCGTAGTCATCACTGACTTGACACCTGAAGCGAATGGTGGAGAAGTTACGGTTAATGAGGCGAATCTTCCTGATGGAACCTCACCTAATGGCCTAGCGCTAACGCAAGCTGGAACGTTTAAAGTGACAGCGCCTGATGGCCTGAAATCAGTTAAGATTTTTGGTGTAGAAGTGTTCGAAAATGTAAATCAACCTGTACTAGTGGATACGCCTTTAGGATTACTTATCATTACGGGTTATAATGCTAACACCGGTGAGTTCAGCTACACCTATACTCTGCAGGATAATGCAGATGTGGATTCCACGCATACGTTTGAGAGTCTACCCGTTGTTGCAACCGATATGGATGGATCAACAGATACAGATAATCTTGTCATTAAAATTTTAGATGATGCTCCTTTACCCAAAATTACCAACGGTATTGCCCATAACTCGGGAGATACAATTATTCATGGTACTTTAGCACAAATGGGTGCAGACAATGGTGATTCAGCCCATGTTGAATTAAGTCTCGGAACAATGCCTGTTGGTTTAACTTCAGGAGGAGTTCTTGTTACCTATGATCCTCCGTCTGGTGATAAATCAGTCATTACTGCTAAAGCAGGTTCGGAAGTTGTCTTTACCTTGACAGCAAATCCAGATGGAACTTATGTCTTCCATCAACAAAATCCTTTAGATCTCTCTGTCCTAACGACAGATTTGCAATCGACAGTTGGTGCCGGTGGTAAACAGGATGCATATTATTTCTATAAATCATCAGCATTTGGTTCTGTAGAAAACGCAGCAGATTGGGTTGTTAAAATAACTGGGACGGGTGGAGTTACTAACACTATTAATCCCAGTGAACAAGGTATGGGAGTTCATAACAACCTGTTTGAGACAGGAGAAAAGATGGTTTTCGAATTTGATAATGAGGGAGATAGCACAATAGGTAAAACTATATCCGACTCTGTATATGCTGCAAAAATTGGTACGAATGATTTTACTGGAGCCGAGACATTAACATACACAGCTTACTATACCAATGGCCAAAATAGCGGCCCAATCACAATTCATCCGAGTGACTTACAAGCCGACGGTACATTTATGGTAAAAGCTGCTGATGGAACCTTGCTTGATTATATTGATCTTGCAGCAGGTGCAAATACAAGCATGCGCCTTACTTCTTTCTCAGCCTTTACATTAGATAATACAAAATCGAAAGATCTCAGTTTTGGTTTTAAAGCAATTGACGGTGACAATGACTCAACGTCAGGAACATTCACTATAACCGTAAGCAATCAAAATAACCTCAATGGTACAGCTAATAATGATGCAATAGGTGGTGGAGATGGAAATCAAGTCATTACAGGTGCTGCAGGCAATGACATCTTAACTGGTGGCGCAGGGGTTGATACCTTCATCTTCTCACTTACCAATAATGGTGGACTGATGCAAATGCCAGGACATGATGTCGTATATGATTGGAACTCTGGGGATATAATAAAGTTTACGAACGTTCTTGATGTTGGTGGCCCAGTTGGTCCTGACCTTACAGATTTTAATGGTCAAACACACTTTTCAGTTGTGAATGGTACTGATCTCTTCATTAAGTTTGATGGAGGCGGCAGCCTTACCTTAAAGGGACTAGGAGACCCAAACATTCACAACTTTACTGACTTAAATAACGCGCACCCAGGCATTGTAGTTGTTTCCTAGTTGCAGGTCATAGCGTATATTTAAATTTAACCCCTAGAGACAAGGTACACACAGTGCTAAGTCTCTCGGGGGTTTTAATATCTTAATACACGGGCATTCATTTTTGATGATTTTCTGACATAATCCCGTTAATATAAAGACCAAAAAGCTAAGTGTGTGTTGGTGTGAATATGAGCGGTTCAGAAATTCAAAGATTAATTCAATATCTCGGAAAACTTCCTGGTTTGGGACCAAGATCTGGTCGGCGCTTGGCACTCCACTTGCTTAAAAAGCGTGAGCAGGTGATGCGTCCTCTTATTGACGCTCTGGTTACTGCTGAATCGATGATTAAGACTTGCCAAACTTGTTTTAGCTTAGATACTCATGATCCTTGTACTTTGTGTACTGACGCACGTAGGGATAAAACCGTCTTATGTGTGGTACAAGATGTGGCGGATCTTTGGGCTTTAGAGCGATCGAACGTTTTTCGGGGGCAATATCATGTATTAGGTGGGGTTTTGTCAGCCATTGATGGAATGGGGCCAAATCAATTAAGCATTGAACCTTTGTTCGATCGTATTCGTGCATCTGGGGTGAAGGAAGTTGTTCTGGCTCTAAATGCCACCATTGATGGTCAGACGACTATCCATTATTTGATTGATCGCCTAGAACCTTTAGGAGTCACCTTGTCGACACTTGCCCATGGAGTTCCTGTAGGCGGTGAGCTGGATTACTTGGACGATGGCACGCTCTCAACAGCTTTCACAGCACGACGAGCGATTTAGAAAGTATTTACTGGAATATTTGAGGAGCCCACCCAGTAAGGGTTACTATATCAAAAGTAGCTTTCACTCGTCCATCTTCGTTGCTGTATCGTTCTTGATAAAGCTCAAACAAGCGGGCCAAAATGGGCCTGTGCAAAGGTGTTAGAGACCGCTGATACAGAGCATTCGTTTCACCCATTTTCCGCAAGTCCAAAAGCAGGTCGAGCGGATGAGAATATGTAAATTGAAATCGATCAATATCTACCACGGGTAAAATAAATCCAGCACGTTGGAGGAGGGTACCTGCGTCTTTAATGGTCAACATGGGACAAATGCGTGGCGATACTCCCTGGCGTAGTTCCATTTCTGCTGTAGTGGCGCAGTCACGCAATTCTTTTAATGTTTCTTCTCCTAGCATCGAGGCCATAAATAATCCATTAGGCTTTAAACATTGGTAAATTTGTGAAAGCATTCCTGGAAGATCATTGACCCAATGGAGTGAGAGGGCACTGACTATAAGATCAAAAGAGCCGTTTGCAAAAGGTAGAGCTTCTTCGTCCAAAACTATTTTGAGAGGGGCGTCGACTAGCGATACCATACATTCGCTGATATCTGCTGCAATTAGAGTATCTGAAATTACATTTTTCAATCTTTTAGTCAATTGACCAGCATGGGACCCAAGATCAAGGCAGTAATGAAAATTTCGTCTAAATACCTTTAAGCGACTATGGAGGATGTCTGCAACATTTTCTTTTAAAAAACAGGAGGATGAATAATTTTTTGAGGCTCTATCTCGATGAAGTTTGACCAATTGTCGGTCAAAAAGTAAGCCAGGCATTTGCTGTAGATGAAGAGAGGATTTCATCCTCTGCTTATCCCTCTATGTACTTAATAGCTACACGTTTGCGACGTGCTAGATAGTAATAAAACGCCGGCAAAACAAATAAGGTGAAGAGAGTTCCTACAGACATACCTCCCACAATAACCCACCCAATTTGGCGCCTGCTTTCGGATCCTGCACCACTGGCCATAGCAAGTGGAACAGCGCCTAATACCATAGCAAAAGTCGTCATTAATATTGGTCTTAATCGCATCCTAGAAGCTTGAATGATCGCTGTTAATCGGTCTCTACCATTGTCTCGTAGAGTGTTTGCTACATCAACCATCAATATTCCATGTTTGGTAATGAGACCAATGAGCGTAACAAAACCGATTTGGCTATAGAGGTTAATGCTTCCATTTTCAATCATGGCCAGGGTTATAACGGCACCGGCCAAAGACAATGGAACACTGAGCATTATAATGAATGGATCTATCCAGCTTTCAAATTGAGCTGCCATCACAAAATAGATAAAACATAAGGCTAGGGCAAAGATAAGTACTATGTTCTGGCTTTCACTCAAATACCGACGCGTTTCTCCTGTCCAGTCGATGCGGGCATCTCTCGGTAAGATTTCCTTAGCTGCTTCCTTAACCTTTGTAATACCCTCCAAGAGGCCAACTCCTGCTTGCAGTTTAAGCGAGAAAGATACAGACCTTAAACGATTGTATCTGTAAATTTCCATTGGGCTAGTACGTGCATAAACAGCAACCAATTCCGCAAGAGGAACAAGAGCCTCCTGGCGCTCTCCTCCTTTAACAAAGAGATTTGTAATATCATCTGGTGTCTGTTTGTTGATATCAGTAATTTCAACCATAACATCATACATGCGGCCTTCTTTTTTGAAAGTTCCTGTTTTACGACCTCTTAGAAGAGTTTCGATCGTATCTGCAATTGTTTCTGGTTCAATATTGAGAGAGGCCACTTTTCCTCGATTAATAGAAACGGTATAGTCTTGCGCATCAGCGTGTATATTACTCAAAACGGCATCGACAAAATTAAACTGATGAAGTCGCCTTGATAAGTTTTCTGCCAATTCCCGCACTTCTTTATATGTTTTATTGGCTTGCACAACAAATTGCACAACGTTACTTTTATCACCAGAAATGGATCCAGTTTCAATTTTTATATCTACGCCAGCAATGCTTTGAAGACGTGATTTTAAACTCTTTTCTACTTCGGCTGTTGATCGCTTACGCTTATCTGCCAGCTGTATAAAAATTTCATACGTTGGATTATTCACTTGGGTCACACGTCGTTCAACTTCTGGATAGGTTGCTAAAATGCTATCAATTTCTTTTACATATCTATCGGTGTGTTCAAGAGTGGCTGTTTGGCTTGCTTGTCCCTCAATAGAAATTTGACCTTGGTCTTCGCGCGGGAACATTTCACCTGGTAATGTGTAATAAACAGCCAACCCTAATCCTGCGAAGAAAATACCAATAAGCACAACCATTAAGCGCCTGAAACCTTTATTCATAATCGCATAGAGAAACTCACTATATTTTGTTTCGAGCCAATCTAACCATATACCTGATATAAAACTTTGATAAAATGACGATTGAGTGTTTGTATGGGGGTGCTGTTTAAGCATACGCGCGCACATCATAGGAGAAAGGGTAAGTGCAGCAAAGCCTGAAATAAGAACAGCTCCAGCAAGAGTTATGGCAAACTCGGTAAAGAACTTGCCTGTTTTTCCTTTTGACAAAGCTATTGGAGCGTACACTGCTACAAGAGTAAGAGTCATGGCTATAATAGAAAAGCTAATTTCTCGAATTCCAATAATAGAAGCCTTGAAAGCCTCCATCCCACTTTCAATACGGCGATAGATATTTTCTAAAACAACGATGGCGTCGTCAACAACCAAACCTATGGCTAAAACCATTGCGAGCAGCGTAAATGTGTTGATACTAAAGCCAATAACATACATAAGGAAGAGTGCGCCAATGAGTGAAACGGGAATGGTTACCAGAGGTATAATGGCTGCTCGTGGGGACCGTAAGAACAGGAAAACCACCAGAATAACGAGAATAATAGCTTCACCGATGGCTCTATAAACAGCATGAAGGGATTGCTCAATAAAACGGGCGCTGTCCTTACCGATGCGTAAGGTAACGCTCTCCGGTAGCCTATCAATGATACGTGGGAGTGCTGCCTTAATTTCTCGTGTAACCTCAATAGGGTTCGCAACAGATTGCTTAACAATGCCAACACTTACCCCCAACCTGCCATTAAAACGCATTCTTGTCTTCTTGTCATCGGCAGACTCTTCTGCTGTCCCGATATCACGTAAGCGTACTAAGTGCTTTTCCTTACTTGAAACGACTAAATTTTCAAATTCCTCCGGCGTTTCAAGGTTTGCAAGTGTTGTGACAAGATACTCACGCTCGGCTGTCACAATTTTACCTGCTGGTTTTTCAATATTTTGGCTTCTGATAGCTTTCATAACATCCGCAACGGTTAAACTATAGGCTGCTAATTTAACAGGGTCCAATTTCAAATACATTTTATAGAGACCGCCACCGGCTATTTCTACGCGTGCAACACCTGGAATAGCTTCAAATTCCTTCTTAAGTTCATTGGTTGCATAGTCACCGAGCTCACTGGGGGGTATTTTATCGCTTGTAAGCGCTAGCGTCATAAGAGCCTTTTCTTCAGCACGCGCCTTAATGATATTTGGCTCGTTCATTTCTTTGGGAAATTTGTCTTTCGCTTTATTCAAGCGGTCCCGAACATCGTTTGTTGCATCATCAATTCGGCGTTCAGGAGTGAATTCAATAGTAATTTTGCTGTCTTCAACGCTGCTAGTAGATTCTGTAGCAACAATACCGTCAATACCAGCGACAGCTTCTTCAATGGGGCGTGTTACTTGGTTTTCGATAATATCAGGTCCAGCTCCCGGTAGGGAAGCCTCGATGGTTAAGTAGGGGGTTTCAATTTTTGGATCCTTTTGTAAGGGTAATCGACTTCCGCCAACGAGCCCTAATGCGATGAGAATAAGGGTCATCACCCAGGCAAAGACAGGTCTTTGAATACAAACTTCAGATATTTTCATTAAAATGATTCCTTCAAAGTCTGTTTATTCTGAAAGACCTCAAAAAGTGGCATGATGTTTAAGGTCATCAAAGTATTACTGTCCTTTAAATTTATTAACAAGAAAGTCGCGGGTCTTTGCGAGGAAGGAATCACCTGTTCCTTCTTTTGGGCTTTGACCTTTATTTTCCTGCTCTTGTGAGGATTCAAGTTTTTCTTCGGTTGACTCTTGAGAAGTATCTCCCTCTTCTTTTTTAGGAGAGGCTTGTTGTTTAGAGGTTTCTTCCTTTGTTGGGCTGTCTTCCTCATCAGAAACTTCTACATTTTCTCCGCCCAAGTTAGAAACTTTAACAGCAGTGCCTTCGCCAAGCTTTAATTGACCTGAAGTCACAACGATTTCATTTGGTCTTAATCCTGCAGTGATTTCAACCTGTCCATTTTCCCTGGTTCCTGTTAGTACGCGCTTGCGACCTGATTTTCCGTTTACAATAACCCAAACGTATTCAATGTCTCCTTCGCGTCCAATTGCAGACTCAGGAACAAGCAAAGCATCATTTTTAATTCCAATAATGACGCTAACGCTGCCAAATAAGCCTGTTTGAAGCTTTCCGTCTTCATTAGGAATCGTTGCGCGTACTGCAATACTATGTGTTTGTGGGTCAATACGAGAGTCAATAGCCTCTACTGTTGCTTGGAAAACCTGATTTGGAATGCTATCAAGTTTAACTTCTGCGGTTTGCCCCACACCTATATCATGGATAAATTTTTCAGGTATTTTAAAATCTATCTTCATGGGATCAAAGTCAACCAGAGTAACAAGTTCCTTTTGACTGTCAACAATGGCGCCAACACTCACATCAATTAATCCTATTTTTCCATCAAAAGGAGCATAAATAGTAGCTTTTGCTAATTTTGCTTTGGCTACCTCAAGTTGGGCTTTAGCCATATTGAGTTGCCCTCTTTCTTGGTCAAACTCTGTCCCTCTGCCAAGGCCCTTTGTTTGTAATGTTTCAAAACGTCCAAATCTTACTTGGCGATATTCAACGTCTGCTTCAGATTTGTTCAATTCAGCTTGCAATTCTTCATCGTCAAAGCGAATTAGCACATCACCCTTGTTAACCATTGAGCCTTCCTTAAAGGCTATTTCTTTAATGCGACCTTGCATTTCTGAGCGAATGGTAACGAATTCATTGGCGCGCAGCTTTCCGACAGTGGTAATGCGCTTAGAAATTACCCCCGGCTTTACAACCATAGCTTCTACAGAGATAACGCGTGCTTCTCTTGCCCCTTTATCAGGAACTTCTAGAATGGACTGGCAAGCCTTTTTTACGATGGGTGTAGCCATTTTAAGGCCGAAAACAATAACAAGTCCGCCAATTAATATTCCCCCAAGAATCAGGGCAATTCGTTCACCATTTAACTTTTTTGTTGGTTCTTTGCTTTCAGGGCCAGTGGAATCCATGATTTTATCCAGTTCTAGTCGATATAGAGAATTTTTGCCTTATTTATATCATAGGTAATTAAAATTAAGAATCAATAAAATTACCATCTTTTTTCTATTGGAAACGCTACAATAAATATTGTTATGCCTATTTATATTAACTACTATTTAACTTCTGAATACTAAATTATAAATTGTGTATACTAGCTATGCAAAGTAAATATAAGTAAACAGATTATTTATACTTAATGCAATTTAATACGAAATTTTTGTATTGGGGGGTAAGTATGTTTAAGCGAACTTCTAAAGTATTTATGAAAGCAGTTACTGTAGGGACTTTATTTGCAAGTAATGGTTTGGGAGAGGAAGCAACAAGTGAACTTAAAGGTGATACAACTGTTCATTCTTCGTTAAAAAGCGATTTACCATCTTTGGTAGATGAAAAGAAAAGTTATAAAGATGTCAAAAGAATGATGGATGATTATTTGTATATACAAAAATTTGTTATGGATAGAACCCAAAGAACAAACCAATTATTACATCAAATTAATATAGAAAAAGTTAATTCTCAAATAAAAATGCAGGGTGGGAACCCCAAAAGTAGTTTAGGCCTTGGAAAGCCCACAAAAGGTTATAAAAGAGTTAAACCATTTTTAAAAACCACAGGGATAACTTCACAACATCAAGCGAGAAACTATAAAGAAATAAAACATATGCTGCCTAATTTTTTACAAAAAAGGCGAGCCGAGGAAGAGGCAAATATGGAAAGAAATTCATTCATTCATGAAATTCTAATGGGAAAAGTCTTCTTGCAGATGAAAGAAAGAGGAACTCTTTATAAACATGGCTTAAAACCTGCTTTTCGTCATGTATTATTAGATCCATTTGTTATAGAAGATTTGAACGCTTTAAGACAGAAACCTGGAGAGCTTAATACAGAATTGTATCGTTATATGATACTCGAGGGCCCTGGAAGAGATGTTCACAACTGGGAAATAAGTAAAGATGTAAAACATCACTTGATGCTTATGGGTCGAGAAGGAATAGTGCGCAGAGAAGTATTAAGGCAACCCCGCGTCATAGATTTAAAAGTAAAGTCAGTTGATAGCGTTCTTAATTTCTTATGGAATGCGCGCAAGTATTCGGTTCCAGATGATATGGTTAAGGTAAGTTTGAAAGTGATTAACGCTACAGAAGGGCAACTTGCACGCATTCTGAGTGATGAGAACTCATCCTTTATTGATGAAAACCAGTTTGAGTGGACATACCGCAAAGCAGAGGGTACTGATCCGGATGAGGATGAAGAAGATGAAGACAATTCCAAGAAAAAGAGTAAGTACGAAGATGAGGATGAAGACGAAGAAGAGTATGAGAAAAAGAAGTTTTTTGATGATGAAGGAGACGAGGACGAAGACGAGTATGTGATCGAATTTCCTACATATGATGCGTTCCCGGGAATTCCCTCAAGGTTACTTCCTTTACCGTTAAGAGATGAGGATGAGGATGAAATAAAGAACCTTGTTGACGAAGAGGGAGATGCTGACGAAGACGCATATGTGGCAGAATATCCAAGATTTGATCCATTAGTGGCAGGAAGAGTCTTTAATTTGCCTCGATTGAGAAAAGTTGTGGCACGTCGAAGAGAAGCCCCCCTTATTAACGACTTAGAGGAGCAAAGCTCGCCAAATGAAAAAATTGTTATTATCGAAGAAGAGAAGGCCGTGCTTGAGAATGTGATTCCTCTTCAGGACAAGGTTGATTTGGAAAAAGTTAAATGGAAGATTACGCCTTCATTGCAGAAAGACTCTACAGTCGATGAGCAGAAAGTTGCTTCCCCTCCAACCACAAGAAGTCAAAGTCAATTTACGCCTCATACGTCACATAACTATGTTCATATCTTTTGCCGTGGTCGTACTCCCCTGGATCGAGCAAGGGCTATGAGCTAAGTTAGCGTTGACAGATTAAGGTAAGTTAAAGAGTTATGATTTCTTGTAAGTAGTATCCCCGCTCTCTATTAGAGAATCTAAAGGAGCGGGGATAATTTTAATATAATGAATAAAATACAATATATTATATAGTTCATTAATCATTTTTATTTTATACTTAAATCATAGAATTTAATTTGATAGGTATTTACCCATTATGCATGTAGAGACAAAATCTCTCGTCAATAAGCTCAACCCCACATGTAAACGAGCATTAGAAAGTGCAGCAGCATTATGCGTTTCAAAAACTCATTATAACGTTGAATTAGAACATTTTGTTGTGCGCCTTTTAGAAGCTGAAAGCTCAGATGTTCAAGTAGTTTTACGTTATTATGAGCTCGATATCTCAAGCATTCTGAAACAAGTGCAGGGGGCAGTGGAAAAATTTAAAGCTGGAAATACAAGTCAAACGGCCTTATCTCCCCATGTTTTAACAACCTTGGAAGCAGCTTGGATGGTGTCTTCTTTACAGCTAGAAGAGGAGAACATCCGTTCGGGCGCAATTTTGATGGCAATCCTTGAGGTTGAGGCTTTGCGGGGTATTCTTCTAGAGAGTTGCCCATTATTACTGCGCTTGTCGCGGGATGCATACCGTGAAAACATTCGGGAGTTATTAGCAAATAGCCCTGAGGGAAAAATTAAAACGAAGACAAAAGGGGAAGAAAACTCATCCGTGTCAGCAAAAACTTTATCTCAAACTCTTCCCCAAACAACTGCATTAACCCAATTTACCGTCGACATGACCCAACAAGCCAAAAAGGGAGTACTTGACCCTATTTATGGAAGAGATCGCGAAATACGCCAATTAATTGATGTTCTTTCTCGAAGAAGGCAGAACAATCCTATTTTGGTTGGAGAAGCTGGAGTGGGAAAAACAGCAGTGGTGGAAGGTTTAGCTCAACGTATAGTTTCTGGAGAAGTCCCTCTCTCATTAAAGAATATTTCTTTGCGCCTTTTGGATGTAGGTCTACTCCAAGCTGGTGCAAGTATTAAAGGGGAATTTGAAGAACGCCTTAAAACTCTTTTGGATGAGGTTAAAGCGTCTAATCAACCCATAGTTCTTTTTATTGATGAGGCTCATACTCTTATTGGGGCAGGTGGACAGATGGGTTTGGGGGATGCTGCAAACTTACTAAAACCTGCTTTGGCGCGGGGAGAGTTGCGGACCATTGCGGCTACAACATGGGCAGAATACAAGCGTTATATTGAAAAAGATGCAGCCTTAACGCGACGATTTGAGGTGGTGAAAGTTGATGAACCGTCCCCTGAGGTTGCTTTAGGGATGTTGCGCGCCATTGCTGAATCATTGGTTAAGCATCATCACGTGACGATCCTTGATGAAGCAATACAGGCTGCAGTAACTTTATCACAACGCTTTTTGACTGGCCGAAGGCTACCAGATAAGGCAGTTAGCGTCCTTGATACAGCCTGTGCACAAGTTGCATTGGCACACTCTGCACTCCCCCAACCGCTTGAGGAAACAAAAAATCAGTTGGCTCTGCTCGAGATAGAAAAAGAAATGCTTATGCGTGAAGACCATGGCGCAAGCGAGCACGAACGGCGCCTGAATGAAATTGAACAAGAAGAAACTGACGCAAAGCTCAGGGAAGCTGCTTTAAAAAGCGAGTGGGAAAAATCTGCAGATGTCGTTCATAATATTCAAAATTTGAGAGATAAACTCAATAGTTATCCCCTTGATGAATTGGAGAGTCGAGAAGCCAAGGCACTGAGAGAAGAGATCAACAGTCTGGAGAAAAAATTGCGCGGACAGGGCGCGCTAGGCCAAACCCTTGTTCCCCATAGCGTTGATCGCTTTACAGTTGCTAAAGTCATTGCAGGATGGACCGGCATTCCCTTAGAAACCATGATTAGTTTTGAGGAAGGTTTGACAGTTGATCAATTGCATGCAGCATTACAGAAACGCATTATTGGTCAGTCTCATGCCCTGGATATGATTGCGCGTCAGGTTGTGAGCTATCGGGCTGGCTTATCTGATCCCAATAAGCCGATGGGTGTTTTCTTGTTAATGGGCCCAAGTGGCGTTGGTAAAACTGAAACAGCCCAGGCTTTAGCGGAGATTTTAAATGGTCATGAGCGCCATTTAATTCGTATTAACATGTCTGAATTTCAAGAAGCTCATGCAGTTGCAACTTTAAAAGGTGCTCCCCCAGGATATGTTGGTTATGGTAAAGGCGGAACTCTGACTGAAGCTGTTCGTCGCAACCCATATAGTGTTATTTTGTTGGACGAGGTAGAGAAAGCACACCCCGATGTAATGGAGATCTTCTATCAAGTGTTTGACAAGGGAATTATAGAGGATAGTGAAGGCGTAGAAGTTGATTTTCGCAATACACTCATCATTTTAACATCAAATATTGGAGCAAGTCAGGTCAAAGAAAGGGCAGAGGTTATTCAAAAGATTCTTGGAGAACATTTTCCACACGCCTTTCTTGCCCGTCTTACTGTTATTCCATATTATCCTTTAAGCATGCCTGATTTGACAAAAATTGTTGGCTTGAAATTACAAAGCGTTGCACAACGTCTTCAACAGCAGCATCATGCCCGTTTGATTTATACAGAAAAAGATATTGAAAAAATTGCAGCACAGTGCACAGATCTCAATCAAGGAGCTCGGTCCATTGATCATATTTTAACGCAGCAAATATTACCCAATTTGTCTGAACGTATTCTTGAAAGCCGAGGGCAGGGGGTTAAAGAGCTGTACTTAAATAAATAAAAAGCGTTGGTGTCTAAATCAGCAATCGTAATGGATCTTCAATAAACTCTTTAAACGCAGCTAAGAAATTTGAGCCAACCACACCATCAACAGCTCGGTGATCAACAGAGAGAGTACATGTCATCAGTGATGCAATCTTCAGTTCGTTATCTTTAACAATTGGGCGTTGTTCTCCCATACCAACTGCTAATATGCAAGCTTGAGGAGGGTTTATGATGGCGCCAAAATGCTTAATACCATACATACCAAGATTTGAAATTGTGAAGTTTCCCCCTTGGAATTCTTCTGGAGCAAGCTTACCAGTGCGGGCCTTTTCTGCCAAAATTTTCATTTCAGCCGAAAGCTGTCGTATAGTTTTCTTTTGCGCAGAACGGATGATAGGCGTGATGAGGCCGTCTTTAATGGCGACAGCAACTGCAATATCCGCACTATGATATTGGCGCAAACTTGATTCTTGCCATGAAACATTTGCATCAGGAACCTTTATAAGTGTTAAGGCCACAGCACGAATAATAAAATCATTTACAGAAAGTTTTTGGCCATCATTTTCGTCAGCTGCGATACGAGCATTAAGGTCAGCACGTAAGGCAAGGAGCGCGTCAATGGTACAATCAACTGTTAAATAAAAATGGGGGACGTCTTGTTTTGATTCAGTTAAACGCTTTGCAATAATTTTCCGAATTGTCGTTAAAGGCACATCAGTATAGGTTGATTCAGGAAAATGTTGTTCTGCTATCTGAGGAGAGGACTTTGAAGCATTTTCAATATCATGTTTAACGATACGTCCGTGAGGACCGCTGCCAGAAATGGTTCGTAAATCAATATTGATGTGTTCGGCAAGGCGGCGCGCAAGAGGGCTTGCAAAAATTCTTTCGCTTGTGCTGGCAGAATGTTGAGGTTGCATTACTGGTTTTGGGGGAGCCTTAGAAGAAGGCTGAACGACTATTTGAGGAGAAGGAGCCTCTGGTGATTTTGGTTTAGATTTTATTGAAGGAGGGGCTTCTTTTGTTATAACAGTCTTGTCTTCACCTTCCTCTAACAGAAGAGCGATAATCGTATTGACAGAAACCTGCTCTGTCCCTTCGGGAATAATAATTTTGCCAAGTATTCCCTCATCGACGGCTTCAACTTCCATTGTTGCTTTATCCGTTTCAATCTCTGCAATAACATCTCCCGCCCTGACAGAATCTCCCTCCTTTTTCAACCATTTGACAAGATTACCTTCAGTCATAGTGGGACTGAGAGCTGGCATTAGGATGTTAATTGACATACTTTAGATTCCTTTTATTTCACAAAATTCAACTGGCATAATCGTATAATTCATTCAATTCCGCAGCATATAGAAACACAATCATAGCTTGAAGATAAGAAAAAAGTCATTTATAGCAAACACTCTTGACAGCCTGAACAATCTTTTCAGTACTTGGTAAAGCTAGTTTCTCTAAATTCGCAGCATATGGCAAGGGGACATCTTCAGCAGTGATACGTACAGGGGGAGCATCTAGATAATCAAAAGCTTCCTCACAAACAAGTGTACAAATTTCTGAGCCAATGCCTGCAAAGGGCCATCCTTCTTCTACGCTCACCAACCGGTTGGTTGACTTAATAGATTGAATAATCGTTTCTTTATCCAAGGGCCGGAGCGTGCGCAAATCAATTACTTCGGCATCAATACCCTGTGTGGCAAGTTGTTCTGCCGCTTCGAGGGCATAGCCAACAGTAATGGAAAATGCAGTAATGGTGACATCTCTTCCAGGACGAAGGACAGCAGCTTTTCCAATGGGAACAAGATAATCTTTCTCTGAAGGTACTTCAAAACTCCGTCCATACATTAATTCATTTTCTAAGCAAATGACTGGATTAGGGTCGCGTATGGCGGATTTCAAAAGTCCTTTGGCATCTGCTGCAGAATAGGGAGCAATAACTTTAAGACCTGGACAGTGTGCATACCAACTTGCAAAGCAATGGGAGTGCTGTGCAGCAACACGTGCAGCAGCACCGTTGGGTCCGCGGAATACAATTGGACACCCCATTTGCCCACCAGACATATAGAGTGTTTTTGCAGCTGAGTTAATAATTTGGTCAATGGCTTGCATGGAAAAATTGAAAGTCATAAATTCAACAATAGGTTTTAATCCCATAAAAGCTGCTCCCACACCAAGGCCAGCAAAACCATGTTCAGTGATAGGTGTGTCAACAACTCGCTGGTCGCCAAATTCTTCCCACAATCCTTGACTTACTTTATAGGCACCATGATATTCAGCTACTTCTTCTCCAATCAGGAAGACATCTTTATCACGCCGCATTTCCTCTGCCATCGCATCCCTGAGAGCTTCACGAACGGTTTGAGTCTGTGTCATTTTATTTTTCCTTAAATTAAGACGTCTGTATAGAGTTCGGAAGGCTCAGGTTCAGGAGACTCTTGAGCAAATGTTGCTGATTCCACAACAATATCCCTTACCTGTTTTTCAATAGCTTTCAACTTTTCCTCGGTACTTACTTTTTTTGAAAGAAGGTGCTGACGTAACAATTCGATGGGATCATGTTCTTGGCGTACTTTCTCTACTTCTTCTTTCGTTCGATAAGTGGCTGGGTCAGACATGGAGTGACCGCGATATCGATATGTTTTAATATGGAGCAGAACAGGTCCTTTGCCGCTGCGAGCATGCTCTATAGCCCAAGTCCCAGCTTCTTGTATGGCAAATAAATCCATTCCATCAACGACACGCCCAGGAATACCGTAGGCTTCTCCTCTTTTGTGAAACTCGCCATTTGCAGAACCGCGAGCTACAGAAGTTCCCATAGCATATCCATTATCTTCAACAATATAAACAACGGGTAGTTTCCATAGCGCTGCCATGTTAAAAGATTCATAAACTTGCCCTTGGTTAACGCCGCCATCACCCATATAGGTTAAACAAACACCATTGTCACCGCGATATTTATGAGCAAAAGCCATTCCTGTGCCAAGAGATACTTGCGATCCAACAATGCCATGCCCCCCGAAGAAATTCTTTTCGCGGCTAAACATGTGCATAGAACCGCCCTTACCTTTGGAGTACCCCGTAATACGACCTGTTAATTCAGCCATAACGCCATTAGGGTCCATGCCACAAGCGAGCATATGTCCATGATCTCTATAACCTGTTATCGTGGTGTCTTGAGGTTGGACACAGCTTTGCAATCCGACAATGACTGCTTCTTGACCAATATAAAGATGGCAAAATCCTCCAATCAGACCCATACCATAAAGTTGCCCAGCACGTTCTTCAAAACGGCGGATTACAAGCATTTGTTCATAATAGTTAAGAAGTTCAGTAGCAGTGTGTTTTCTTTTAGCCATTGAAATCTCCGATTGGGGGGGTGTTTCGACGGCTTTTACAGCACGTAAGTATGCAGGCATTCAATTGAACCTTATCTTTAAAGTACATCCCATTTTCGCATAGGTCAGGATGAGTTGCTGTTGATATTTCTTTCCTACCCGTTTTTTGCATTTGATGCAATTCCCCTTGTGAATATGTTAGGTCAAAAATGTCCTCATTTTAACTATAATTGTTGAGATATTAATAGCAAGTGAAGAAGGAAGAATTGAGTGTTATTATTATGAACATTGGGCTAATGTTATAAACAATCCATTATTATCCACTCAAAGGGAAGACTAATGAAATCAGTTATTGTCATTCTAGGAAGTGTTGCCCTGGTATCTTATCAAGCCCACGCTATTGATGGAGCGAGAGATAAAGTCGATATGGACGTGCCTATGTATAGGAGCTCTATGGATGAAAGCACTCCCCACGCAGTTCAAAGATATGAAGAAATAGGAGCACGAAGTGCTCGCGTAGATGACCTTACTGCCA
>Ga0194130_10004344_pt1 | contig 18100 bp, 10 predicted proteins | sample TA2KigsurfametaG_FD_160084 | JGI IMG/M metagenome (GOLD analysis project Ga0194130, IMG submission 160084) | Freshwater microbial communities from Lake Tanganyika, Tanzania - TA2015050 Kigoma 12 surface | ecosystem: Environmental > Aquatic > Freshwater > Lake | place: Tanzania: Lake Tanganyika... | reverse complement strand
GTTCCCATCATAGAACAATCTAAAGGTAAACCTCTGATTCAGTACATAATCTACTGATGGTCGGGCAGTAATATTTTTTGCACCTGATGATACTTCAGCTTCTTCTAAATCAGCGCGATAAATGATCAGTTTACGGTCTGTTAATGCAAAATCCATTTTAAAATTCATGTCATTGTCTAGTTTTAGGGACTTAAATAACCCAAAAGGGAAACGAAATTTGGTGGTACGATAACCCAGACCAAAAACGGCACCATCTTCTTTCTGCTGAGCCAACTGACTATTGGATAAACTAAAACTCAAGGCCCTTGACTTTCGGTACTCTAAGTTAAGGGTCATATTACTTTTAAGTCTGACATCAACTCCAAAAAGTGGCAAAAACTGTTCAAACAAGGTGACCTGTGAAAATTGATAAAATGGAAGAAAATTCCCGGTGGCATCTTTCACATTCACCGCCCCATTGGATTCTTGGTAACGAACCAGGGAATTAAATCCGTTCACACTATAGGTTGAGCGATAGGCATGATTTATATCAATGGATGAAAAAATCTCGTTGAAGAACGAATATTTCGTCAAGCCATTGTAGCTAAGCCTCCAGTTAGGCACTGGCACCTTGGGGAAGCGATTGAGCGCTATGGTGCTTGCATCCTTCCCGGTATAGGCCGCCATGAAAGATGCAATCAATACATCTTGAGAACCTTTTCCGTAACCATCGGCATATCCACCGGCAGAACCCGAAGAATTTGGATTCTGTGCACCCAATCTTTGAGATATGATGGTTCTATTTTCCTGAAATTGATTAAAGAGACGCGAAGAATTATTTAATTTATTCTCTTTACTGAAGACTGTTTTCATTGAGAAAAAAGAAATGCTAAAGTCTCCGGTTGTTATCGGACTTAAATTCTCGAAGCTGTTACTTGATGGAAGGAACTTGAAATTGGTGGAATAATTAAAGCTTTGGTTTTTAGTTGCCGTAAGTTCAATACGAAGATCGCGAATTGGCTCAATCAACCCTCGGAAACTCATATCCTCTTTGATGGTATTGATATATAATTGATTCAGCAATGAGTCGCGAGTAATCCAACCATTTTCCAGTGAGCGTGTTCTGATATCCCTTTGTCCACCAAACAGGAAATCGTAACCCGGAGCATTCTCATTGAAGTCCTGACCGAGCAAACTCGTTTTGGGCAGATATCCAGGAAGAAAAGTCCCTTCAGTTTTGGTGTAAGCCCCGCTAATATTCTTCAAGCTCGTCAACAAGTTAATTAAAAAACCTGCCCCATCACTTTTATCCGGTTGATTCATACTTCTTATAAAGCCGAATTTATTGTATAGGCCAACCAGACTCAACGTTGGGTTGAGCTGTATTGTACGGGAATTTTGAATCGTATTTCCAACATTGATTTCAGGATTATTCATTGTAAGCAAGGGTTCAGTCTGCCAGTTAAACCCTGATCCATATCGGGCGGCCACATTTATCCAGTCTAAGCCCGGTATTTTATTGATTGGCACGTTATAGGTCAGATTCATCGTATGACCATAATCTGTTGTTCGACCCATTCTCATAAGATTTTGCCAAACGGTATCCCGCTTAAAACCGTTGATTCTCCCTTCCGGTTCATCGATTATGGAATAATTAGTTGCATTGAAATCAAGCTGAATGGATTGGGTGATATTCCAGCTGATGCCATAAAGGCGTGACATCTGAAAATTCTTATTAAAGTTGGTATTGATTGGCAGGAAATTATTAGGATCATTATCCCGCAAAGTATTTTCTGAATACAAGCGATCAACATCTATTCGAAAATTAAGAATTGAGGGTAGAAGATTAAAATTAAAGTCCCTAATTAATGAGAGACTTTTCGATTTAATTAATTTTTCGAAGGGAGCAATACTTTTGGCTTGTTTGGAATAATTATACTGCAATCCTGCACGGTAAGTCCTCTGAATAGTATTTTCATTGATAAAGTCGCGATGATTGAATTCATTAAAAGCATAGCTGGCACTCAGGTTTTCAATATCCCAAAGCTGTGTTTTACTTTCAGGGTTGGTTTTTATTTTTCGTACATCGGTAAAATTGATACTTTTTCTTGCCGTAAAATCCTCGGTAATAAATTTCAGTGAATCTCGAACCTCCCTCGGGGAATTCTCCAGGGTAGTTTTAAATTCAGTATCCTGTATTCTGGGATCAAATTGGGGTGCTGCCACTTGTTGTGAGTAATTCACATACATAGGTACTTTTAATCCGATACGTTCCGGAAAGAACTTTCCGAGCTCAACATTGCCGGATAAATCAAATAACAAGTCATCCTCGCGGTTCCTCTCGCTCACCCTCCGGTCAATCGACCCAAACCCGATGGTATTTCTACTGCCCGATAGGGTTACATCAGCAAAGTCAGCCAGTCTTGCATTCATTCGGGCGGTGGCAGCCCAGCCTCCACGTTCATCAAAATCGGTGAGTCTCATTTCATTAAACCAAATTTGTGCCGATTTATCCAAGCCATCATCAAGTCCGGGATTTGCTAAATTTCTCAATGGATTTCGAACACCCAGCATATACACCCGTACTTTACTTAAATCAGGTTGCCCTTTGACCGTGATGATATGCTGTCCGTTCTGATAAACGAATGGGCGGTTAATTGGCCAGGGTTGTCCGTTGAATAAGGCATTATTCCTCGCTATCTTGGCTTCTAGAAACAACCTTAACTCCACATCGATTTTATTCTGATCCGGCCAAATCAGGCTGGGAGCGCTGGTTCCCGGACTGGTAACTTTCAATGGAATTTGATAATCATAATAATTATCTTGATTATCCGCACCCACCCTGAGAAAGGCATGTAGGTCGTTATCCCGCAACTGATCTCCCTCAGCATGGATGAACATTTCTAAACGTCTGTAAGAGCGGAAATCATTCGTGGTAGTTCGGAATGCAGCACGTCCGTAACCGTCCCTGAGATTTCTGACACTCAAGGCCAAGGATTGCTCATTTTGACGAGATTCAGCCCTGAAATTAGTAAAATCAATCTCTCTGGTGATTCCGGGTGGAAGTACATAGGGAATAGGAGTTCGCTTTCCATTTTCCTCAATATTTACAGCACTCACATCAATTATTGAATTGTCAAGACTTGGATTAACAATTGAGGGATCAGCAATAACTTTGGAAGGATTATTCTCTGCATTATATCTTCTCCATTCTCCCCTAACCAATTGCAACCTGGCTAATCGCATGATTGTAGTGTCTGTAAAATCAGTCATAAACATCCTTATAAATCGAATTGATTTAAAATCTTCGATATTGCCTACTTTTTGCGTGTATTCTGCAACCGGAATTTTAAACTGAATCCACCTGACTGTTTCTTGTGTTCCATTTGCGAGTCTTACAGTTGCAGGAACGATATCTGAGATGTAATTTCTTCCGACGGAAAGTAAATCCTGAGGACGAATTGAGATTTTATATTGGTAGTATTCATCAGCCAGAGTAGAGTTGTTATCCCGATTGATATCCTCCCCATCCGGGAAAGGGGTGCCGGCTGTATTCTCTATACCCGTCTGACTCAAAGATTGCTGTGCCGTTTTAGAGTTACCCTCTGTATTATTGAATTTCTCATACCTCTTAAGAATTCCGGCATTCGCCTGATCGAGGTTTGAGCCTCTGTAATATTGATAATCATCTGAGGCAGGGTCGCTTTCAATCTCAATTGCGCCCTGAGGATTGATGCTCGTTTTTACCTGGTTTAAAAAAGAACTGAATTTTTGTTTTTCTTCGGAACTGGTCAAACCATCGAGTCCGACATCCTGAAATTCTCTTGCGGCAGGATTATTGTCAAAAGCCTGAATAACCGGTTGAAGCTTAGGCACTTTACCCCAGATGGTATTTTCCGTTCTAGAGGGATTTCCATCGATAGGCAAACCATTTTCCATACTTTTACGCCCATCTCTCAGGATATCTTCTGAAAGATTCCCCAAGTTGAAATAAAGATCCCCACCCCGGCTGGTGCTGTTATAAATAAAGGGATCAAGCATCCACAATTCTATAAATTCGATGTTTAATGCTTCGAAGTCGTTGGTTTCTAATTTTCTGAATATCCCGCCCCATCTGCTCCTTGGATTGGTGAGTGTACCTGAGGGAGTCAGACCTGAAGTAGTAAAATTATATGGGCCTCTGATTGTGGGGTAAAAAGCAAGATCCAGAGTTGGCAGTATCATGGCCTGCCCGGTATTGGATTCTCTAAACGGAAAAACCTCCCTTTCAAAAACCTGACGCACATAATGATTGGATAGCTCATTCTTATCTCTCCTGATATTATCAGGGGTAAGCGGATTTCCGACCATGTAAAATATCGGATCGATATTATAAAATGCTAACCGAGCTCTGTTGTATCCATAAGCCAAATCATTGGTGAATCTTGATTCAGGAAACAACTGTGGAGTTCCGGAAATTTGCCAGGAAATTGCGCTTTTTATATCAATCATTGTTCTACTTGCCTCAAAATCGTCAAGATAACTCGCGCCATTCCTGCTACCTGCAAAATTCAGAGCCCTGGGGTGCCCGGGTACAAGACTGGCATATTCTCCATTGAAAGTGATGCTTGAAGGCTCCTTGGTATTGATAAAAGGGATTTTATCGACCATACGTGTCAGCCATCTGGATGGTGAATTGTAACTTGCATCGATGCCCCAAATCGTATTGGAGATGGATTCTTCACCAATATTTACTTTTTGTGTAAGTGGTTTTTCGGTAAGATTCATGAAAGTTCCTCCCAAATTCAGTTTATCGTTTACACGATAATCAAATCTGGTTGCGGATAATGAACGCTGTTGCAATCCGAAAAGTTCATTGTTTTCAAGTTTGATTCTGATCTGTTGTCCTGAACTTAAAATAGCAGAATTTAGGATTCTAACAACCCCAATATTGTAATCGACTGTAAAATCGACCCCCTCCTGCAAAGGCATTGAGCCGGCAACCACTTGTACCGAACCGGGTGGGACATTGATGGCATTCAGCTGGAATTCTGAACCTCCCTGCGACTGATAAGTGCCCCTGATTTGGTACCGGTTTAATCTGGCAAATAGTTGTTGGGCGAGTACCTTGGTAGAATCATAAAGTGCTTGAAAAACATACTTATCAATTAAGTTACGCTCGGTAACCGGATTAAACCGTTTGGCTAAATCAGAACCAAAAGGTTCAACCAAAGGGAAGGTAATTCTTCCATTCAGCGGATCGATGGTTATACCTTCCAGGAAGTCGAAATAACCATCCGGTTTTCGATCATTCTGCTGATTCAAATTATCAAGATTGGTTAACTGTGTCCAAAGTTTATTTGTCGTGTTCTGGCCCTCGGTAATTTGTGGTTTTTCTATACCGGTTTCCTCATCCAGTCTGAAAATACTTAATTTAAAATCATTACGGCTTACCTGAAATGCACCCAGATTATAGATATTTTTCATCATCAGGTCCCAGATCGGTAAACTTGTTTTTAATGTTTCATTTTTTAAGAGTTTAACATAGAGCATTTCAGGATTGGCATTATTTACCGGCATATCGGTGGAGAACTCCCCAACCTGGTACTCAACCCCATTGATGGTATATCGAAAAGCAACTGCCAAAACTTCGTCGGCGTTGAGGGGGGTATTGAGTGAAATATAACCCAGCCTGGGATTCAACGTGAATTCCTTATCCGTAAGATTTCTGGCAAAAATCAATTTAGCAAAGTTATCGGTACCTCCGCCGGCAGCCTGAAAAAAAGAAATGGCATCATTGGAATTCGTTTGCCTCACACCAGGAGGAAGAACCTGAAGCAAATTATTTGACTGCTGTCCGAAGCCGGGACCGGCAAAACCTGAAGGCAATACAGAATAACCTTGACCACCCTGAACCTGAAAGGTATTGTAAACCTTATTCTCACCCAAATCCAGTAATCCCAAAACGTCTCTCGAGTTAACGGTGCTGTTTGCCCGATTGGTTATCCATACTTCAATTTTTGTAATAACTATATTAGAGCTGTTGAGAGGGATATTCTCTAATGCCTTATTGTAATTATCCCGGAAATACTGAGCCAAAAAATAGTGCTTGTTAGTCTCATAATTATCGGCAGAGATACTAAATTCATTTTGTTGCGACCCATTGGTAATGGTAATTTCTTTCTGTTGAGATTGTTGTTGAGAGAAAACGCTGGTCACATTTAATTTGCCGAATTGTAGCTGAGTTTTCAATCCAAACAAAGCCTGACTTCCCGTAATCAATGAAGAACTTAATGGAAGATTGACGTTTCCTGCTTCAATTTTCTTTATAATTTCATCATCTTTACCGGTATAATCAAGCTTTACCTGATTTTCGAAATTAAATTGGGCTTCGGTATTGTAGTTGGTACTTATCTTCATTTTTTCGCCGATCTGTCCAACCACATTCATTTGTATACGCTGTTCAAAATCAAAATTTCCCTGCCTGCGTTGCCTTTCATTAAACAATGGATTCTCATTGCGATTTAAACGACCCATAAAAGAAAGGTCAGCAGACCCCTGAGGGCGAACCTCAATGATATTACCTCCAAATATTTTCTCAAAAGATTTACTGTTGATAACAACCGGAGGGATAAAGCCAGGATCTCGGGCTTCAGAAAGGGGAAGATCTGCCAGTTCGCGCCAATAATTTTTTTTAATTAACTCATTCTCATAACGCTGGTACTCTTCAATAGTCAAGTATTGTGGGGCACGATATAACCTTTCACCTACCTTTTCACGAATGATGTAAAGCTTTAGAACCGGATCGAATTCAACACTCCTCTGAATATTAGATGGATTGGGAAGAATAAAACCTGTTTGCGGTTTAAACTGAAGCGTTTTTGAATCTTTAAACGGATAAAGCAGCTTGGTTGTATCTTTCGAACCAGTGGTATTCTGAGCCAGCACCCGTCCTGAAAGCAGAAAAAGGAAGACACAAAATAAAATCCTGGGGCAAAAAATTACAGCAACTCTCAATTTCAAAGGATATTGATTTTAATCATAAGCTTTTAAGTGCGTTCTTTATCAAAGCCTCAACAGATAAATTCTCTGTCGAAGCTTTGATGGTACTTTCAAGCGACTTCTCAGCAATATTTTTGTTAAAACCTAACATGACCAAAGCAGTTAACGCTTCATCCTTTGCGGTATTGTGAACGGGCATGGATATTAATGAGTCTGGGCCTTCTTTCCTTAACTTATCCTGTAATTCCAGTATCATCCGTTGAGCAGATTTAGGGCCAATTCCCTTTATTCTTTGAATTTGAGAAACATCTCCTTTAACGATAGCAGCTTGGATTTCTGAAGGGCTAATCGAAGAAAGAATCATCCTACCTGTATTAGGTCCTATGCCTGAAACTGAAATCAAGTGTAAAAATAAACGGCGCTCACCCTCCTCATAAAAGCCATATAAAGTATGAGCATCCTCTTTAACATGTAGCCATGTGAACAACTTACAATGTTCCTTCTCCTGCAGAGAGGCATACGTGTTAAGTGAGATATTAATGTGATAACCTATACCGCCAGCCTCAATTTCGACATAAGTTGGGCATTTGAAAACCAATTTACCATTTATATATGCATACATCGCCTCAAGATAATCTAATTAAATTAATTTCATTATTTCCTAATTCTTGGCCAAAGCCCTTTTCAGGATTCCTTTAATATGGGGTTTAATCATTACGTTTCTTTCTTCTTCCTTGGTTTGAACATCGACTACCGCTATGGTAACCATATTTACAATTTCACGAACCGAGCTGCCTAATTGCAAAATATGCACCGGTTTATTCAATCCAAGTAAGATCGGGCCGACAGCTTCAGCTCCTCCAATTTCCTGTAACAGTTTGTATGCGATATTACCTGATTCAAGGTTAGGAAAAACTAAAACATTAGCAGGAGCTCCGGTTAAGGTACTAAAAGGATAATTATCTCTTAAGAGATCAGGGTTCATGGCAAAATTTGCCTGCATGTCACCATCGACAGTGATTTCTTTATGTTTTTCATGAAGGATTTTAACTGCCTGTCGTACTTTATCCGGAACAACACCTTTATTAGACCCAAAATTAGAGTAGGATAACATGGCAACTCTAGGCTGAATGTTAAACTTCCTGACAGAATTGTCCAAAAGAACAGTAATTGCAACAAGCTCATCAATTGATGGATTTTCATTAACCGTGGTATCTCCAAAAAATACAGGTCCCTTTTTTGTCAACATCAGGTACATCCCCGCGACACGATTCACTCCTTCTGCAATTCCTATTACTTGCAGTGCCGGTTTGATTGTGGTGGGATAATCCTTGGTCAGACCTGAGATTAAAGCATCCGCCTCTCCGAATTGAACCATTGCGGCGCCATAGTAATTACGATCTCTCATCAACTTTTTAGATTCAAATAAAGTGATCCCGTGTCTTTGCCGCTTTTTGTATAAATACTCAGCGAATTTACTGCCTTTTTCTACTTCTTCGAGCGGGTCAATGATGCTTACCCCATCCAGTTCCAGTTCATTCTCAAGCATAATTTTAGCAATAAGGCCTTTATTGCCAAGTAGAATAGGAATCGCAATACCTTCATCACGAACGATTTGAGCGGCCTTTAGTATTTTATAATTATCTGCTTCTGCAAAAACAACCCGTTTAGGTGAACTTTTAGCCTTATTTGTAATGGTACGCAGCAATTTATCATCAAGGCCAAGTCGGGTTTTCAACTCCTCATTATAGGCCTCCCAATCTGTTATCTTCTTGCGGGCAACCCCCGAATCCATAGCTGCCTTGGCCACTGCAGGGGAAACCGAGGTAATCAAGCGAAGGTCAATTGGCTTCGGAATGATATAGTCCTTACCAAACTTTATATTCTTTAAGTTGTATGCAAGATTTACAGACTCAGGGACCGTTTTTTTGGCCAATTCAGCAATTGCGATAACGGCTGCTTTTTTCATTTCTTCATTGATACCGGTAGCCCTCACATCGAGCGCCCCTCTGAATATGTACGGAAAACCAAGTACATTATTGACCTGATTTGGATAATCAGATCTTCCGGTAGCCATAATAATGTCTTTACGAGTTTTTATGGCAAGTTCATAGTTAATCTCCGGATCGGGATTTGCCATTGCAAAAACAATTGGATTTTTTGCCATTGTTTTGAGCATTTCGGCAGTAAGCACATCCGGAGAGGAAAGTCCAATAAATACGTCCGAATCTTTCACTGCCTCTGCCAGTGTTTTGATTTTGCGTTTGGTAGCAAATTCAGCTTTGGTGCTTTCAAGGTTCTCCCGGTCAATGCAAATCACTCCGGAGCGATCCAACATGACAATATTTTCCTTTCGGGCACCAAGGCTTACATATAAGCGGGAACAAGAAATTGCAGCAGCACCGGCACCATTGACTACAATTTTGACTTTTTCTAATTTCTTTTTTTGCAATTCACAGGCATTAATCAAGGCTGCAGCAGAAATTATTGCAGTACCATGCTGGTCATCATGCATTACCGGGATTGACATAACTTCCTTAAGTCGGCGCTCTATTTCAAAGCATTCAGGAGCTTTGATATCTTCCAAATTAATGCCGCCAAATGTTGGCTCAAGTGCTTTTACAATGCTTACAAATTCATCAACGTTTTGAGAATCAAGTTCAAGATCAAAAACATCGATATCAGCGAATATTTTAAAAAGCAATCCTTTCCCCTCCATCACAGGTTTACCGGCCTCCGGACCGATATCTCCCAAACCAAGAACGGCCGAACCATTACTGATTACGGCTACGAGGTTTCCCTTTGCGGTATATTTATAGACATCTTCCTTATTTTCAGCAATTCGAAGGCAAGGTTCAGCTACCCCGGGGGAATAAGCCAAGGACAAATCACGCTGAGAATTAGTAGGTTTAGTGGGTACTACCTGAATCTTACCCGGACGACCCTGAGAATGGTAGTCCAAAGCGTCTTGTTTACGATTAGTTTTGCTCATTACGTTTTGGAATTGGTCAGTGGGTCAAAATTACAATTCTTTTCGGTATGCATAGAATAAACAAAAACAAGGAGAGATAATTATCAGGAAACGATGTTCAATTGATTTTGAGGCGCATTCCAACCTTAATTATTGACTTTTCGAGTCTATTAAGATCCTTTAGTTTACTCACCGTTGTCCCTTTTTTCTTGGCTATTTCTGAGAGGGTATCACCTGCTTTAACAACATAATATAAATTCTGTTTTGATCCTTTGGAGGATTCAACTTTAGAAAATGAGGCTTTTTTTCCCCCTGCAACCAAAGGCGAGGAATCAACCGATTCAATTGACCCATTAAAAAGATCATACAAGGATGTGTAAACACTATTTTTAACTGAAGGAAGTACCAATGGCATCGGAGTAAGTGCAGAGCCATTGATGATCTCCTTCTTGAAAGAAGGGTTGAGCAAGAGAAGTTCATTTATATCCAAATCTGCCGCTGCAGCTATACTACTGATTGAAATTCTTTTGTTAACCGGGATCACATCCGTCAAAGTATTAAAGCCAGCTGGTTTAACAGAAATTTCATGATCTTTAAAAAAATTCATGGAATAAACTGTTGCTATAAAAGCCGGAACATAATTTTGGGTCTGAACAGGTAAAAATGGTCTAACTTTTCAAAAGTCAGCTACTCCACCGGATTTAGTAATGGCTCTGGTTACGGCACCTGTACCGCAGTTAAATGCGGCGATGGTCAAAAGCCAGTCTCCAATTTGGGCATAAGCATCCACTAAGTATTTTGCGGCGGCATGGCTTGCTTTCACAGGGTCCTTTCGCTCATCGGTATAACTATCCATAATTAAGCCATATCCCTTAGCTGTTTCATACATAAACTGCCAGGGTCCAACGGCGCCTGATCGGGAAACGGCCTGTGGATTTAATGCTGACTCAACCACCGTAAGAAATTTAAGTTCTTCAGGAATTCCGGCTGCTTTAAGTGCCCGTTCAAAAAGAGGAAAATAATACTCAGGTAAACCCAGCATCTTCCCAATTTGTTCCTTTCTCCCGGTATAGATGTCAATATACTTTTGAACGTGTTCATTATAACTCAGTGAAACGTCTTTTTGAATAGATTCAAGCCTATTTTTATAAACAAGATTTTGATAGGTGAGGATAGGGTCAGATATTTTACTTGGGGCAAATAGGGTATCAATCGGCTTATGTAAATGAGCCGTTTTTTGATTGCGTACCGAATCCTGTAAAATGCCGGCAAATATCAAGGATGAATGCATCAAGAAAATCGTTGTCAATAATATGGAAGCGATTGTTGTCCTCATCATTCAGTTTAGATTAAGGCAAAAGTACCGAATAAAAAACATACAAATAAGAAGAAATGACTACTCAGGTCTTTTGCAATTCTCTGAATTTCGTTGAAAATGAAAGCAGCTCAGCCTCGCCAAATCGTTTTCCTAAAAATTGCATTCCCAAAGGTAATCCCTTTGTGTTATTTCCTACAGGCAAAGAAATAGCCGGTATACCGGCTAGAGAGGCCTGAACAGTAAATATATCGGCGAGATAATTTACCACCGGATCATCACTTTTTTGTCCGATATGAAAAGCGGCTGTTGGTGCAGTTGGAAGCATAATAAAATCAAACTCTTGAAGGATCTGATTAGTCTTATCCCGGATTAATCTTCTAACTTTCTGAGCTTTTGAATAATAGGCATCATAATACCCTGCACTGAGGACAAAAGTGCCCAATGCAATTCTACGCTTCACTTCGGGTCCAAAACCCTCTGACCTCGAGGTTTTATAGGTTGTTTCCAAATCAACAGACCTCTTACTTCGGTACCCGAAATGAACCCCGTCATATCGTGCCAAGTTGGATGATGCCTCGGCCATGGTGAGGATGTAATAAGCCGGAACAACATAATCCAAATATTCAAAAGACACAGGTTCAACCTCATAACCTGCAGTCTTCAATGAGTTTATGCTATTTTCAAAGGCAAGCTTCACTTCAGGATCAAGACCTTTTGAATCAAGGGCTTCAGACAAATAAGCAATTCTTTCCTTTTTTGTTTCAATTTTTTTTGAAGTGTAAGAAGGAACCGGCTTACGGGAGGCTGTACTATCATAATTGTCTGATCCGGCAATAGTTTCCAGTAAAATAGCGGCATCTTCGATACAAGTAGTAATCGGACCAACTTGATCAAATGAAGATGCATAAGAAATAATTCCATGCCTTGAAACCCTCCCATAACTTGGCTTCAAACCAACAACTCCACAAAATGAAGCAGGTTGACGAACAGATCCGCCCGTATCAGTTCCTAATGCAGCCAGGCATAAACCTGCCTGAACGGCAACAGCTGCACCGCCTGATGAACCTCCCGAAACCTTAGTTTTGTCGGCATTATTTCGAACAGGGCCATAATAAGAAGACTCATTAGAAGCACCCATGGCAAATTCATCACAGTTCAATCTTCCAATAATCAAAGCATCCTCAGCAAGTAAGCGATCCACCACAGTAGAAGAAAAAGGCGAAATATAGTGGTCAAGGATTTTAGAACATGCGGAAACTTTATGGTTCTTGTAACAAATATTATCTTTTATTCCAATGACCATGCCAGCCAGTTTTCCTGCCTTTCCATCCTCAAGCTTTTTCTGAATCCGAACAGCCTCTGATCGCACTTCATCCGTGAAAACTTCAACAAAAGCATTCAAATCCCTTTTTTCATCAATTCGCTTTAGATAGTGCTCTACCAAAAGGGGTAAAGTAACTTCATGGTCTTGCTTTGCCAGTGCAAACTGAACTTCGGAAAGAGAAGTAATACCTTCCATGCCTTAAATTTAAAATAACAGAATGATAATAGCTTATGATATCGCTATGAATTGCGAACAAGATTCATACGGTCTGTTGAGCCGGGATTGGGTCTAATTCCTCTCTAGAGATCCCATTTAAGGCCATTAATAGGTATGAGTTCCCTCCGGTGATGAGATCACCGAAGGAAATAAGTTCCGGATCAAATAACTTACTTGGTCTCCTGATCCTTTGTGGTTGAGGCAGGGGCCTCACCCTCACCGTTCTGGGCTGTTTTGAATTCTTTTATTCCTTTGCCCAATCCACGCATAAGTTCAGGAATTTTTTTACCTCCAAACATAAGCAGTACTACCACAACAATTAAGATTACTTCTGTGGCTCCCAGCCCTGCAAATAATAAAGTTGAATTTAACATAATCATTTATTTAATGTGCGATTTTTGTTTGTTCAAATCCTGGTTCATCAGGATTTGTTGTATTTTCCGAAGCCGGATTACCGGCATTATTTTCAGGTTCATAGGCTGCAACAGGGGTGTGATTTTCCTGTTCAAGCTCTGTCTGCGAAGCATAACCATGCTCCAAAACAGCCTCGTCTGGATTCTGACAGTTTGTCAGGGCTGAAGTTTCAGTATCTATATAGTTTGTGGCAGTTTGCACTTCTGATTTTACCTGATTAGCAACCTCATTTACACTATTGATATTGTTGTGAATCTCTCTTTTTATACCATCGGAGGCATCTTTGAACTCCCTCAGACCTTTTCCTAAACCACGAGCAAGTTCAGGAAGTTTTTTGCCTCCAAATAATAAGAGAACTACAAGGAATATCAGAATCATCTCCGGCCCTCCGATATTCATAAATAATAACACCGTACTTAACATACTCATAATTACAATATACAAATATAAGCAATATAATACCTTTTTTCTAAAATTAATTAGCCAGCCAACCTGCGGGGTTCATTGGGGCAGCACCTTTTCTAACTTCAAAGTGCACTTCGGTGGTGCCATCAATAGGATCGGTTATGACGACTCCTATATTTTGCTTCAGGGTAACTTTCTGCCCTCTCGTTACATTAACACTCTTTAAATTCGAATACACGGTAAAATATTCACCATGTCTGATCAAAACAGCATAGGACCCTGAGATATTTTGCACCGCAGCAACCTCACCGCCAAAAACTGCCCGAACCGCTGAGCCCGGAGCTGTTTTAATATCTACTCCATTATTCTCTGTGGTGACATTTCGACCAATAGTATGATTACCAAAATCTTCGATAATCATGCCATTAGTTACCGGCCATGGTAAGCTTCCACGGCTGCCAAGAAAATCAGAAGAAAGCTTTGCTGATTCAGGTGTTGCCGCAAGAATACTTGATCCACTTGCAACAGGCTTATAATTTGGCGCATCTTTATTCTCTGCTTTTGCCTTTGCAGCGGCAGCCCGGGCTTCGGCCTCGGCTCGTTTCCGGGCCTCTTCAATTTCCCGATTAATTGCATTTTGAATCGCACGATTTAAAATAGCCGATTCCCTTTGCTTTTGAGTGAGTTCTTGTCTGAGTTGCTTCTCCTGATTGGTTAAACTGCTCAATACCTTCGATTTACTATTTTTCTGTATCCCTAGCGTTCGCTTTTCTTTCTGCTGATCCGTTAAAATTTCACTTTTTTCCTTTTTGTTACGATCAAGTTCACTAATCTTAATGTTCAACTCTCTCTGAGTTCCTTCAATATACTGGGCCTGTTTCTTTCTGTATTCACTGAACTGCTGCAAATATTTTAAACGCTTATAGGCCTGATTGAAATTCTGAGCAGCAAAAATGAACATCAACTTACTATATGAACTCTGATTTCGAAAAGCAAATAATACCATCGCCGCATATTCCTTTTTTAATTTCACCAGTTGGTTCTGAAGAGATCGAACCGTATTGGTATTGTCGGAGATTTGATTATCCAGTAATTTAACCTCCGAATTAATGATACTAATTTTCCTCTCACGTAGGCGTATTTGAGCGTTCAATGCCCTTATCTCTTTTAAAGAAAGGTTTTTATTGTTTGCCGTTTGATTAAGGCTTTTGTTTAAAGATTCTATCTCTCTTGTCAATGCCTCCTTGCGTCTTCTAAGCTCCGAACTACTCTGTGCATGTAGTCCGGACACCACAAAAAATAATACCAGAAAAACTATAAACTTGAAACGCTTCATTCTTTCAAATGTACTTAATTTTTAATCAAAAAACGGTCAGGAACGCGAAATGGGAGTTCCAAAATGCCATCCAAATCAACTTTTAAAAACTTGAGCTCCAACAAAAACTTCTTCGATTGAACTTGAGAATCCATAATTATGGAATGCGGAATTAGTTGCTGATTTATCATTATGAAATCGGAGTATCTGGCACTAAGCTCTTGTTTCTCTACCGCGTCATTCAGGTTTGTTTGGACTACCTTATTCTCAGGGTTAATCCATAAATTATAGCTTAAAACCCCAAATGTACTTTTCAATGTAGTCTCCTCATTTTCTATTTTCAACTCAGCAGAATCGCTGATGAACTCAGACACTGTGTTTCCTAAGAGGATTGACTGCAGCGTTCTGAAATTGATTTGTTCATTTGTAAATTCATGGATATAACTGAATGGCTTGTTGATGTAAATATTATCCATTCGATTTAAAATTTTGACACTATCGGGTGCAATGAGCGCTCTGGCTATTTCAAGACCTGCAATTGCCATGACTGAAACCCAAATTACCTCATTATTCCTGATACGGAAATTCATATTCACCTCATTACTCTTGTCATTAATGCTAAGTACTGACTTTGATTTAATCGCCAGAGTATTGAACATCATATTGTTCCTCTGAATAGAATCCAATTTGTTTTTTCTGGTACTATCGGGCGCTACCGTAGCTGCCTGAAACTCAGGAATTACCGTCTGTGGCAATATCACTTTCTTAGCCCTGCAGCCAGTTATGGCCAACAGCAAGACCAAAAAGTAAATAGTATTAGCGGATATATTTTTTTTCATTTATTTTTTGATCCAGAGTATCTGAACGTGATCCAACTTCTTTAGCTTTACGCCACTGTTCAAGAGCTTTCTCATGCTCACCAAAGAAATATAAAATATCTCCATAGTGTTCAATTTGTACACCATTAGCCGAATTATGCTGCAATGCTTTTTCAATCCATATTTTTGCCTCTGCATATCGCTCTAGCTTGAATAAAATCAAGGCATAAGTGTCTTCCGAGGATGCATTATCCGGATCCAGTTCAATTGAACGTCGCGACATCTTTTCGGCTACTTCCAAATTCTCTCCTCTTAACGATAAATAATAGGCATAATTATTTAAAACATACGAATTTCGTGGATCTAGTTCTAACGCTTTGTTATATGCTTGATCAGATTCCTTAAATCGCTTCACGGCATTGTAGGAATCTCCTAAAGTTGAGTAAACCTGAACCAGAACCTCCTTATCTTCAGAAGCCAGATCCAAGGCATTTTTTAGATAGGAGATTGCTTTTTCGTGTTTTTGAGTTTGCGCGTACCCAATTCCGGTGTAAAGATAAAGTGCAGCCTGGTTAGGAAAAATACTTAAAGCCCGATTCCCATCCGTGATTGCCTGAACGAATTCTCCCCGACTTACCTCAATTCGTAACAACTGTTCCCAAATTTGATAGACCTGATCATTGATTTCAAGCGCTTTTATATACGATTCCTGTGCTTGTGGATATTTGCGCTCCTGAAACAAAACATCCCCAAAAATAGCATGTGCTTTTGCCTCTTCAGGATGTATTCTTACCATAATGGAGGCCAACTCATTGGCATACGCTCTGGCTTTCATATCAACGAACATAGGAAAAAATGAAAGTACAATTCTCACTTTCTCGTCAATATTTAAATCCGGATCTTCAAAAGCAATCTTTAGCTCAATAAATGTATTCTCAAACTGTCGAAGGGCCTTATAATTATCTGCAAGTGCCAGACGCACCATGGCATTCGTCGGCGAAATTTGCTTAGCCTTATTCAAAACCTCAATGGCTTTCTTTCTATCCCCTGATTTTACGTAAACCTCGTTTAGATAAATATAGTTTCTCAAATCTTCAGGATTCAAACTGATTTGCTTCTCGAGTTCATCACCAAGTTTAGCTGATTTCCCCTGCTGCATAAGAATTCGTTGTCTTGCCGACACCAAATCCTCGGATGAACCGAATCGTTTTTCTATTTCATCATAGATTTTTTCAGCTTCACTTACCCGGTTTAGGATCAGGAGTGCATTGGCCTTGTCATAATAATAAGCCTCATTGTTTGGTGATATCCTCGATAATTCCTCCAAAACAAACACCAAATCAGCAATTTTATTAGTTTTTTTATAAATATCGGACAGCAATACCCAATACCACTCATTTTCCGGGCGTACCGTAACTGCTTTTCTCGTTAATATCTCGGCTTCATCCGGCCGATTATCCGCAGATTTCAAATTCGCTAACTCATATAAAGCCGCATCATTTGCAGGATCTAAATCCAAAACTTTATTAAAATTTTGGGCTGCCTGGGCATAATTCATAGAAATTTTTTCCTGAAGACCCTCAAAAAAAAGTTCCTTTAATCTGATGCTGTCTCTTTGATTGATGGTTTTACCAATGACAATGACGGGTTGTGAAGTCTCCGGTTTGTTCTTCTGCCCGCGAACTGAAAATGCGAAAAACAAAAAAAATGATAGAAATATTCCCTTTTTTATCATACTCTCATTTACCGGTATGACCATATCCCCCTGATCCACGAACAGTTTCAGTCAAAAATTCAACCTCTTCCCAACTTACCTTTTCGTGTCTGGAGATAATCATTTGAGCAACCCGATCCCCATTATTGATCTCAAAATTAGTTTCAGAGAAATTGATAAGTAAAATTTTTATCTCTCCCCGATAATCAGCGTCAATTGTACCGGGCGAATTCAAGATGCTGATACCATTTTTCAATGCAAGTCCGCTCCGAGGTCTTATCTGAGCCTCAAACCCAACAGGCAACTCAATAAACAAACCGCTTGGAATCAATTTTCTCTCCATGGGCTTCAACACCACCGTTTCAGAGAGATTGGCTCTGAGATCCATCCCTGCAGATGAGGCAGTTTCATATTCCGGTAATGAATGAGCGGATTTGTTGATGATACGGATTTTCATTTTCTACCAAAAATTAACTTGATATCTTTCCTTTCAGCGATCAGAACTATTGCGGTAAATATAATAAACAAGGTATTTCCTATGATCAGGTTTCGTTCAAATACTACAAATGCTACAAAAACAATACAAATGGAAGACAAAAGGTAAATAATATTTTTACGGAGTTTATAGGGTATGGGATAATTTCG
>Ga0194130_10004343_pt1 | contig 18102 bp, 15 predicted proteins | sample TA2KigsurfametaG_FD_160084 | JGI IMG/M metagenome (GOLD analysis project Ga0194130, IMG submission 160084) | Freshwater microbial communities from Lake Tanganyika, Tanzania - TA2015050 Kigoma 12 surface | ecosystem: Environmental > Aquatic > Freshwater > Lake | place: Tanzania: Lake Tanganyika... | reverse complement strand
ATACCTAAGATTTAGTTGAATACTTGCCCCCCGCTTTCTTATGTAATTTTCTACTAAATGTCGTATTGAAACAGGATTACCGCTACAAATATTATAAGTACCCGATCCTCCACTTATGTATAAATCATAAATTTGTTGAACTGCCGTTTCGATCGGAAGATAGTCACGTAGCTGTTCTCCTCCGCTCATGTTGAATTTAGTTTCGCCATTGTTAATTGCATTATCCAGCTGCGATAGAAGAGATTTTGGATTCTGATCTTTGCCATAAATATAAAAAAGACGCGCCCACTGAAAGCGAAATGGATATTCTCTAGATAGCAATTCAAGCTGCTTGCGGAGAGTATCTTTGGCTAAAGCATATGAATTGTTTGGAAAGGTTTCTGCGGTTGAAGGGATTGGACCGTTTTGAAAGCCGTACTCAAGGCACGTGCCCGCAACTAAGACCTGACTCACACCTCCGATAACTAATGATTTTATAAATCAATAGTTAATTGGAAGATTTTCTTCATAGTGAAATAAAGATGTGTAATTTGGCAGTACCTGCCAAGCTAAATGAATAAGGCCAGCACTTTGTATGGCTTGTAATTGTTTTTGATCTTTGTGAAAGTCTACGGATACAAACTGAACATCCCTATACCAGTCAAAAATTGCTGCTTTCTTTAGGTCTCTTGCCGTTGCAATTACATAAAAATTGTTATCAAGCAATAGAGGAACCAGATGCTGCCCCACAAAACCTGTTGCCCCGCTTACTATAATTTTTCTGGAGGCATGCAATGTGTAGGGGTTAGTTTTCATTACTGCTTCTATTATGTTTATTGAATATTGTAAGTTTGAAATAATAACTCATCGATATTGCATTATTAGGCTGTAAATATTACTAATGAAGTTTATTTAAAAAACTAATTTTTTATTTACAGCAAAAATTAGCTTCTAATCTCAAAAAATGAAATATTTTTTATAAAATTAATACAATAATCATAATATTTCAGCTTTGTTTATCAAAAATATTTAATCTTGGAATAAAGGTGACGAACTTTACTTTATTATTAAGTATTTTAAGAGTATTCTGAATAATTTCATCCATAATATTCCATGAAAAAATAATAATGTAATCAGGTACAGAATTCTTTAATGCAGATGGATTTTTTATTGGTATATGACTTCCGGGCAGGTACTTATTTTGTTTAGCGGGTGAATTATCACATACGTACTCAATAAGATCCCTAGAAATACCACAGAAATTAATAAGTGTGTTACCTTTTGCAGCCGCTCCAAATGCTACTATTTTTTTATTTGCTTTTTTCATTGAAATGAGAAACTCGAGTATTTCATATTTAATTCGATTAGCTTCATACTGTAGATTCTGATAAGTTTCAATATTTTGAATTCCACAGCGCGTCTCCTCCTCCAACAATTCACTCACAGCACTACTTTCATTCCATTCTGCCTCAAGATGAGCGCAATATATTCTGAGACTGCCGCCATGAGTATCAATTTTTTCAACATCCCATACTCGTAGTCCTGCATTTTTCATTATTCCTACAACTGTATGCAAAGATAAATATGAGAAATGCTCATGGTAAATGGTATCAAATTGGAAATGCTTAAGAAGATTTAAAACATGTGGAAACTCAAGTGTAATAACCCCATTCTTTTTTAAGAGAATTTTCATTCCCAATGTAAAATTGTTGATATCAGGTACGTGAGCATATACATTATTACCTACAATTAAATCTGCTAAGGAATATTTTTCAGATATCTCTTTGGCTAAACTCTTATTAAAAAATTTTTCTACAACCTGAATCCCCTTTTTTTTAGCAACTTCTGCAGTGCTTTTTGTAGGCTCCACTCCCAGACAAGGAACTCCAGCCGCTTTAAAATTTTTCAACAAATATCCGTCGTTTGATGCAATTTCGATCACAAATGAATTAGCATTTAGTTTTATGATTTCTTGAATTTTTTCGCAGTATTCTTTTGCATGCTTTACCCAGCTCGAAGATGTACTTGAAAAGTATGCGTAGTCTTCTTTAAAAAGAGATTCAGCTTCCGAGTAATCCTCAGTTTGCACTAGCCAACATTTTTTACAAACTGCAATTCTTAATGGAAATGTAATTTCTGGCTTATGCAAATCATTTAATGACAAATATGCATTGCTTGGTGCAGAGTAGCCTAAATCCAATACTAGATTGACATCTTCACTATAACAGTGTCTACATTTCATCATCTAAACCTAAAAAATTTGAATCAATAAATTTTCGACACCTATCTTTCTCAGAAATATTCACCACCTCGCGTGGCCAATTTATCGCCAATAAGCTATCCATTGGGTTTATCCCCGACTCTGTCAATGGCATATATTTTTTATTATGGACGTATATTAGCTCAACATTATCTTCTAGAGTTTGAAATCCATGGGCAAAACCCTCTGGAATCAATATTGAACTACCCTCTCTTCCTGAAAGCTCATACCCAAACCATTTCATGAAAGTTTTAGATCCCCGCCTTAGATCAATAGCTACATCGTATATTCGACCTTTCATGCAATGCACCAACTTCATCTCATTATTAGGAGCCTGTTGATAATGCATACCTCTTATCACACCGGCCCTATTGGTTCGGCTTAGATTGACCTGACAAACTATCCCATTCCATCCAATCAGCTCCAACTCACCCATATCAAATAATTTTGAAAAAACACCTCTACCGTCTTGAAATGAGTTTCTCTTCAATAGCTTAATTCCACATGATTCATTTTTAATGAGATCAAAATTTCTCATCAAGAGCCTCAAAGAGTTTAATATCAGACCGACATAACGCTAGCGAATATTCTCCTTTCCATTTTTTTATATACCATTCTGCCGCTTTTTGAATTCCTTGATCAAGATCCCATCTCGGGGAATAATCCAAAATTGCCTGAGCCTTTGAGATATCTAATCTAAGAAGACCTGATTCTGTATATTTGTCGCTAGCTGACTTTAATTGATATTGACAATTTTTTCCTGAATTTTTAAAAACCTGCTCAATTTTAGCCAAAAGACTCATTACCGATATTTCGCCGCCTCGGCCGGGCCCAAAATTATAAGATCCAGCCTTAGATGGATCCTCGGTCATCTTTTCAACTAATAGCAAATAACCACCCAAAGGCTCCAAAACATGCTGCCAAGGTCGCACAGAATTTGGATTCCTAATTTCAACTTTTTCACCACTAAGCCATGCCTTTGTAACATCAGGTATCAGCCTATCTTCTGCCCAATCACCTCCACCAATAACATTGCCAGCCCTAGCAATTGAAATGGGTATATTCAACGGGTCAAAAAAGGATTTTTTATAACTTTCGATCACTAATTCAGATGCTGATTTGCTTGCGCTATATGGGTCAGCTCCCCCAATTCTATCTGATTCCCGGTATGGCCAAATCCACTCATTATTGAAATAAACTTTATCGGTTGTGACCATTAAGGCCGATTTTAGTGACCCCAAATCTTTAACAGCCTCCAACAAATTTGCAGTGCCCATAATATTTGTGCTGTAAGTTTCAAGAGGCTGAATATATGACCTTCTGACTAACGACTGAGCAGCCAAATGGAATATTATTTCCGGCTTTATTTTTTCTATATGACACTTTAATTTTTCATAATTTCTAATGTCTATAAATTGACTAGTGCATATTTGCCCTAAATTAGAATCATTAAATAAATTGGGGGTCTTATCCGGGGGGAGTGAAATACCATAAACTTTCGCACCAAGTAAATCAAGCCAAATAGAAAGCCAGCTGCCTTTAAAACCTGTGTGGCCGGTAATTAATACTTTCTTACCAGCCCAAAATTCTCGCCGCGGATTTCTCATTCCCAAACCTTCCATGGCGCATCGCCATCGGCCCATAGCTTCTCAAGAATATTTTTATCCCTTAATGTGTCCATTGAATGCCAAAACCCTTTATGGTTATACGCAACCAATTGATTCATTGAAACTAGTGCCTTTAATGGGCCTTGCTCCCAAATAACATTCTCTCCTTGGGGTATTAAATCTAGGCATTTTGTAGATAAAACAAAAAACCCGCCGTTGATTGCATTACCCTCGTTAGGTTTTTCCGCGAAATTAATAACTGAATTACCATCACATTTAAGAACACCATATCTCTCAGGGGGAAATACAGCAGATACAGTTGCTAATTTTCCATGACTTTTATGAAACTCAATTAAATTACCAATGTCAATTGAGCTAACTCCATCTCCATAGGTAAAACAGAAATTTTCATCCTTTATTAAATGCCCAGATACTTTTTTTAGTCTTGTTCCAGTCAGTGAATTTTCACCAGTATCAACAACTGTTACGCGCCAAGGCTCTGCATGTTTTTGATGAACTTCAACACTGTTATGGCTCATGTCAAAGGTGACATCAGACATATGAAGAAAGTAATTTGCAAAATATTCTTTGATTAAATAACCCTTAAAACCACAACAAATAATAAAATCATTTATACGATGCGCAGAATACATTTTCATGATGTGCCAAAGAATCGGCTTTCCCCCAACCTCAATCATAGGCTTAGGTTTTAGATGAGTCTCTTCTGAAATCCTAGTCCCAAAACCTCCAGCGAGAATAACTGCTTTCATATCAAATCCTATACTCATTTTTTATTGCAGCTAAATGACCGGCCAATCTACGCCCATATCTATTCCAACTCAGGCTTGCTAAGGAAATTTTTACAGATTCAGCAGAAATTGCCTCTAGCAAATGGTGGTCTTCATAGAGTTGTAATAGCATACTTTTTAATGATTCAACATCACCCTTTTTGAATATAAAACCATTTTTTCCATGCTCAATAATATCAGCAGCGCCAACGTTGGAACTCACTACTACGGGAAGCCCACAAGCCATGGCCTGAGGAACAACCATTCCAAAGCCATCATAAATTGACGGTAGAACAAATACCGACCCCTGTGAATATAGATTTGGAAGTTCGCGCTGTCTTACAGCGCCATGAAACTTTACATTATTTAGGTTTAACTTATTAAGATAGTCGTTAAAAATTTTATTTGAAGATCTGCCAATTAACAACAGTTCTGAATTGGGTAATTTCAGCTCAGTGAAGGCTTTGACTAAATGATGTACACCTTTGTGAATATCTATGGCACCACAAAAAATAATTTTAAATTTATTCTTATGTTGAGGGTTAAAATTAAATTGTTTTAAATCAACGCCACACCCATTAATAAATATTTTATTTGATGGCACACCAAATTTGACTAAGGAGTTTTTTGAAGCTTTGCTTAGCACCATTACTTGATCACTTAATTCAAACTCATTAATTTGACGCTGTACTAATCTTTCATCATGTGCATTAAGACTAAAATAGTCAATTCCAATGAAATCACACTCTCTCTTTAATAATTCTATCTCCTCACATGGATGCAGACTACCATGATCAACAATCTTTACAATTCCATATTGAGAACATACTTTTAGACTCTCCAAAGAGTAAGATGACAGTCCAATAAAAAAATTGAAATCAGAAGTAATAGAACGTGCAACCTTTCCATCAAATGACTCATGGAGGAAATAAATAAGCTCTCTTTTTAAACTTTTAGGAAAAAATTTTAGAAGTCTAACCGTAAAACCCTCAAACGCTGTAAAAATAATTTTGTTATCTGGAAATTTCCATCTTCTGGTTACAAATTTTGGATATCCTTGAATTAATAATTTTAGATACCCTAGCTTATTTAGCTCTGATGCTTGATTGAAAATATGAAATCTCTGAAGGCAGGCTACTAATACTTTATATTGTTCCATGATATGTAATTAATTTCGCCGCCTCATTCATTCCTGCAATGTCAGCCTCAAAAGAATACTGATTAATAATTGATAAACTTAATTTACCCATGGCTTCTGACAAGCTCGGGTTTAAGACGAATCGCTTCAAGTAGTCACCAAGTGCAGAAATATCGCCTACTGAATATATAAATCCATTTTCTCCATGCCTAATGAGATCTGGAGCGCATCCAACTTGATCGGTAGCAATGATGGGCTTTGAGAAATTCATTACCTCATTTATTACCAGACCCCAGGGTTCATTTTCAGAGGGCAGGACAAATACATCACATAGGTCAAAATATGGCGCCAGCTCAGATTGATTTTTAAAACCCAAAAAAACTATATTTTTAAGACTTAAGCTAATTGCCAAACTCTTTAGATCCTCATAACATTCACCATCTCCTATATATATTAAATAAGGCATTTCTTTACTATCAATACCTTTGACTAACGAAGCATAGGCGTGAAGTAAATCTTCAGCCCTTTTTCTTCGAGTCATTTTACTTGCATAAAGTATTACCAGGCACCCCTCTTTGATCCCCATCCTTTCTTTCAAGCTTGAGCGCTTGACGGAAACTTTTTTTGCCTCCTCTTGAAAATATTTATTATCAACTGCATATGGCATATGAATAATTTTTTTATTTTCAACGCCATGTTCCTTATAAAATTTTTCATTTAATTTACCAATTGATAAAAATACATCGATCATTCTAAATAGCACCCGAAGGATTTGCGCCTTTATGAAACTTTTTATTCTATTTGGAGAGGTCAAATGCAAGTTGCTTTCCCCTCTAATTAATACGCGTACCCCCATTAATTTTGCCACCAAGATGGCATAGACTAAATAGAACGATCCCCACCCATGAATCCACAAAACTTGAATTTTGTTTTGATATAAAAAAAGCAATAGCCCATAATTTATTGGACGCCAAAAATTCATTTTCTTGTTATTTCCAAGCGTAGACAAAAACTTGTAAGCATATCCACTTAATAGCGGAGTATCCCATTTAAGATTTTGTTTAAATTCCTCATCATAAAATTGACTAACTGAGAAGTTGCTGCGAAAAAGTGTAATTAGATCTATGTTTTGATTGTTTGAGAGCTCCGCTAGCAGCGGAGCTTGATATTGGATAGGATGGCTAACGAGGTATGCAATGCGCAATCTTTTTTTAATCATTTTGATAACTCATAGTCAAGCATTTTTTTAATTACATCTCTCATATCCGACTTAGCACTCCAGCCTAATTCATTTAGAATTTTTCTTGGATCTGCATACGAAGTCGTATTTGCATCGGTAGTCCTTATTAGAGATTCATCAACATCAACCCAGTCTCTCCAGTTAAGCTGCAAATAACTAAAAGCGCAATCTAAAAAATCCTGAATTGAATAACTTCTCCCGGTCGCCAGTATGTAATCGTTCGCTTGATTTTGCTGCAACATAAGCCAAATAGCTTCCATATATTCAGGGGCCCAACCCCAATCTCTCACAGCATGGATGTTGCCAAGTTTTAGTCTATTTTTCTTGTATTTAGCAATTTCTACTACGCTCTTTATTATTTTTTTTGTCACAAACGTATCCGGACGCAAATAAGATTCATGATTAAAAAGAATCCCTGAACATGCATACACTCCATATGATGAACGAAAATTTACTGCACTCCAAAATGCCGAGGCTCTTGCGATTGCATAGGGATTTTTCGGGAAGAAAGGTGTACTTTCGTCAACCATCTTAGTATCTGCTCTACCAAAACATTCACTTGATCCTGCCAAAAAAAGTCTAGTGCCCGGATTAATCGTTTTAATTGCTTGAAGTAAATGAAGGGCCCCTAGCGAAATACTGTGAAACGTACCAATTGGATCTGCAGATGCAGCAGCTAGATTGCTGTGTCCAGAAAAGTTATAAATCTCATCTGGCCTATTTTTAACCAAAAAGTCTTCAGTTAACTTCTTGTCCGATATGTCTAATTTTTTTATATTAATTTCATTAGCAATTCCTAGCAACTTAAGATTGGTATATGACTTTTCATCTGGAATTCTTGATGAACCAATAACGTCATAACCTTTACTCAGTAGTAATTGGGCAAGCAATGATCCATCTTGGCCCGATATACCCACAATCCATGCCTTTTTTGTTCTGAAATTCAAATATCTATCCTGTTTTTTTAAATTGCTTTTCATGCCATATCTCAGGATGATTGTTCGCAAAATTTCTTATGACGTAATCCGCCCACGGACGAATGCCATATCCATTGAGTTGATTCGATCTTTGATTGCCCATCATCCATTTATGTAGCGGCACTGAAAAACCTGTTTTCCTTTTTTTAATTACATCAATTGGCAACTTATCTCGATAATCGATCCTTAGATCTGTTTTGCTATAGCCTTTATCCATACAGATTAATGAAAGAACCTTTTTTGCAAATTCAAGATCTACAAACGGTGTTCTTATTTCAACCGAATGAGCCATTCCCGCCCAATCTGCATCTCTTAAGAGTTGATTTTTCATATACCAATCAAGCTCCAAGGCGGATATTTTTAACCGCGAACTTTTGATCCCTTCGATTGACTTAGCCATACGGTCAAAAATTTGCAAGTCCCTAATTCCGGCCTCTAAAAACTCGTTATCAAGTAGCCCATTTAATTCCCAGGGGAAATAAAGACCCCTCCTCAAATAATAGCCTCCGACGATGCTCCCACCGTACTCTAATAAGCTAGCCCACTTTGGAGAGATGTTACTTGGCATACCTGCGTGCACCAAGGTTCGGATGTAAGCCCCTAACTTATTGATGTTTGGTAGCATTGCAATTTTAGGAATTTCGCTAAAGCCAGGGTAGCCAGCCAACCACTCGTCTGCACCTATACCAGATAAGGCAACTTTTAATCCGAACTTTTTAGCCAAAAGACTAACAAAATAAGTATTTAAACCATCTACTGAGGGCTGATCCATTTGCCGAAAAAAATAATCCTCATGTTCTCTAAAATTGTTCTTATCGACGTATTGAATTTGATGATCTAGTCCTAATAATTTTGCAGTTTTATTTGCAATCGGTATTTCATCATTAATGCCACCAATAAAGTCTTGAAAACCCAAGGTTACAGCATTAATTTTCTGTAGTTTTGTTACTGCAATGCCCAAAATGGCAGAATCAATACCTCCAGATAAAAACAAACCAACAGGCACATCGGAGGTCAAATGCAATCTGACTGACTCATTTGTTATCTCCTCAAAATTCCCAAAATCAATACTTGGTCGAGACTCAATGTCCGAAATAAACTTTGCTAAGGTCCAATATTTGACTTCCTTAATCTGCCCGGCGGTGTTCACTGTTAATGTAGAACCTGACGCCATCGAAGAAATACCCTTATAAAGGGTAAATGGCTCTGGGATAGACCCCATTAAAAAGTAACCTACGTATCCAGCGGGCTCTGGGTTTGTATCTACACCGCCACCTGCAAGAAGAGACTTTACTTGTGAGGAGAATCTAAATTCTTTTTGATTTGTCGAATAGTAAAGGGGCTTTATTCCGAAGGGATCTCTTGCCAGAAACAATGTGTTAGCATTTTTATCCCATATGGAAAAAGCAAACATACCACGAAGGTAATGAACCATTTTTGAACCGTGTAAGGCATATAGAGCCAGCAAAACTTCAGTATCACTTTCAGATTGGAACTGAAATCCATTTTTTTTTAAAGATAACCTTAATTCATGATGGTTATAGATTTCACCATTAAAAACTATGTAATAGCGATCATCGGCCGATACCATTGGTTGATTGCCTGAATTACTTAAATCAATAATAGAAAGCCGGCGATGCACCATTCCAATATTATTATTTTGGCCAATCCAAAGACCTCCTGAGTCAGGACCTCTGGGAATCATTGAATTGGCCATTGCGACCAACTGCCCTTTATTAATCCCCCCCGATACTCTTCCAGAGTAATTTAAGATCCCTGCAATCCCACACATTTTATTAGCAGTCTTAATTAAAGCAGTAGATATAATAAAAATCTGTGATGAATATCAACATAAGATGAACTCTAATGCTTACAAAATGACTCATAAGTCTCCTGAAGGCCAGACCTTAAATCTGTTGAAGGGAACCATCCTAATTGATTTATTTTGCTAGAGTCCAATAGTTTTTTTGGTGAACCATCAGGTTTAGATGGATCAAAAGAGATTATTCCAGAGTAGCCAACTACATCCGCAATAGTCTTTGCTAATTCAGCAATTGATACGTCTGATCCATAACCAACATTAATGTGCGCTTGCATTGGAGTCACAAATTCATCTAATTGTTTTTTGTTTAACTCCATTAAAAAAACTGCAGCCTCTGCCATATCATCTACATATAAAAACTCTCTTTTAGGGGAGCCTGATCCCCATATAACTACAGAAGGATCGCCATTGATCTTAGCTTCGTGGAATCGCCTTATTAGCGCAGGGATAACATGGCTATTTTCAGGGTGATAATTATCTCCAGGACCATACAAGTTGGTAGGCATAATTGAACGATAATCAAGTCCATGACTATTTCCGTATTGTCTATTATAACTTTCACACATTTTAATACCCGCTATCTTAGCTATTGCATAGGGCTCATTTGTAAGCTCTAACTTTCCAGAAAGGAGAGCATTTTCCGACAACGGCTGTAATGCTAATCTTGGATATATACAACTTGACCCCAAAAAAAGTAATTTCTTAACTCCGCACAAAAATGCCTGATTTATTATATTTGCCTGAACCATAATATTTTCATAAATAAAGTTTGCAGGATAAGTATTGTTGGCAAATATACCTCCGACTTTTGCAGCCGCCATATAAACTTGATCTGGCTTCTCTGTGTCAAAAAATAATTTAACATCAGATTGATTAGTTAGATCTAATTCTGCGTGTGTGCGTGTGACAATATTTTTATAACCTTTTTTTATTAAACGACGAACTATTGCGGATCCAACCATTCCCCGATGACCAGCTACGAATATTTTTTGATCATGAACTCGCTTCATTCATCGCCCTTTTTACACATCATTTTAATTTTCCTTACCTATCAATACACTAAAGCCATTTTTTTTTAGTAGCATGTTTCGCCTAGCTACACTTAAGTCATTCAAGACCATCTCAGTAATCATTTCATCAAGACTGATCTCAGGAGTCCAGCCCAGTTTTGACTTGGCCTTACTTGGATCACCCAACAAGGTCTCTACTTCACTCGGTCGGTAATATCGCTGATCCACTTGCACAATCACATCACCCACATTAACCTCGGGTGCCTTATCTCCATTAATGGCAACAACAACTCCTTTTTCTTTATCGGCATTTCCTTCAAACTTCAAAATAATACCCAGCTCTTTGGCGCTGCGCGTGATAAATTCACGCACGCTAAATTGCACCCCGGTGGCAATCACAAAATCCTCAGGTTGATTTTGCTGCAGCATCAGCCATTGCATTCGTACATAATCTTTGGCGTGACCCCAATCTCGTAATGCATCCATATTGCCCATGTATAAACAGGACTCCAGACCCTGAGCAATATTAGCCAACCCCCTGGTAATCTTACGAGTCACAAAGGTTTCGCCACGGCGCATGGATTCATGGTTAAACAAGATACCATTACAGGCATACATGCCATAGGCCTCGCGATAGTTCACCGTAATCCAGTAGGCATATAGTTTTGCGACTGCATATGGGCTGCGCGGATAGAATGGCGTGGTTTCTTTTTGAGGGATCTCTTGCACCAAACCATAGAGCTCGGATGTTGATGCTTGATAAAAACGCGTCTTTTTCTCTAAACCTAAAATACGAATCGCCTCCAAAATCCGCAATGGTCCAATTGCATCAACATCAGCAGTGTACTCTGGGGATTCAAATGAGACAGCCACATGCGACTGTGCACCTAGGTTATAGATTTCATCTGGCTGCGTTTGCTGAATGATGCGCGTCAGGTTACTGGAGTCTGATAAGTCTCCATAGTGCAAAACAAAGTTGCGATGATCAATGTGCGGATCTTGATAGAGGTGATCAACCCGCTCGGTATTAAAGAGTGAAGCACGCCGTTTAATACCATGCACGACATAACCCTTCTCTAATAAAAACTCAGCTAGGTAAGAACCATCTTGACCAGTAATGCCCGTAATAAGGGCAACTTTATGATTAGTTTGCATGGTGATTTTTTGTTAGTTTTTACTGCCTGCCATAAATATCATCAAACCTAATGATGTCGTCTTCGCCCAAATAGGAGCCTGTTTGAATCTCGATAATTTCCAAAGGCTCTTTGCCGGGGTTGGATAGACGGTGTTTTTGACCCTGGGAAATATACGTGCTTTGATTCTCTCTTAGCCTGATTACATTATCACCATTTTGAACTTCTGCCACACCTTTGACAATAACCCAATGCTCTGCCCGATGATGATGCATCTGCAAAGATAAACTGGCCCCTGGATGCACAAGAATGCGCTTGACTTTAAAACGCTCGCCCTGATCAATGCTATCGAACCAACCCCATGGCCGCAAAACCTTCCGATGTATATTTTTTTCTTCTCGCTCTTTCTCACCCAAATGAGTCACAATGTTCTTTATAGCTTGACTATCTGAACGATTTGCAATTAAGACAGCATCAGGTGTTTCGACAACGATCAAATTTTCTACACCCAGCGTACTCACCAAACGACTACTTGAGTGCACTAAAGAATTTCTGGTATTGATCGATAACACATCGCCCTTAATTATATTGCCATTGCCATCCTGTTTATTGATTTGCCATACTGCATTCCATGAGCCAACATCACTCCAATCGGCATTAAGCTCAATGACTTTTAAGGTAAAAACGTCTTTAGATTGATCAGTTTTCGTATTGGGATTATTGCAAGTATCTGAGGCGTCGCAACACTTTTCAATTACCGCATAGTCAATTGACTCACTGGGAACTAATGCAAACGATGTTTTATCAACACGAATAAATTCAGACCTATCGAATTGATCAATAATTTTGGTCTTCCAGGCTAAATATGTAAACTTGGAAATATCAGGGCGATACCGCTCTAAAGCAGTGAGCCATGTGCTTGCATGCATCACAAATATTCCACTATTCCATAAATAGTTCCCGTCATTTACATAAAATAGTGCCGTCTTAATATCTGGCTTTTCAGTAAACTGCGTAACAAGAAATTCATTATTTTTACCTTTTGTAACCGTGCGCTGCATGTAGCCATATCCAATTTCAGGAGTGGTTGGTGGAATACCTAAAAGCGCAATAGTCTTTTTACTAAGATCGGCTTCCACCACTGCAACACAATCTTGTACAGATTTTACAAAGGCTGCCTGGTCTTGAATTGCTTGATCGGCCGGTGCGATTACTAAAATTGGATCAACTCTTGGACTACCAGATTTATCATCGAAACCTTCTATTTCTGAGGCGTACATGGCAGCTAGGCTTAAAGCTGGGGCTGTATTGCGGCCCACAGGCTCCAATAGCAATCTTGCATCAATGCCCTTCAATTCCCTGAGTTGATCCAGAACCAAAAAACGGTGCTCCTCGTTAGTAACAATCAATGTTGGCCCAAGAGTAATTTGAGAATTACCAATTGCATTAATTCGGGTTGCTGCTTGCTGAAATAGGCTCTGCTTAGCACCATCTTCTATAAGTGTCAAAAATTGTTTTGGGGAAGTAGAACGTGATAGAGGCCAGAGGCGAGTGCCTGAGCCGCCACTTAGAATGACTGGGATTACAAACGAAGATTGAGTATTTAAATTATGCAAAAGCTACACTTATATAAATAGAGGTTTTATTAAACTATTAGGTCAATTTTATATGAAGATCGACTAGCGCTTGCGCATAAATTAATCCATCGAAAGTGCTGTGCCAAATATTCTATATGCATTTAGTCGCGATTAAAAATACAAATAGCTATAAGTGCTTTGTCTTTATACGTTTCCGCAATTACTTGCGCAACACCCTCAACTGCAACCAAAATGTATCGTTTAGCTAGGCTTGGTATCATTTTCCTGTTGCATGCAGCCGCTACATAGGGAACTAGAACTATTACCTTGGCTTTAGAAGTATTTTCTTATTCGATTTTGATTCTTCAATATTGAGAGTATCAGGATGGGTATCTATAAACCTGTTATAACCCTTGGAAGTATTAATCCAATTAGACACTGCGGCGGTAGGAGATATACTTTCAATGACTTTGCTATATTGTTCAGTTTTAGGCAAATGAAACGCTAAAAAATTTTATTAGCTATCAATGTTCAAAAAATTACTTTATTAAATAATACTAACAAGATACGCTAGACCTTCTTCATATAGTCACGGCTAAAAAATTATCCATCGACACTACTGATGACTTTAAATTATCCCCGGAATTTGAATGCTTTAACAGTTATCATTCATATCTATAAAAATCAAAAAGTATTAGATTTACAAGCTCAGTTTTGGAGTGACTGGGGACAAATTCAGAACTTAGAGTTAATTTTTATAGATGACGGATCAACTCCACCGCTTGATTTGAAGGACATCCCCACCTGGGTAAGAAAGGTTCGGATTCTTGATGATATTCCTTGGAATCAACCGGGAGCCAAAAATTTAGGGGCTTTACTGTCATCGAGTTCTTGGTTACTATTTCTCGACGCTGACCAATTTTTGGACAAAAGTTCACTCTTAGAATTGTTAGACAGATTACCAAAATTAACAAAGGGCACTATTTATCGATTTAATCGCTATTGCGCCAATACAAATCAAGCACTTGATATTCATCAAAACTGCCAGCTAATATCCAAACTTGATTATGATAATTTTGGTGGCTATGACGAAGATTTTGCTGGAAATTATGGACATGAAGACGCATATTTAGAGAGGCTTTGGAGGCTTTTAGGTGGCAAAATTGAGGTTTTGGATAAGCCTCATTTAAGCGATCTCTCAGAATTGAGAACCGTGGGTTTAAATCGAAATAGTCGTACTAACGAGTTGCTGCGAAGACGGAAAATTCGCTACCGGCACTGTAATCAAAATCCTATTGGTAAATTTATTTTGAGCCGTCCTTGGATTTTAAAATTGTTAATCAAAATTAAATTCCTAGCTGATGGTCGACCAACAAAACAAATTAGATTTCATTGGATAGAGATATGATGCGTTTTATTAAATCAAATTTAAACTTATTCATTCTCACAAGTTTTCCTATCTTTGTACTTTTAATTAAAGGTTGGACAAGTGCTATCTTATTTTTCTGTTTGTTAATTTCATTAATCTATTTATTTAGAAATGGGGAGTTAACACCTATCGCTTTTCGCCAGGAGTTTTTTAAAAAACACACTACTTTACTGTTTATCCTTATAGCTTTTTCCCTTCCGATTGTTAGTATTCTTTTGACAAGTGCAGGAAATATGCAATTCAATTCGAGTAATCTTGACGGCCCCTCTAGATATCTTTTTGCCATCATTTTTCTTTTTTTCTTACTTCGCTTCCAACCCGATATAACAAAAGTTCTCACTTTTTCTATTACTTTAATGCCGATAATGACCTTATTGTTCATTAATAGCGTTGAAAAAAAGGAGTGGTCTGCTAGCGATAGATTAACTATTTACTTTATTGATCCCATCATATTTGGGTCTTTGTGTATTTCATTTGGATTGATGGCTCTTGTATTGTTGAGCGAAAAACAATCGAATTGGTTCAAATTCATCTGGTATGGTATTTCGATGATCTGCGGCTTTTATTTATCTGTGAATTCAGAAAGCCGAACAGGATGGCTTGCAGTACCAATCGTTCTCTTCTTACTAATAAAAGTTCGATTCAAAATTAGTTACTTTAAAACTCTAATTATTAGCGGTGCTCTTGTTGGAATAATAGGCTTTACCTTATTTCATTCGTCCGAAATTATAAAAAATCGCCTTAGCCAGGCAGCCGTTGATATAAGTTCTTATCAGTGGCATGGCGGAGAAAATTCAACTTCGGTTGGTGATCGTATTTCCTACATCCGCATGGGTTGGTATTTAATGATGCAAAAACCGTTAACCGGATGGTCTAATATGGACTTTACGCCTCAACTGGACACTCCTGAATTTTCAAAGTTTGCAGCCCCCGCCACGCGACTTGGAGTTAAGGCCGGGGGGTTTCATAATGAATTCATTAATAATGGCGTTAAGTACGGATTTATGGGTCTGTTATTCACGATACTGCTATTTTTAGGGCCGGCAGTTTTTTTCCTCAAACAATTAAAAATAGACCCAGATAATCGATACGCATTACTTGGACTTGTTTATATTGCAGCACAATCTGTAAGCGCACTAAGCTATCAAGTACTTGACTTTAAATTTACAGCGTCTTTATATGCGTTGATGATTGTAACGCTTGCATACTCAGCCTTAAAAGACAGCAACCCACAGCTAACTTTTAATCATAAATAAATACCTGATACGTAAAAACATATATTAGGGTTTCATTTTTTTGATATTTATCCATTGATTTCATGTAGGCTATTTTTTAAAATAATTAGAGTTCTTTAAAAGCTCATTAATTTGGCATGTTTTTGGGGCTATTCAAAGAAGAGCAATCAAAAAAAATTTGCTCAAATCAAATACCAAAATCGATCCATAGCGATCAAATTCAATGAGACTTCAGTAGATCAGTCCCAGTCCTCATTTATCCGACTGAATGTAGAACGAATTTCTGCTTTTTGAGCTGTGCGCTTTATTCATTCTTTATTAAATTGGCACATGCCTGCAGCACTTCTTCAACACTTGGTATTTTTTTCATATCACCATGATTGGATATTTTGTTTGACCAATACCCTTCGGTTTTCCAACGAGGGGAATCGCAATAAATCTCTACGGTGGGCATTCCTAAGATTGCAGCCAAATGGGTTAAGCCGGTATCGACCCCAACGGTCAGGGTTGCGTGGGCAATTAAGCGGTAGGCCTCTTGAATCGAAATTGCTCGAGGCACAATGGCTCCCTCAATTTCACTCGCAATCGTTTGGCTGATTTTTAATTCTGCCTGATTTCCCCACGGGAATAGCAATCGATACCCACGGTTCGACAAGGCTTTTCCTAACTCGATCCAGCATTCTATTGGCCAGCGCTTTGCAGTGCGTGCAGTGCAATGAAAACATACCACATATGGCGCTAACGAATCATCAGCTAGGTTTTGAAGTTCAGGGATCGGTAAAGCCGAAAGTTGTCCAAACATCTGGGCGGGGTAAAAAAGGGGGGGCTCTTTATCACGCTGAATAACTGGCCAATTAAATGCGGAACACATGATCTGCCGAGAGCGATCAACCGCATGGCACCTCACCGGTACATGAACTAGCTGGGTGTAAAACATGCGAGCAACTGGCTCATAACCCGAATAATCTGTTGCATTACCTAGACCGGCCACAATGGCTCGACTTGATTTTTTAGCCAAAGCACATACGAGAGCCGATTTAATTAATCCTTGGGTTTCTAGTACCACATCGTATGTGATGGCTTGCAATGTTTTACGTAGCGTAAAAAATTCCTGCCAAGTACTCCATGAAAATAGATGTTTACGCCAACGCCGTAGTGCGATTGGAATAATTCGGTCGATGCCTCTAAATGTATTAGTGGTTTGGAGAGGAGTCAGCAAATCTACGTAAGCCTCCTCTACAATCCAATCGATTTGGCTTTGTGGGAATCGCTTACGCAAATCCCACACAATTGGTAAATTGTGAAGAATATCTCCCAAAGAGGAAAGTTTGACTAACAGGATTTTAGGTTGACGAAACTCCTGAGCGCCGACATGAAATGGTGTCTTGGTAAAGATTTGATTTGGATGATGGCTAGTCATGCATACATTATCAATGGATTTATAAAAAAATTGAGAGCGTCATTCGATACATTGACACCACTCTTTTGAAGTGTGAAAAAGTTGGTTGAAGTAAAAACTAAAACTTTGGTATTTGATTCCAGGATAACCCCGCAGCGTCTTTACTATTGAGTAAAGCCTCTTTTCCCAGTGGAATTGGCCAACTAATCGCTACCGTTGGATCGCACCATCGTAAACAGACCTCACTCCCAGGATCGTAGTAATCCGTCGTTTTATACAAAAACTCCGCCGATGGCGAGAGTACTAAAAAACCATGGGCAAAGCCTGCAGGTATCCAAAGTTGTTTTCGGTTTTCAGCACTTAACTCTTCACCAATCCATTGGCCAAAGGTATTCGAATCCCTTCTCAAATCAACGGCTATATCAAATACTGAGCCGGAGATCACTCGAACCAGCTTCCCTTGAGGATGCTGAGTTTGATAGTGAAGCCCTCGCAAAGTCCATTGCTT
>Ga0194130_10004341_pt1 | contig 18103 bp, 10 predicted proteins | sample TA2KigsurfametaG_FD_160084 | JGI IMG/M metagenome (GOLD analysis project Ga0194130, IMG submission 160084) | Freshwater microbial communities from Lake Tanganyika, Tanzania - TA2015050 Kigoma 12 surface | ecosystem: Environmental > Aquatic > Freshwater > Lake | place: Tanzania: Lake Tanganyika... | reverse complement strand
AGTCCCAGGCTAATTTCAGCCTTGCCTATAAAAATTTTTAGCAATAGAAATACATATATTATTAAAAATATACATATATATATATATACTATAAAATAGAACCCCCTCCCCCCTTTTTTTCTCTCTCGATGACCAGACCATGACAACATTGAACATATAATAATTAATAATTTATACTTTAACTTAAAAATCCCCCCTCCCACCTAACTAAGTTTAACCCAACTTTCTTAATTTATTTTCTTTATTCTACGCACAACTCTTATCCTTAACCTCTTGAAAAAAAAATTGCTAATAAATTTTAGTTAATCTTATAAAAATAAGGATCAAGTCTCTTTAAGGTCCCCTCTAAATTTTTCTTTTCCTATGAATGCTTTTAACAATATTTTCCCCCCACGTAAAAATTTTAAAACTTTTTAAAACATATTAATTTTTACAAACAAAAATTTAATCAATTTATTTTATTTAACCCCCCCCCCGACTAAATAATAGCGTAATAAATAGTTCTTTTCTAAAGATTTTATTTTTACTACTTAATTTAAAAATTTTTAATACAAAAATTATAAACGCCTATTTTTCCCCTCAATAAAATTTCACCCCCTCAGCTAAACCTAAATTTTAAAATTATTTCTCTAACCTAAATCGTTTGGCATTTTACCTTTTAAAGCTTACCCAACTCTATCAAACATTTTCTTAGCCTTTAATCTTTTACCCTAACAACAGGAATAGAAGTATACCTGTGCGTTAAAGGGGGAAAAGAATGCATAAGCTCTAAAGAAGTCGTCATATGTATTCTCCTAACAGCTGGGCGATGTCTAACAAAGGACTCTCAGATAATGAACAAAAAAAATATAACAGAAGTTACGGATACAATCGACCCTAACCTAGCTACAATATTTCAATAAGAGAAAAAATCAGGATAGTCCGAATAACGCCGAGGCATTCCAGCTAAACCTAAAAAATGCATAGGGAAAAACGTCAAATTTACTCCGATAAACATAATAAAAAATTGAATTTTTAATCATTTTGGATTTAAAGAAAGACCAACTATTAAAGGAAACCAATTCACAAAAGCCCCCATTAAAGCGAACACAGCCCCCATCCTTAAAACATAATGAAAATGGGCAACAACATAATAAGTATCATGCAAAACTACATCTAAGGCAGAATTAGAGAGAACAACTCCAGTTAACCCCCCAACTGTAAATAAAAAAATAAAACCTAAAGCTCAATAAAGAGAAGGAGACATAGAAAATCGAACCCCGTGTAAGGTCCCCAACCAACTAAAAATTTTAATCCCTGTGGGCACTGCAATGATTATAGTCGCAGAAGTAAAATAAGCCCGAGTATCGGCATCTATCCCCACAGTAAATATATGATGGGCCCAAACAACAAAACCCAAAACCCCAATAGCTAACATTGCATAAACTATCCCTAAGACCCCAAAAGTTTCATTTTTTCCCCTTTCCTGCGCCACAATATGAGAGATTAACCCAAACCCAGGTAAAATTAAAATATATACCTCAGGGTGACCAAAAAATCAAAACAAATGTTGGTAAAGAACAGGATCCCCACCTCCCCTAACATCATAGAATCTTGAATTTAGATTTCGATCTGTCAACAATATAGTAATGGCCCCTGCTAAAACTGGTAAAGATAATAAGAGTAGTACTGCTGTAATAAGAACTGCTCAGGCGAACAACGGCATCCGGTCTAAAATCATTCCAAATGTTCGCAAATTTCCCAGTGTCCTAATAAAATTTACCGCCCCTAAAATCGACCTTACTCCGGCCAAATGTAATGAAAAAATTGCAAAATCTACCGAACTTCCTGCATGAGCAATATTTCCCGATAAGGGGGGATAGACAGTTCACCCAGTTCCAGCCCCTCTTTCTACTAAAGACCTAGATAATAATATAACCAATGCCGGCAATAAAAATCAAAATCTTATATTATTTATACGAGGAAACGCCATATCCGCCGCCCCCAATATTAAAGGCACTAATCAATTTCCAAATCCCCCGATCAAAATTGGTATCACCATAAAAAAAATTATAATAAAAGCATGCGCTGTGACAACAACATTGTAAATTTGGTCATCTCCAATTAAAGACCCCGCTTGCCCCAACTCTATCCGAATAATTATCCTCAACCCTGTGCCCACTATTCCAGCCCACGCCCCAGCAATTAAATACAGGGTTCCAATATCTTTATGATTACATGACCATATTCACTTAATTTTATACATTTGAATTTTTTAGACCCCCCCTCATCAATAAATTACAAGGTATAAAAATAACCACACAACATCCACAAAATGTCAGTACCACGCAGCAGCCTCAAATCCAAAATGATGTGCTGGGCTAAACTCAAAATTCCTATGTCGAAAATAGCAGACCCTTAAAAAAATAGTGCCTACAATCACATGTAACCCGTGAAACCCTGTGGCAATAAAAAAAGTAGCGCCAAAAATTCTATCCGCAAAAGAAAATCTTGCCTCAAAATATTCCAGTCCCTGCAAAGCCGTAAAGTATACGCCCAAGACAATAGTAATCCTTAATCCCAACTTAGCTTGATAAAACTTTCCTTCTATTATCGCGTGATGCGCCCAAGTAACCCTCACTCCCGACGAAACTAATACAATAGTATTTAATAATGGAACTTGGAAGGGGTTAAAAGGTAAAATTCCCACGGGGGGTCAAACAGCCCCCACCTCAATATTAGGTGCTAATCTTCTATGAAAAAAGGCCCAAAAAAAACTTAAAAAAAAGAAGACTTCAGAGGTAATAAACAATAATATGCCCCACCGCAAACCTAATTCTACGATTGAACTGTGAAACCCTTGGCCTCTTCCCTCCCGAGAAATGTCTCGCCATCATTGATATATAACTAATAATAAAATTAACATTCCCAGGCCAAACAATATTATCCTTTTTAAATGAAATCATGAAACTATTCCAGAAGTTAAAAATAGCCCGCCTAAAGACCCGTACAAAGGCCATGGTGACTCATCTACTATATGGTATGGATGACAAATTATTCTAGACATTTAAAGAAGCAGTGCCTAAATTTAATCCCCAAAATTAATATTTTTTTTAAATTACTTTAAATCTAATCTACTAAAATTTTTGATTATTTTTTAAAAACCCCACTCTTACCGTTTCTCTAAAATACAAAGAGCTTAGAACAGTAAACACATATGATTGAATACATGCTACTGCACACTCCAATATTAACAAAAGAGTTAATCTTAAAAAAATAAAAACAACCCTCCTACTTCCTGCTGACCTTCCCTGACTCCCTAGCAAAGTCAATAATAAGTGCCCAGCAATTATGTTAGCAGCTAAACGAATAGCTAAAGTCGCTGGACGAATTACAGTTCTAACAGTCTCAATAATTACCATTACGGGTATTAGCGCCACTGGTGTTCCCAGCGGAACTAAATGAGCCATAACAGACTTAAACTGAAATGTCAGGGATCAAATCATATTTCCTAGCCATAAGGGCAAAGCCAAAATCAAACTATAAACTATGTGCCTGGATGGTGTAAAAACATAAGGCAATAAACCTAAAAAATTTGAAAAGAGAATAAAAAAAAACAAGGATAAAAAAATTAGCATCGTCCCCGGAATTACCAACCCCCTAAAAATTGACCCCAGTTCTCTTAATAAATACATAATAAAAAATTTTAACGAATTTTTCATTTGTCTCCCCCTAAGCCAAAAAATTTGAGGAAGAAAAACTACTCCCCTGAAAACAGACAATCAATTTAAACCCAATGAAAATAAATAAATCCTTACTTGAGGATCAAAAGAAGAAAATAAATTTCCCATTAAATAACATTCTGTAGCACGTTCTTTTTTATATTTAGTCTGTATAACACTATTCTAGTTTTCTTAAAAGCAAAATTTAATTTTACGAGGCAAAGAACCAAAGACGATAAAATCAATACGCCTAAAAACAATCAATTTATCGGACTTATCTGAGGAATTAAAAAGCATTTGAAATATCTTCTCTTTGTAAATGAGATGTATTTTTTATACTAGCTTTATTAAGGAGCCTGGCTCATAAATTGGTTAAAAACCAACCATCTTTTGATTACTTTAATAAAAAGTTTTTTTTTCCTTTCGTACTAAAAACACTTAAATATATTTTAGATAGAAACCAATCTGACTTTCGTCGATCTAAACTCAAATCATGTAAGAAACTACTAGTCGAACAGACTAAAAATAAATCGCTGCTACACAAATTTATTCTTCTTAATTCAACATCGAGGTCACAATCTTTTATTTTAATAAGAGCTTTAATAAAAATTATGCTGTTATCCCTAGAGTAGCTTTTTCAAAAAATTTTTTAAGATCGTGATATTACGTATTTTTAATATCCTTATTTAATTTTTCCCCAAAAAAATTACTCTGTAATAAAGCTTCATAGGGTCTTATCGTCTAAAAATAAAATTTTCATCTTTTCATGAAAAAAAAAATTCAGAAATAAGTTTAAATTTAGCTTTTTTAGTAATTTCTTTCATTCTATCCCTCAATTAGAGGGCTAATTATTATGCTACCTTAGTACAAAGCCGTTAAAAATTTTTCACCGGGCAGAATAAACCTCAATAAAAGGCGATGTTTTTGAAAAACAGGCTAAAAATTTCAGTTAAATTATTTTATTTTTTTTTTTTCTAAAAAAATTACATAGGCATTTTTATTTTTACCACAATAAACTTTACTAATATTTTTATAGAAAAATAAAAAATAAAAATTTTTTTATGTTTTAAATTTCTAAAAAACTAAAAATTTGTCTTTTTTTAAATTTTTAAATATTTTATAAAAATTTTTAATTTTACTAATTTCCTTTTTTTTTATTTTTTTACATAAATTTTTAGCTAGTCCTAAATACCTTTTTTTTCACTAAAGAAATTATTTAATAAAATTATTTAAAACTAGATATAAGCTATAAAACATATCATTTTAGTAGAAAACTTACAATAAAATCTTCCATTTTTATTAATTTTCCCCACAAAAAGCTTTTTCGAGATCTAAAAATTTTATCGCCGATCAAAAATCCATGATGCAAAAGGTAGCCCCCACTCTAAAATTTATTTTAATACATTTCTTAAAGAAAAATTCTCTATTTATTTTTATTTTTCAAATTCTCAAATTTTAATTAATTGGGATCACCCTAATTTAAATTGCCTATTTAAAAATCTTAGAAAATAATTTTTGCAAATAATGTAAAATTTGAAGTTTTATAGTTTTCTTAACTTAATTTTCTTTTACCTGATGATACACTCTTATTTTCCATTTTCTAGCTTTGGAATTTAGGGGCTCTTTCTAAAACCCCTACTTTGCTACGACTTATCTCCTTTCGGAGAGCGACGGACGATATGTACACAATTTAAAACCTTTTCAAGCTACTTTTTTAAAATAGGTTTACTGCCAAATCCAATAAAAATTTTGCTGCCTAAAAATTTTTATCAAGGTAACTAAGAAAAGCTTAAATATTTTTTCATGTCACCTGAATTTTAATTTACATTTAGATGTTCATTTATACAGCCACACAAAAAACAAACTTAAGAAAGATAAAAAAAGGATTATTTAATAATTCTCCAAGTTCCTCTGCTGGGGCTAAATTACTGTCATTTTTTCAGATTTAAAAAACTTTTTATTAATCCCCTTTATTATTTACTAAATTATAACAGGCTTCTAACCCTGGTTTATTTTTTGTTTTTACCAAAAAGAAAAAATAAAAATAGATCTTATTCACAACTATGAAATTTTTTTTTATTTTTTAAAAGCTTAAATTTTATTTTTTATTTTTTGTTAAGTATAACCGCTGCTGCTGGCACTTAATTAGCCCAAAATAAAGAATTTATTTTTCGAAAAATTTTTTTTACTGCGCTTAATTACCCCGTGCATATAAATATTTATTAAAACAAAAAATTTTATAAAAATTGAAAATTTATTTGGGGTCTTCCCCTTTTTCAAATTCTAAATTTGATGCATATTTTCTGCCAAAATAAATATTTATAGTTTAAATATTTTTAAAACTTTTCAATTTTGTATCTCTAGGTTTGCAACCTATTGTATTTTTTTATACTAAAAGTTAGCACTAATTTAACTATAATAATTTTTATTATTTTGATTTTTTTTTTAAATTCATGAAATTTCACTGAATTTAGGCTTTTTTTTTTCATTGTAGTTTTTTGTCTCTCTATTTTTCTGTTACTGAAAAACTGATACCATTCAATAATAATTTTAATACTTCTAGAAATAATAATGCTAATAAATTTTTTTCTTATAGCCAATAACATTATAAATTTTTTTCCTTTATTTTTTCTTTTTTTGTTTTCCAGTTTAATAGTCGTCGAGGCTAGCCTCGGACTGGCATCTCTCACCCTCTTTTCCCGATCTCACGGCAACGACTTTCCCCTGATTTTTCTAGATGGCAGATAAATGCACTAACTTTAAGCGTTAGAAATAAAGACTTCTTTTCTTGAAATTAAACCAAGGTAATTTACATGTTTTATTCTATCAAAATAACCCTTTTTCAGGCACTTAGTTTTATAGAAGGGCCTTCCAAAAATTTTATTTTCGCGACATAAATATTTTTTTCATTTTATTGACAGTTTTTATTATAATATTATCTTTTATTTTATTATTTTTAGGAAATTTTTTAAGATTTAAAGAAAAAATAGACCGAGAAAAATTAAGCCCCTTTGAGTGCGGGTTTACCCCTAAATTTTCAGCTCGCCTACCTTTTTCCCTTCGCTTTTTTATGATTTGCATTGTTTTCCTACTTTTTGACGTAGAATTGATTTTACTTTTTCCTATTGTGTCTACATTTATGACCTCTTATTCTATTTTTTCTTACTTTATTTTGATTATTACTTTAATAATTCTATTTTTTGGTCTTTTACACGAAATCTTTCTGGGCTGTTTAAATTGGGCCAACTAAATAAAATGGCTGAAAAAGCAGTAGTCTGTAAAACTTCGCATGGAGCCTCTCCTTTTATTACCCATTTTTTAATTTTATTATAACTTGAGGTCAATTTGGGCTACAAGATGGAAATTCTCCTATTATAGAAGAATTAATTTTTTTTCATGATTTTATTAATTTAGTTTTAATGTTTATTTTAAGCTTTGTAGGATTTATAATAATTACAATATTAAAAAACTCATGAGTAAATAAAAATCTCTTAGAAATACAAATAGTTGAAAGAATTTGAACAGTGATTCCTGCAATTATTTTAATTCAAATTGCCCTTCCCTCCCTTCTTCTTTTATATATATTAGATGAGGCCATCGACAGAACTTTAACTATTAAAGCAATCGGCCATCAATGATATTGAAGCTACGAATACTCAGATTTTTGATTCAGTAATAAAAATTCTTTTCTAGAATTTGACTCTTACATAGTTAGAGAGCCCGATCTTCAACAAAACATATTTCGACTATTAGAGACAGACAACCATACAGTAATTCCCCTAAAAACGCACATTCGAATGCTTATTTCTTCTGCTGATGTTTTACACGCCTGATCTTTACCTTCCTTAGGCGTTAAGGCCGATGCAGTTCCGGGCCGCATTAATCAAGTCAAATTTATTAGACAACGGCCAGGTCTTTACTACGGCCAATGCTCAGAAATTTGCGGGGCTAACCACAGATTTATGCCAATTGTTCTAGAGTCAATTAATAGAAAACTTTTTATTAATTGAGTTTTACTAAATTAACTAAAATAGTTTAAATAAAACACTATACTGAAGATATAAAATTAACCTAGTTTTTTAGTAGGCCCAAGGCTATAAAAGATTTAGACTTCTAATCTTTAATCAAAGCTTTTAGTTTTAGCCTTATAATAAATTTATTTTTTTTTACTTTTATTTTATTTAGAGTTTTTTCTTGCGCCAGCCTATCCCATCCTTTCAGTATAGCTTTACTGCTCATATTAATTTCTGTCAGATTTAGCGTGTTATTACTAAAACTTTCTTTTTCATGATTTTTTTTTTCCTTAATTTTAATATTTTTAGGTGGGATCATAATTATTATCATTTACATAACTTCACTAGCGGCTAATGAAAAATTCAAGCTGGGTGTTTTTTCGTCTAATTTTTTTCCTAGCTTAATTATTTTTTTTCTTGGTATTTTCAATGAGACTCTCCCGGCTAAAAATTTTTCTAGAATAAACTTTTTAGCCTCTACCTATGAAATTCTAGGAAGAGAGACCATTATCTTATCTTTTTTTTTCCTTCTGGCTGCTCTTTTTTCGGTGGTAAAACTCATAAAACTAGAAAAAGGCCCTTTGGTAAAACGACTTTAGTTATTTACAAAGCTTAACCAACAGCATTTGATTTGAAATCAAGTTATAGAAGTCTTCCTTCTTTAAGCTTATAATATTCTTTTCTTCCATTTTAGGCTTTTTTTTACTCCTCTTTTTTAGTATTATCGTTGCAATAAGTTCTCACTCTTTACTTTTTTTATGGGTGAGACTTGAAATTAACATGCTCTCAATTCTACCTATTTTTTCTTCTTTCGGAAATCCTAATTCAAGAGAAATTGGGCTAAAGTATTTTATTTCTCAAAGAGTTGCCTCAATTTTTTTTCTTTTATTTACTTTTATTTCTTTTTATAAAACTGATTATTTTTCTTCAATTTTAACCATTTTAATTTTATTTAAAATAGGCATCCCCCCATTTTCCAGTTGGATAGTCAGAATTTCTCTTTCAAGCCCCTTAAAAATCCTGTTTCTAATTTTTAGCGTTCAAAAATTCATCCCTCTACATATTTTTAGGCTTTTACAACCTTTTTTTGACGTCTTAAATCTAGCAATAGTTTGATCAATCTTTGGGTTCTTCTCCATTTTAAAAAATTTAAGTAACATGCGATTAATACTTATTCTATCTGCCTGGTCTAACTCTCTTTGAATAATTTTTGCGAGACCATGGAATAATTTTTGGCTAATCTATTTAATTTTTTATTCATTTTTATTATTTTCAGTCTTATCTTTGTTACATTTTAATAATATTAATAAATTTTCTAGATTTATGGTCAGCCCCTTTTTATTAAAATTTTTTTGTTTTTTGAATTTTTTGAATATGGCCGGGCTCCCCCCTTTTTCTGGATTTTTTTTTAAGGTAGTTTTATTAAAAAGCTTTTTGGCCTTAGTCCCTCTTTTTTGCCTAATAACACTTTTACTATTTTCCCTCTTAACTTTAGGCTCCTATATTTTTTTAAGTTTTTATAGCATAAGTGCCTTTTTCTCCAGGCAATACTTCCTCTTAGGCTCTAATTTTTTTGTAGTTTTTTTTTTTTCTAATTTTTTTCTTTTAGCCTTTCCAATCTTCACTTGCCTTAGAATTTAATTTTAATCCTGTGGAAATTTTTCCCCTATCTTGGCCGAAACAAGATTTTCTGACAGAATTTTTATTCGCATTATAAATCTAATTATACCTGGAAAAATCAAAATTTTCTGTGCAAAAACACTTAAACGAAAACTTTATTCTAGATTTATCAAATAGAACGACATTCTTTTTTTCATTAACAATGAAATGCTTCTAAAAGCTTTATTTGAAATAAAAACAAGGCACGCCTATCAGAGAGTTATGAGCTCTTTAGCTTTTTTAGCTTATATTTTTAAAGAGACAGCGGTATCTCAAATTTACAAAATTTATATTTTTTTTAAACTACTCTTTTAAATTAAAAGAATACAAGAATAAGCCAACAATAGTAAAACTATTGGAAGAAACACCTTTCACGCCATATTCATTAGAAGGTCAAAGCGATACCGTGGGAAAGTTGCCCGCACTCATACCCAAAAAAAAATTAATAAGGAGCTATAAAAATACAACATGAAGTTTCTATCTGTCAAAAAAAAAAAAGAAAAAAAGAAAGACATAAACATAATTCTGGCATACTCCGCCATAAAAATTAAAGCAAACTCTACTGCTCCAAATTCGACATTAAATCCGGATACCAACTCCGACTCTCCCTCTGCAAAATCAAATGGAGTTCGATTAGTCTCAGCCAAACAAGAAATCAACCATATCCCCACCAAAGGAAAAAAAATTATTTCTTTAACCCAAACTTTATTTTCTGAGAAAAGCCCTTCCAAAGAAAATGTTTTCCTTAAAGACAAAAAAAACAAAAATAATAAAGCCAATCTTACTTCATAAGAAACAGATTGTGCAACCGCTCGAAGGGCTCCAACCATAGCAAATTTCCTGTTGGACCTCCAGCCTGATACTAAAGTTGGATATATGTTTATTCTTAAAACCATATAAACTATTAAAATAGACAAAGAAAAAGAAAAGCTTATTTCATGAAACGGGAAAACCATAAAAATAACTAAAGCCAACATTAAAGCCACCCTTGGAGTTAAAAAGTAAACTAACTTATTTGCATTAAAAGGTTTCACCCTTTCTTTAGAAAATAATTTCACAGCATCGTTAAAGGGTTGAAAAATTCCAACAAATCCAACCTTATTGGGCCCCTTTCGAATTTGAGAATAACCTAAAATCTTTCGCTCGAGTAAAGTAATAAAGGCCACATTTACCAAAACAGCCACTACTAAAATCAAATAATCAAAAAATGTTATAATATTTATATTTTAGTTATTAAATTTTTAATTTTATAATAAAACTAATTTTTTTATTTTTCTGAATTCCCGGCAACGCTAATTTAATAATTTTTTCTATGCCCAACCTAATAATTTTTTTTCTATTAAAAGCTTCCACATTTTTTTCAAAAGACTCCCCCCAAGAAGATTTTTTAAGGTTGGCCTTAATTTTTCTTTCACTTTGACTTCTGATTTTAATATTATTAGCAAGCACGAGTAGAAAAAACTTTATGTTTTTAACACAGCTATTTAAGTTAATACTGATTTCTTTAGGTGCGACTTTTTTATCTTCTTCTGTTTTTTCTTTTTACTTTTTTTTCGAAGCTTCTTTGATTCCTATTTTTTTTATTATTTTAGGATGAGGTTATCAACCAGAACGATTAATAGCAAGCCTTTATTTATTTTTTTTTACCCTTACCTCGTCCCTACCTTTACTTCTCAGTTTATTTTTTCTCTGGCATAACTTTTTCAGGTTAAACATAAGATTTTTTAGAAAAACCTCTCCCACTCCTCCACTTTGAGTCAGCTTATGCCTAATTGTAGCATTTCTTGTAAAATTCCCTATTTATTTTTTTCATCTCTGGCTTCCTAAAGCACACGTAGAGGCCCCAGTAGCCGGCTCAATAATCTTGGCAGGGGTATTATTAAAACTAGGAGGATACGGACTATATCGTATAATAAGCTTCTTTCATTTAAGAAAACCTAACCCAGTGTTTATATGTATTAGAATTTTAGGGGGTGCCATATTAAGAGTCTTTTGTTGTCGGATGGCCGACATAAAAGTCATCATTGCCTACTCTTCTGTAGTACATATAGCACTAATTATTTTCGCCCTACTCAGCATAACCTCATTTAATATCTCTGGAATTTGATGGGCTATAGTGGCTCACGGGTTTACTTCTTCAGGTCTTTTCGCAGGTGCCAACATAATATACGAGCGAAGGCATTCCCGAAGAATTTTAATTAATAAAGGCCTAAGTTCTATTGACCCAACTTTTACTTTTTTCTGATTTTGCTTAATCATGGCTAACTTTGGCGGCCCATTTACCTTAAATTTATTTAGAGAAATTAACTTAATTTCATCAACTTTAAACACGGCTAGGGGGTTTACTACTCCCGTAATGATTTTATCTTTTTTTTCTGCAGCATATAGTTTAATTTTATTTTCCCTTACCCAACAAGGTCAAATTATTAACAGAAAAATACTATTATCTTCAATTAATAGGCGAGAAATCTCACTAAACTGAAACCACGCTTGACCCACTTTTTTCCTTTTGTTAAACCTTTCTCTGTAAAAACCAAAACAAGTGGTTTAATTACCCATGTTTTAAATTATTAGACTTTAACCTTAAAAACCTAATTTAAAAAAAAATATTTGTTTGTCAAACAAAAAATACCTCAGGTGATTTTTACTAACTTTAATTTAAATTCTTTCTAACAAATCAATAGGTTTATTTATTAAATTTTTTAAAAAATTTGAACTAATGTATTTTATTAGCCAAAGGCAATAAAATTTTTGGTTCACGTAAGCCCGTGTGGCAAAGGCGACTAACCGCCCAATTTATAATTGGGCGGTTAGTCGCCTTTGCCACACGGGCTTACGTGAACCAAAAATTTTATTGCCTTTTCCTCTATAGCTACTTTTATATTAGATGTTCATTTTATCCCATAAAATAAGCCCTTTAGCATCTTCTAACTGCAAATTAGATATCATATTTGAATATTATTCTTTTTCACCCGCCCATTTTATCATAATAATTTTAATTTAAATCTTATAAGTGGAAATTATACGTAATATTTTATACTAAATTATTTAATCAGCCCCTATTTATGGTGAATTCTCACATCTTTGACACCACAAATCAATATTTTAAACTTCATAAATATTTTAATAGCTTATCTCAAAAAATTTGGCATGCGGGAGAAAAAAAATAATACAAGAAATAGTAAACAGATAAAACTTGACCTGTGAAAATATAAGGATCCTCTACTGGCCGCGCCCCAATTCACGTCAACAAAATCACAACATTCACATGGCACCAATAATAAAATTTGTTTAAGGGATAAAATGCCAATCCCCGAAAATTTCTAAAATTTAAAAAAGGGCACACCAAAAGAATTAAAATTGATAATGCTAAAGCTACTACCCCGCCTAATTTATTCGGAATCGAACGTAAAATAGCGTAGGCTATTAAAAAATATCACTCAGGTTGAATATGAACTGGTGTCACTAAAGGATTCGCCGGAATAAAATTTTCCGGATCTCCTAAAACTCAAGGAGTAAATATACACACTCAAAACAAACCAGCAAATATAATCACTATACCAAATAGGTCTTTTACTCTAAAATAAGGATGAAACCTAATTTTATCAAAATTCCTATTTACCCCAAGAGGGTTTCTACTTCCAGTCTGATGTAAAAACAATAAATGGAGCCCCCTAAAAGCTGCAACAATAAACGGCAACAAAAAATGCAAAGAAAAAAACCGAGTTAGCGTTGGACTATCGACTGCAAACCCCCCTCATATTCATTTTACTAAATCCTCCCCTAAATAGGGAATAGCTGAAAATAAGTTTGTAATAACAGTCGCACCCCAAAAAGACATCTGGCCCCAAGGAAGAACATAACCTAAGAAGGCCGCTGCCATAGTCATCAGTAAAATTACAGCCCCCACTATTCAAGTATAATAGTATGCAAATGAACCATAATAAAGCCCTCGGCCTACATGTATATATAAACAAATAAAAAAAAATCTGGCCCCATTTGCATGCAGCATCCGAAGTAGCCAACCAAAATTAACATCACGCCTAATGTGCCTAACCCTAGAAAAAGCAATAGAAACATCTGCCCTATAGTGTATAGCAAGAAATAATCCCGTTAATAACTGAGAAATAAGGCATAAACCTAAAAGGGATCCAAAATTTCACAAACTTGAAATATTAGCGGGAGTGGGAAGATCCACGAGAGAGCCATTTAAAATTTTTAAGACAGGGTGAGTTTTTATAATAGAGGCCATTTTTCGAATTTTAATTTGTGCTAAGCATAAAAACTTTTATAGGTTAAGGTCAAAGTAAACCCTAATTAAAAAATTTTCTTTTCCTAGCTTTTTAACTAAAAACTTTTAATCTCCTTTCATTTAAATTTGAGATTGAAAAAGTTTTCTTAAAAGACAATAATTTTTCATCTTACAGTAAATAAAAAAAAATTAAAAAAAAAGAAATTCTTAAAATAAAATTTCCTCTTAACGCTAAAGCCCCATAATTATAGAATCTTTTAAAAAAATTTTGGGGTAAAAAAAGCAACATTCTTCCTCTTCATCCATAATCGCTCAGTAAAATTCCCCCTTTCCCAGAAAGCAAGCCCAGGTAAGAAAAACTGCGACTAAACATAAAAGGTATAAATCACATAAACTGAAAAAATTCCTTTAATGAGGGTTTTTGAAAAATTTTATTTTTTTTTGTTCTCCTAATAATAATGACTACAATAACTAAAATTTTTATTCAAAGTGGTAAAAAAATCACATTTCTAAAAGACAAAACCCCCCAAGAAAGCCATAGCCCGCCTCTAACTGAAGGTACCAACAAAATCAATATTCCCAAAAATATAGATTTATCTATTTCAACAAGACTAAAGGCAGGCTCAGATATCCTTTGGCCAAAAAAAACTAAATTTGCCAGTCGAAGTGTGTATATTACTGTTAGCCCAGTAGAAATCATAGCAAAGATGAAAATAATTATTCTAGAATAATTTATTATTAACATTTCTAAAATTAAATCCTTAGAAAAAAATCCTGCTATAAAAGGCATCCCGCATAATCTTAAATTCGATACAAAAAAAATTCCAAACCTAACAGGTAAATAGAATACCCCCTTTCTTATAAGTCGCGCATCTTGAAAATTTTTTATTCTATGAATAATCGACCCAGCACATATAAATAATATGGCTTTAAAATAGGCGTGAGTGATCAAATGAAAAAATCTTATTATCGGCAGGACTATTCCTAGCCTAAAAAATATCAAACCCAGCTGGCTTAAGGTGGATAAAGCAATAATTTTTTTTATGTCTATTTCATACAAGGCTGCGCTTCCTGCTATAAATATTGTTACTACTCCTAAAAATCTTAAAACCCATAATACTTTAACGCTTAAAATTAAATAATTCAACCGAATGATTAAATACACCCCAGCCGTAACTAAGGTTGAAGAATGAACTAAAGATGACACAGGAGTGGGAGCAGCCATAGCTGCAGGCAACCAAGAAGAAAAAGGAATTTGAGCCCTTTTAGTTATAGCCACTAAAATCATTATCACTACTAAAAACAATCCATACTTTTCTTCCAATCTAGCAAAATAAATAAATGATCATCTTCTTAAAGGAACTCTTAGCCCAATTAACGCCAGTAGTCCTACATCTCCTAAACGATTAGTTAACGCAGTAATTATACCAGCGTTAAACGATTTTTCCCTTTGAAAATAAATTACCAATAAATAAGAAGTAACACCCAATCCATCCCACCCTAATAAAATTCTAATAAAATTTGGCCTGAAAACCAATAAACCTATCCTTAAAACAAATAATAAAACCAAAAGGATAAAACGTCTAAAAAATTTCTCGGCTATTATATACCTTAAAGAAAAAAATATAACGCCTCTTGTAATTATTAATACAGTTGAAAAAAAAAACAGGGCCATTCAATCTAGCACAATTAAAAATTGCATTCTTAAAGAACTTAGCATAGAAAATTTTCACTCCAATAAAATTTCATGCCCAGTTGCTATTTTTATCCTTATAACTATTAATATAGCGAAACAAAAAAAAAACAATATGGCCAAAATAGAGCCCACTAAATAATTAAATTTTATTATTATTTTTGAAAAAAAATTTTTCTAGATAACGAAAATATCTTATGTTAACATACACCACAAAAATAAGCTCTTATTCTTATAATAATCTCCTCCTAAATTAAAATTTTTCAAACCAAATAAACCCATAATAAAGTAGAGTTTCTTTAAATTTAAATTCTCCTAAAAAATTTTTGTGCCGATTAATTTACATTTTCTCAAATTTAAACTTTGTGCTTTATCTTTATACCTTAAATAAAATCTCTTTTTTAAGCAAAAATTTTTAACACAGTTTTTCCTGGCTAATATAAACTTGATTTTACACTTAACTTGCTAAAGCAATATTCTTAAATTTTTATAGTAATAATTGTCAAACCTATTTTTTATCTAATTAACATTTCCTAGCTTAAAATTTCACAGTACAAAAATCCATTTTATTTTCACAAAACTTTTTATTGGCTACAGCTCCTCACCTCGCTCTTATTCTAATGACTCCTCAAAAATTCTTCTTTTTTGGCACTAATTTTTTTTAACTTAAATTTAAAAATAGACCAAAACTAAATTTTTATCCCTTTAAACCTCAACCTACAATTAGCCTAAGCTAGTATAATTTATAAGACTAAGAGTTAAAATAAATCTTTTTTCAAATATTTTACTACTAAAAACCCCGTTAATAAATTTTTAAATCCAAAGCTAATTATTGGCTTGAGCTTTCACCTTTCACGGATAAAAAATTTTTGCGGCACCAAACTTTTAACCTTATAAAATATTTTTTAAATTTATAATTAACTAACTTAAAATTTCTATCCTTAAATTTTTAACCCAATTTCCTTTTTACCCTACTTTATTAATCTAAATTAACATGAAACTGCTTAAATCTTCCATTCCGCTTAGTTTAAAAAAATCTTATCTTTAATAATTTAATTTTTTAATAGCCTAAATACCAAAAACCGATTCTCTTGAAATGTCTTAACTCTAACACTTTAATTTGCTAAATTTTAATTTTTTTCTAACAAAGTTTTTAAATTTTATTAACTAAATTTTTAGCAAAAATTCCTAGAAATTTACAAAAAATAGACAAATAAATTTTCACCCTCTGTTTCTACTCTACCTATTATTTTAGACTTTTATACCTGTTTATTAATGAAATTTTTCCCCTAAGTTTTGGATAACTAAGCTGTCCGCTCAACTTAATTCCCCCCCGAAAATTTTTATCCTTGGTTCCTTAAAATTTGACTTTTTTATTTTCATATATTTAAAATTTTTACCTAACTTTTTCAACAAAAATAAAACTAAATGTAATCTAATCCCTTAATTTAACAAACATTTGCTAAATATCCCTGCATTTGTAAATTATCTTCGAAATTTAAATATTTTTGTATTTTTCCCTCTAACCATTATACTTTTCCGACTAAAAATCTTTTATTAAAATTTAAATTTGTATAAAAAATTTTTCCTAGAATTCTCCAATTTTCAATACGTTTACAGTTTGCCTCCCCAATTATACCAATTCCAATTTAAAAATTTATGGTAACAGCCGTTTAAGAACCCAACCTCACCCTTTCATTGTTTGCCAGCAAAAATTGATTTTTAGTTATTAACTAATCTCAACTTTATTTATAAAATTTTTAATAAAAAAATACACGAATTATTAAAAATATTTCATTATATAATTATATCATTAGATTAAGCCCCCCCCCCTTTTTTTTTCTTTCTCTCTATAATGACCAAACCATGACTATTTAACATGTATTTTTAAAAACTGGGTTTAATCGAGAATTTATCTTTAGGTTTTTTAAACCTTAATTTTTAAATTAATTTAATTATTTTAAATTATACACATGCCCTTTTTCATAAAATTTTCAAGGAAATCTAAGCTAAAAATTTTATTTAACCTAACCTTAATTTTTAGTAATATAATATTATGGCTCATTACAATTTAGGCCTTCATAATTAATTTATTAAACCCCCGGATTTTTTATTAAATAGCGCGCTAATTTTTTTTGGCTAAAATTTTTAAATAAACCAAAATTAAATTTCTGGTAATCACCCAAAAAAACCTTAACCTTAAACTAATCCAGGTTATTATAATTTTATAAAATCTTAATATTAATATAACTCGTCTTTGAAACATTCTAATTTTTTAATTTTAATTTTAGACATTGGTTTAGTTTTCTACGTTTAAATAAATATTAACTATCGCTACGCCGAACTTTTAATTTTACGTTCTACTAATCAGGCTTGCTAACTAAAAATTTTAAAATTTTTATCCCTTGAGTTTAAAAACTAATCTCCTTTTTACTTTGCTTCGCTTTTTATCGCCTAACGAAGGCACTTCCTTAGTTAATTTTTTATTCTTTTTAGCTACTAAGAACTTAATCTTTTTAGCCCCCTAAAAACAAAAATTAACCTTTCTTAAAGTACTTTAATTTAAAGATTATCGCTACTTAAATTTTAATTTTTCACTTATAACTAGTCTTAAAAATTTTACTCCCCAAATTTTTCGTTTAATTTATCTAATAATCAACTATAATTGTCTCATAAAAATTTTTAATTAATAGCTATTAAATAAAATTTTCGACTAAAAATTTTTTTTAGCTAAGCTATTGTTGTGCTCAACTTTAACGGGGGGGGGGGGGGGGGTATAATATTT
>Ga0194130_10004339_pt1 | contig 18113 bp, 17 predicted proteins | sample TA2KigsurfametaG_FD_160084 | JGI IMG/M metagenome (GOLD analysis project Ga0194130, IMG submission 160084) | Freshwater microbial communities from Lake Tanganyika, Tanzania - TA2015050 Kigoma 12 surface | ecosystem: Environmental > Aquatic > Freshwater > Lake | place: Tanzania: Lake Tanganyika... | reverse complement strand
TAAAATAATAATATAAGAAATATTATATAAAAAAATGTCACTCAATCTTCCGTCTTCTGGCAATTTAGCTAATTTAATGACTAATTTTAATAGTTCAAGCAGTTCTTCTGTTTTTGCTTTTTTAAGCACCGAAAACGATATTTCTTGGACAGCGATGAGTCTTAGTGTACAATCTTGGATTAATAACAATAAAACATCTAATCCTGGTTTACGTGTATTAGTAAGTTTATCTGATGGCACAGTGGCTTTTGATAGTAATTCAAGTTTAAATAACTTTGTTGATTTTAAGGCAAAAAAAATTAATGAAAATCACAATTCTCGTGTATCTATAATGTCTGCTTTGATAAGTTCTAATGGTGTTGCCTTAGAACAAAAATATTCAACATCAACCCAAAAATTTACAAATTATATAGCTCAACGTGTTGGATTATCAGCTCAAAATAGCATGGGATGTGTTCGTATATCAATTGATCAATAAAATATAGTATAAAAAAAAATTGAATATTATTTTTATATATATTAATTGTTAAAAATATCATTTATGATTTGGTTAAAAGTTATAGTTAAAACAATACAATTATATTCTTTTTCATATAATATAGGATTACTATTTATACCTATTTTTTCAGTAGTTCTAAATAAAATATTTTCAAACTTATTAGATACAGATAAAACAAAACGTGAATTTTGGACATGTATATTTGTTAAATGTTTATCAGATGTATTTAGCATTTTATTTCAACAAGAATTTTTATGGAATTCTACACGTGAAATGAAAAAAACAATATTACACCGTCTGGAACAAGCAAATATACAATGTGGAATACCACTTCCAGGAAAATTATTAACAAATATAAATGATATATATGAAGATAATTACAAACTTCATGATTTTTTAGTTATAATACCTATTATCTGGACTACAGTTATATCATTTATTTTAACAATTTTATATATGGAAGTTCATGTAGTATATCATATGCGTAGTATAATTATTATAACTATAATAACACTTTTACACTATATGATTAAAAATGTTGATCAAACTCTTTATGAAAGAACTAAACCTTGTCCTAATAGTATAGTTAAATTTAGTGATAAAATGTATGTTTTATTCAAATTATCTCTTGGCTGCGTTATGAAAATAGATCATGAACAACATAAACAAAATCGTATGAATCATCAACATCGAATACAACGTATTGTAATGATTATTATGAATGTAATTGTAACAGTCATTGGTCTTATCAATAATGATATTAAATTTATTCATTCATTTTGTAGTATATCATGGTTGTTATCTTGTTTAGCCAGTAATATAAAATCATTACAATATTATATGTATATGGATAATTTATTTAGTACATTAGAATTACTACAAAAACATAAATTAAAATGCGGTAATGAAAAACAACAATTAGAAAATATAAATAGTGTATCATTTAAAAATGCTAGTTTTGGATATTATAGTGATATAAGTCTCAATTTTATGGATATAAAAATTCGAGATTTATCAATTGTATTTCATAAAGGTTCAATATATTATCTTGAAGCACCAAATGGTATGGGTAAATCTACTATATTAAAAATGTTTACATCTAATCTAACTACTGGTGATGTATTTTATGGAAATATAAATAGAATAGATTTAACATTTGAAAATCAGCGTCAATCTATTATACATTATGTTCAATCTTCCGAATATACACCTAATTTAACGAAAAATGAAATGAATGTCTATAGAAATGTCAACATAGAATTAGAGAAAGCTTTTGATCTTGATAAATTATGGGATAAAGGAATGTCAGAATTGTCTGGTGGAATGAAAAAACGTTTAATGGTATTTTTAGCATTAATCTCACCAGCACCAATAGTCTTACTAGATGAGACATTAGCTGAATTAAGTAGTCAATATATACCTGAGTTAGGACATAACGATGGATGGTTAGGAAAAATTATAGATATACTTGTAAATAGTTTAGAGAGTAAAAATAAGATAATTATTATAGTTGGTCATGATTTAGATCATCGAATGCCAAAAGAAGTAATAAGATTAAATTTAGAATTATTTGATGAAAAAACAATATTAAATAGTATAGATATATAAACATAAAAATTTGATTTGATTATTTTTGATAAATATAATAAAACAAATCAAATGTTTACTCCTGAATCACTATGTTTGGTAAATTATACGTTGAAAGATATTATTAAACTTGATAAATATCGTCTCAAAATTTTGAAAAATTTAGGTAAATTAGTAAAAGAACAATACCGTCTTAATAATTTTGAGTTAGCAAATAAATTTTGTATTATGTATTTAAGATTGTATAAAAGAATAGCTGTCGAATATAAAGGTAGTATATACCTAGATTCTAAAAAAATTGACAGTGATATTGATAAAGATAGAATTGGTAAAAAATATTTGAATCCAAAGTATTTGGATAGAGTTTTAGAAATATATATGGATTGTCGTCAATTTTTGGTTGGAAATAGTGTATATAATATAGTTCAATCAATTAATGATTATCTTCCTATCCATGAGCAATGGCAAGTATTTACAAGATATAGTCAAATTTATGAAGTAGACGGTGTTTATAATTATAGTAATTATTGTCATAAATTAAGTAAACGTCATTTTAGAGCAGTTAGTCGATTGATAAAACAATACAATTATTTGGAACAAGATAAGAGTGCTAAATTGTATAGGAAGATATTTATACTAGAATAATTCTATTTTGTAAAGAATATCAGGGTAAATTATTTTATTTTCAATAGCAATGTATTCGTAGGTTTGTCCATCATTATATTCGGATTGTACATTATTAGGTATTTCACTATAATCCATTAAGCAAATATTATAAAAAGCTCGATCTTCTGTATAGTGTAAATATCCAAATACTAAACTCAAATCTTCTACAGAAAGACAGTGTTTATTTTCATAAAGATTTATAATTGTATTTTTGTCAAATGTAATTTTATATACATCTTGAATTTTAGACCAGACAAAGTCAATATTTATATCAATTTCATTACAATATTCAGATAATCGTAGTTGTTCTATACGACCAACTTCACAATAACGTCCTCCTATTTTGATGTTGAGTATATTATCTTTGATAGCAAAACATATTTCAATAATTCTGGATTTTTTTTCATCTTTATAAATATTTCTAGCATCTAATGTAAGTAATAATTTAGTTATTGTTTTATTTTTCTTCATACCTGATATATATTTATAAATAACGTTAAGTTTAATATTTAACAAAGGCTGTCTTAATATTGTATATAATGACATTTAAAACAATTATTGATTATTTTTCACAAACACCAAATTCTGAAAATAAAATATTACATCGTAAAAAACCATTAGGATTATTGATAAAATCACCAGAACAATCAGCAGATGAACCAGTTAGTGCTTTTTTACAAAATTTTTCTATGCCTAAAAAAAAAACAAATATACAATTAAACAATCAAAATATTAAATTTGAATTTAATTCATTAGATAAAAAAGATATAAATGACACTATGATGATAAAAAAAAATACAGAACAAATTGTTCCAAAGTTTGAAGGCATACGTATTTATACGGATGGTAGTTGTATCCTTAATGGCAAACCTAATGCCCGTGGAGGATGGGCTGTATATTTTCCTAATCGTGAATTTTCAGATGCTGCTGAAAAATATACAAATCATCCTACAAATCAACGTTGTGAATTAACTGCTATACAAAAGGCTTTTGAAATAACTAAATCATATATTATAGATGGTGGTAAAATTGAATTATATACGGATAGTGAATATAGTTTAAAATGTTTACAGGAGTATTGTAAAAAGTGGTCTATTAATGGATGGTTAAAAGCAGATAAAAATCCAATTGAAAATCGAGATATAATAGAACCATTATATAATTTTTACAGTATGTATTGGCGACAAATTACTATGAAACATGTTCGATCTCATACTGGTTGTAAAGATGAACATAGTAAGGCTAATGACATTGTTGATCAAATGGCTCGTTCTACTATTTCCTAATTAGTAAATCACACATACCACTTTTTATTCGCAGTATATTAAAATTTACCACTATTATTTTGATATTAAATTTATAGGCATATTTTTCATTATTATAGGGTTGAAATTCATTTGGCTGTGGTTGATAGATAGGATTAGGGTGAATAATCGGTAATCCATTAAATGTTTGTTGAAAAGGTGCTATAAATGCCAAACGTATTTCTGCTCTAGGTAATCCTCCTCCATTTATTTTTTTTTGAACAGTCATATATATTGGTTTAGGTGGCGGTTCATTGGTTAATTCTATGAAAAGCTGAGCATTATTAATACGATCCATATTTAAAAATCCACTTGGTTGAAATTGAAGAGGATTAATTGAAAAACTATAATTATAAATATAATCTAGCGTATTAAAATGATATCTATGAATTAAAGGTTGTACAAGAGCTAAATATGGACTAGTAAGTGCTTTAAACCTATATTGTTTATCGAGAAATAAAGATACATTTTGTATAATATTATGTGCTGGTAATAATTGTTGATTAGCATAATTAAACCAATATTGTCTTAAAAAGTTTGTTGGAGTATATGATGAACTAAGATAATCTACTGGTTTAAGTAGGTCGGCATCTTTCTCTTCATAATTTTCTAATTGACTATATTGTCCATATGTATTTCTACTAAATGTATCATCACGACTTGGTAAAATCCATAATTCTTTAATAGGTAATCGTTGATTGATACTAATAGTAGTATATTTTTCAATAATTTCTTTTTGTATGATTTCTGTATTTTGGTCTATCAAGTAATCAATGTTACTAGCTCTTAATTTATTAAATTCGTCTGTTTCTAAAAAAGCACAATGGGCGTTAAAAGAAATATTAAATCTACCTTTAATTAATGTTTTCAGTGTATGTATATAATCAGTCTGTTCAGAAATATTATTTTGTTCTATTTGTTCATTAAATATACCTAGCTGTAAAATGATAAATGGATTATCGGATGGTTGAAATCCAGGTCCATTTGTATAGCTAATACAAAATTGTTTTGAATTTTCTATAAAATTAACGTTCCATGTAATTTGAGTATCCGTTTTCCATTTCATTTTTCCACCATTATTTATAACATTTAATAATGATGTTAACATAGATCCTAATGAAGGACCAACATATACTCCATCTGGTATTGTTGAAACATATTCTACACCAGGTTTAAATCCATTTGGTGAAGTAACTTTAATAGTATTATTTCCTCGATTCGCATATATACTATAGGTTCTTGAGATTGTTTGAATATAATATGGCACTAAATATGCTATATCCATTCTACTAAAATTTTGATATTGAATTACATTTAATGTATTGCTATAAGGGGCTATTCTTTTACCATAATATGGACTACCTATTTTATTTTCAATTATAGTAATCCATTGTTTTAGTGGCTTAATTTTTATTTTTAAATATAAAGATTGATATTCTAAATTTAAAAATGGTATACTTAATGACCAATCTTTTGAAAAATAGAAGGGTATATAAATATATAATAAACTTTCATTATTTAAAATTGTTTTTTTATTAGGACTATTATCTATATTAACAAGTGATAAAGATTGAATGTACTTTTCATATTGTAAATATCTTTTATAATATATATTTATCCAGTCAGATGAAAATTCTTGAATAATTTCACCACCTATCATAAGTTGAATATGCTCAATAATATGAATACCTAAATTATTTATCCATTTAAGTTGTAATTTTTCATCTTGTAATACACGAGGGATATCAACTTTTAAATAAATATTACATAATAAATGCCCTATATTATCAATTCTACTAATATACTCCATAGGCTTTTCCCAGTCAGGCTCAGTATTTTTATTAAATTGAACACCTATATTTTCTATAGAAAAATTTGTAAATTTTTTATATACTGATTTAAAAAAAGTTATTTTGGGGTCATAATTCGTAAAATCTCCTCCATCTTGTTGATAAGTAGTTATTTGTAGAAACCCTCCTGGCATTCTAATATATATATTATTATCTTTTTACATTAAAATAAAAAATTGAAAAAAAATAAAATATTTAAAATCATGTTTGAATTTAAAATGATTTATTTAGATAATTTAATAAAAGGGCAAACAGGCAAAATACAAATATATAAACCATATGGTGTCACACCAAAAGAAATGGTAGATAAAGTATTACTCTTAACCGGTGCAAAAAAAGGGTCTTTCAGTGGTCGTTTAGACCCAATGGCTTGTGGTATGATAAATATATATCTTGATGACAGTTGTTTAACAGCAAAACCAGATGATAAACTGAATAAGAAATATCGTTTTAAAATGGGTATAGGAATATATTCGAATACGAATGATTTACTTGGTATACCAATTATAGTTGAAAATGATGAAATAATAATATATAATATTCAAAAATATATATTACAATATTTGGATAAGTTGAAAATAGGAGATTATGTTCAAAAACAACCTATTCATAGTAGTTATGTAGTTAGAAATAAACAAAATGTAAAAAATCCTTTGTGGTGGTGGGCTAAATTAAATCGTATTGATGAAGTTGTAGTTCCATCTTTTATTAGAAAATTATTTGATTATAAAATAATTAAATCGGAATATACATCAATAGATAATATTGCGCAATTGGCTATAAGTAGGATAAATTTAATAGATCTAAAACATCAATTTAATCAATTAGAAGTGATTGAACATTGGAAAAAAAATTTAAGTAATAGGGATGAAATATCTATTATTGAAATGGAAATAACAGTATCTAGTGGTTTTTATGTTAGGCAATTAGTTGAAGATATTGGTAAAGAGTTGGGATTAAAGACAATTACTATTGAAATAGAGCGTTTATCATACATTCCGAATGATTAATTTTTAATATTTAATAAAAGAAAAAGAAATATCTCTCTATTTTGATATATATATGTATATTGTAATTTTTATAACAGCTACTTTAATAGGATTAATTTGGCATTTATATCAACAAAAATCTGTTTTAAATAAAAGGATGAAAAAAATAGGATCTGGTTTTTTCCCAAAAAATGGGTTGAGTAGATATTTAACTTATACTGAACCAACAATAACATCAAACTATTTACAAACAACCAATAATTATAGGCGTGTTAACAAATGTATGCCAGATCAACCTAATCTAGAAATATGTAGTGAAACCAATAGTAATAGAATAGAAACAAATATTCAATATGTAAAACAACCTTATGTTATACAACAATAATATATCACTATAAATTATTCATGTATAATAGCGATTTATGTAAAAATTATGCCTAATACATCCATAAATATAACTACTTGTCAAAGAAAATTAATGTTTTATTAGATAATAATACTAAGATTTAGTATAAATTTTTAGAACAAGTTAACAACCCTCTTCAATATCACTTGTTCCATTTATGCTAATATTTCTAATATATTCGCGTAGATTTAATAAATCATTTTCATTATGTATAGATCTAAGTCTTTCAATTATTTCTAATTTAATATATCTTTTATCATATTTACAATCTGAAATTTTCCATAAAAAATTATTTATATGATATCCATCATATTTAATATGTTCAAAAACTTTTATATTAGTTATATTAAAATTTTCCAATAAATAACATTCTAATGTATCTTTTTGTAGTATTGTAAAATATGTAGATTTTGATTCATTTATTTTATTAAAAATATAATAATTATAGGTATCATCTAAAATGATATGTATATCTGGTGGTAAATCCAATGGTTCAAACATTAGTATTGGTATTGCCATTAAATATATAGTTATTTAAATATATATTAAATAGATTTTATAACATAGCCTTTTTACCGCGTCTATTTAAAAAAACGCGTAATCCATCCTAAATCATTTTTGTTTTTAAGATAAGCAATTTGATGAATTAATATACGATTTTCTATTTTAAGTTTATCAATATTTTCCATAAGTTCTAATTTATCCCTTAATCTTTCATCAATATTTTTTTGATAACATTCTATATCTTTTTTCAAAGATACAATATTGTGATCACGTTCATGAATAATATTCTTATCTAGAATTAATGATCTACATAATCTTTGCTCTAATTCAAGTATACGATGTTCTAATATTACTATTTTACGATCTCGTTGAAGTAATTGTTCTTCTAAATACTCATTTTGTTTTTTTAGATTATTTTTTTTCCTGCTATAATTTTTCCACCATAATTGTATTTTAATAGTATTATTTTTAATTTTAAAATAATTAGAACTGATTCTATTTTTTTTTACTATTGCTATGAATTGATATATTTTGGTCATTCTATTTCTAAATGTTTTATTTAACAATTTTGAATTTAAATAACCAGATAATTTTTTTATAGCTATTTTTTTTTTTATTAATAATTTATGCTGTAGATGTTTAAAAAATAATTGAATACGATGGGCACTACGATTTATATGGTAATCATATTGTAATAGTTTTGACCATAATCTATTTTCTATTTTTAGTAAAGAGTTTTTAGTATTATTATAATTATTGAATTCAATAATACAACGGCTATATTTTTGTAATAGTAATACACTTTCTAACCGTTTTAAATTATATCTATACTTTAATGTTTTGTAATATTCTTCTGTTAAAAATATACGACTTTTACCAATACTATAATCCTTATCACTATCTACTATATAATCACCATAATTATTATAAAATGTATCTTTATTAAAATGATAACTATAGCCCTGTTTAAGAATTCTTATTAATTGTATCACACCATTATATATTAATTGCTCTTTAACAATACTGCTAATAAAATCAAGTGGTTTTTCATTATCATTAGGTTTAATACATTTAATAAAATGTAGATTGCTTGATTTAATATTTTGTATGAATTCATCTAAATTATTCTTAAACTGATTTGTAATAGAATTTATTTTTAATTTACCAAAACCCCGTTTTTTTTTATTATGTGTACTAACTTCTAAAAAAAGACTTACAATCATATTATCTATATCTATATTTAATCGATCTTGATTTGATTGAAGAAAATCACTAACAATATATTCTATTTTACCGGCATAATGTTCTATTTCAAAACATTTTTCAACAGATACTTTTTGTGTAGAATAATACCGATTTGTAGTAAATAATAAATTTAATTTTTGAATAAAATTACGACTATTTCCTTTTGGTAACATACATTCTTCATCTAATGCTATAAAAATACGTTCAATTAAATCTATTTGCTGATTATTTAAAACCGGAACAATCGTATCTATAGGTATTTCCTCCTCTTTATATAATTTAATTTTATCTTCAATTAATACTTTATTTAATAATCCTTGTAATATTTCATTAGCATAATTTATACAAAGTTGTTCAAGACTATTTTTTTTTAGATTTTCAAATCCAAAAATATCTAAAATACCAATTTTTAATAAATTAGATGTTTCAACTGTTTTATAAATTATATTCATTTGTTCAACTAACCATAAAAATAAAAATTCATATAATTTCATAGCGAAAATATCACGTAATTCTTTAAATTCTAATTCATTATATATTTTTTCTATATTATCATCTTGTATACTTAAATTTTTTTTACTAAGTAATTCTTTATAAATAGGGTTGTAATTCGTTCCATATTCTAATTGAATTATTTCACGAATTAATTCAACTATTTTGATTACAAAATCAATTTGATTATTATCAAATCCAGCTTTTTCTAATATTTTTTCAATTTCTAATCTATTTCGATTAAATACATGAAATTTACCGATAGTATCCTTACATAAAACCCTTGGTTTTTCAAGTAAATATACACTTGTAGTCATACCTATACATATTTTATTTTTATAATGTAATTCTATAAATTTTCCAAATCGACTACTATTATGATTTTTTTCAGTTGATGCATTGCCAAAAATTTCTAATACTAGACATGAAGCCTCTATTTTTTCTAATAAATTATTAACACTACTGTATTTGTTTAAATAACGAATGATTTGTTTGACTGTTTCCGTTTTACCTGAACCACTTTCTCCAGAAACAATTATAGTTTGATTTTCACCATCAATCATTCCATTATACACTTTTTCCATAGTTTTAAATAGATGGACAGAGTCCTTATTTTCTAAACTATATATATCATCTTTTCCAGTAAAATACTCATATGGATTTATTGAAAGTAAAACAGCACCTAATGCTGTATATATTTTTTTATTTTTGAATCTTTCATTCAAAATAATAATACATTTTTCTATGGTTATTTCATCTATATATAATAAATTATCCATTCAAGCCTATTGTATATTATAATTTAAACTTAATAATTTTAATATACAATATATTTATTATATTTTGATAGTATTATTTCCAATATTTTTTAGCCAGTTATTTATTGACCATCTTTAAAGTGCGATTCATTATTGGTAACTTTATATATAAGTCCATCAGTATACCGCAATGCTAAATAATATATCATGTGGTTCAGGAACATCAGTGAAATTTATAGGAACTATTTGAGAAAAACCTATGTTTTTTATCGTAATCATCTAATGACACACTTAAATCTCATAATATTTCAGCTACACGAGTTTGTTCATATAAATGTGATCCATAGACTGACTTATCACCATCTTCTCCTATATATTTTGTTTGTAATTTATTTGTTAAAAATACTGAATAATAATGTCCATTAGCTTAAATATAGATACACCAAAATCTTTATAATTCATCAACATTTTGATTGCGGTTTGAAAGTCTGCGATTTTTTTGACTTCTTAATAAAGGCGTATTAGTTTATTTATATATAAATTCTTTATTTCAAAATAAGTTTATAGTCATCCATATTCATAATCCCCATAGACTTATTACATGTACTACATACTGGTCTTAAATTTATTAATTCATCTGAACCACCATTTTTAAAACTAACAATATGACCTGTTTCAAAACAACCTTGATTAATTGGATTTATTTCACAACATGGACATAATACATCCCCCTCTGGACTTTTTTCAGATACAGGTATAGTAGAAAACCATGCTCGCCAACATTTATGTCGAGTTTGGGCTCCTAGACGATTTTGAACTGTATCTAACCAATAACAACCAAGATAAAATTTCTTTCCATTGCGTGTTTTTGTTCCAACATCTATAGATTGTAACACTTTTTTAACTGCTTCTAGATTTGAAATTGACTCAAGATATTTTTGTTGTTCTTTATTTTCATTTTCAAACCATTCCTCAAAATCATACATATTTGTAAAATTTGTAAGAGGATATTTTTTAATCAGTTCATCCATAAATACATCTAGATTTATATTTGGACGTTGTGGCTTAGTAGTAGGTTTAACATAGGACGCATAATTTTTACGAATATAATTTTTGATATCATTTATTAAATCTATCGTTACTTCACTAGCAGTTTTTAAAAATTCGGGGATAGGTTTATTCAAATTAATTATTTTAAACATCTCAATCATTTCTGATTCATTTTGGCATTCGGTAATTTCAATATCAATTTTCCAATCAAAAATATTATCATTATATAAAATTTTTATTGCCTCATAACGATGTTGTCCATCAATACAATATATATCTTTTTTAAATCTACAAAATTGGAGACAATTGGGAAATATATAAGAACCATTTTTATTTTTATATTCTGTTTGAAATTTAATAATATCAGACACATGATCTTCCATTAATTCACGTTGAATACCAGGAAAAATTATTTTATAACTTAATAATTTACTTACTGATACATTATATTTACTTTGCTTTCCGAGTTGACTTATAATACACGTTTCCATGATAAATTATACATTATTACTATTATTTTTTTAAGTATTTTTCTAAACTATATTCTTTATTTCTAGCTACATTGATTTTAATTATATCACCATTTTTCATAGGTTCTATAGTAATATTTGTTAATAATTGAATAAATTTAGTATTTACATTTTGATGGCCAATAATCATAATTTTTTTATGATGTTTCATTATAGATTCTATCAATTGATAAAAAGAATTATAGAAACTAAATGGTAAAATATTTATGATTTTATTCATAATTGTATCATTTTTATATAATGCCATATTATCTAATCCTAATCCAGATTCTTTTATAGAACTACTTATATAAAGTTTAGGTGAATTGTTACTTAATGTTTCAATATAACTTTTAATAATATAAGCACTTTCTACACTCCGTTTTAAAGGACTACATATTATTATTTCTATATTCTCACTTAAAATATTCTTAGCTACTTCTAACATTTGTTTCCTTCCAAGATTTGTTAAGTCAGGATCTAATACAAGACTATGTAAATAATTAAATGTATTAGCAACTGATTCACCGTGTCTAATCCAAAAAATTTCAGATTCCATATATAATATTATCAATTTAAATATCCAATAATTTCATTACTATTAGAATTAATATCTAAAACCTGAATAAATTTATTTCCATAATTTACTTTTTGATTTAATATAGTATTTTGTTCATTGTAATTAATATTATATATTAAATTATTAGTTATTATAATTGATTTATAAGGGGATAATAAACCATTACAATTTAAATTATTAAAATTGTAATATCTCGTATTTGGTCCTACTAATATATCATTGGTAGTTCCTGCTAAAACTAATAAATCATTTTTATTTATAGGAATAGATAATAATTGTGTTATATATTGATTATTATTGTTTTTAATAACAGTTAGTTGACCCTGACTATTATGTTTTAATAATGGTAAATTAATTTTAGTACGTACGTTTACTATAGATATACCTTTTGTTAATATTTTAACAATTTCTCCCGGTTTTGCGTCATTTTGAGCAATTCCTATAAATATATTAGTTGATGATGGAGTAGTATTTTTAACCCATAGTTTTCCATTATATATTAATTTTTCCAAACTATTAAACTTTTTAATTTCTTCACATGCTAATATATGACAATACTCACCATTATATATGGTATTTGTATAGTCAATATTATCAAAAGATAAATTATCTACAATTATATCATCATTTATAAATTCAATACGCGTATCTAAATTAATTGATTCATTAGTTGTAATATCTTTCGTTTTTTTAACTGTTTCACATGGTTCTTTTTCTACTTCATCAGTTTGTGCTTCTACTTCATCAGTTTGTGCTTCTACTTCATCAGTTTGCGCTTCTACTTCATCAGTTTGTGCTTCAACTACGTTAGTTTGCGCTTCTACTTCATCAGTTTGTGCTTCTACTTCATCAGTTTGTGCTTCTACTACGTCAGTTTGTGCTTCTACTTCATCAGTTTGTGCTTCTACTTCATCAGTTTGCGCTTCTACTTCATCAGTTTGTGCTTCAACTACGTTAGTTTGTGTTTCTACTTCATCAGTTTGTGCTTCTACTACGTTAGTTTGCGTTTCTACTTCATCAGTTTGCGCTTCAACTTCATCAGTTTGTGCTTCTACTTCATCAGTTTGTGCTTCAACTACATTAGTTTGTGTTTCTACTTCATCAGTTTGTGCTTCAACTACATTAGTTTGTGTTTCTACTTCATCAGTTTGCGCTTCTACTTCATCAGTTTGCGCTTCTACTTCATCAGTTTGCGCTTCTACTACGTTATTTTGTGTTTCTACTTCATCAGTTTGCGCTTCTACTTCATCAGTTTGTGCTTCAACTACGTTAGTTTGCGATTCATCTGCTTGATTTTCAATAAATTTAACTGGCTCATTATGTATTTCATTATGTTCTACAATCATGTTTTCATCTGATTCTAATTCTATATGGTGATTATTATTTATTTCTATAGAATTTTCATCATTATTGATGATTAAAGATAAGTTTTTTTTTTTCCGAGCCATTATATTATTTTTAAGATATAAAAACTTTAAATATAAACAATACTATTTAAATTATAAAAAGTTAAAATAAAAATTGAAATTTATAAAAAAAGATATAAAGACTAAACTATTAATCATATTAAGAAAAAATATGGCATCAACATTGGGTTTTAATAAGTCAGAATTAACTAGTTTGTTATATAGTTTAAAACAAACAAATAAGTTTAACACTATAAAACAAGATGATATTATAGAAATAGATATTTATGATGAAACATTTTGTCCAAATTGTGGTTCAGAGGAGGCGTTAATTATTGATGAAGGATGTTATGAGTGTCGTTTTTGTGGTGTAAAACAAGATATTAAATTAAATATGGAACAAGAATGGCGCTATTATGGTGATAATGATACTAAAGGCTCAGACCCAAATCGTGTAGGCATGCCGACTAACTCATTATTGCCAGAAAGTAGTTTAGGTAGTATTATTGGTTCAAAAGGTGGTGATTTCAGTAAATTACGGCAATATCATCAATATAATATTATGCCATATAAAGAACGTAGTTTATGGAATACATTTACATATATACAAAATCGATGTTTACAAGCAAATATGCCGGGTATTATTATAGAAGATGCTAAAACAAATTACAAAATGGTGAGTGAGCAAAAAATTAGTCGTGGAAGTAATCGTAAAGGTATTGTAGCGAACTGTGTATATTTTAGTTGTAAAAAGAATAACGTGCCGAGATCTATGAAAGAAATAGCTGAAATATTTGGAATTAATGTAAGTGAAATGACAAAAGGAAAAAAGAAATATGAGGATATTATGTATCAACAATCTAAATTTACGATGACACATATTAATAGTACTAATCCATTTGATTATATTGATCGTTTTTGTAGTAATTTAAATATTGATTTAGATATTAAACATATTTGTCAATATGTTGTATTTGAAGCAATGCGTCAAGATATATTTGATGATAATACCCCTCCTTCTATAGCAGCTGGCGCTATATTTTTAGTCTCAAGTATTTTAAAGATGCGTATAACAAAAGTTCAAGTACATATTGCTACTAAAATCAGTGAAGTTACAATAAGTAAATGTTATAAAAAACTAAATTTATATAAAGATAAGCTTTTTCCAAGGGCAGCAATTGAAAAATATAATATTACATTTGATAAACCTGAAACAAAACAGTATATTAAAAAAAAAAGGGTATTACAAATGAATAATACAGAACAAAAGTTAGAGTTGTAAATATATTTTATTCATAATTAAATATAATATGTTAAGTGACTATATTGTAGCATTTTTAAATTTTTTTAAATTACAAGATAATGAAATAAATCGATTATATGGTTCAAAGTTATTTTTAATCAATTGGAATACATCCGTAGATAGGAATATAATGTTATTAAGTGGTCTTCATTTGAAACGTTTTTCTAATGATACTGAATTCTATGAATATATTCAAATATTATCAAAAAAACAAGATATAGATTTTTATCCTACTTTTTTAAAAATTATCGATGTAATAAATGGGGTTGAACTAGATAAAAAAATAGAAAAAATATTTCTTGGCAATCCATATTATAACTGTTCTAATCATTAGTAGTCAAGATCATCAATAAGGCACTTTTTATTTTCATATTCTTCCACTTTAATTTCAAGACGTTTTTTTTTACTTTCGACTGGTTCAAGTAAATCCAATTTGTCTATCATCATTTGAATAGGCATATCATCACTATCATGAATAATAACTTTAAAAATTTCATAATTTTGTTTTTTATAATATTCAAGTCGCTTTTTAGCTTGATTTTTATACACACAAAAATCATCTACTATATCCCAAACAGTTGGAATAGTTTCTCCATGTGTTTTTCGTAAAATTCGTCCACAACTTTGAGTATGAACACTTCCGCCACTATGGCTAGTCATTAATATTAGTGTATTTAATGAAGATACATCAAGAGCTTCACTACTCATGGTATATGTGCTTAACATTATTTTTTTACCTTCTGATTCTTTTAGTTCTTTTTCTTTCATACCACCTACATAATATCCAATTGAAGAAATATTGCGTTCTTGTAAAGTATCATGTAAATACCGAAGATGTTCTCGTCTGTCACTTAAAGCTAATATATGGGTTTGTTCTGGTTGAACACATCTCCGTAATATTTCTATTATTAATTGATTTCGTCTATTAAATTCAGTTATATTATTTGTCATACGCGCAATACACGGTTTTCCATTAGGTAAATATTCCATTCCACTATATAATACATTATTATTATAATAATAGAGCATATTCACTCTTACTTGTTTTGTGTTTTGTTGTTGAACTATATATATATAGGGACCTAGATACCATTCCATTACGCATTCTAAACGATCTTTGCGTTTAGGTGTAGCAGATAGGGCTAATGTATATTTTGAATTAATTTTTGGAAGAGCTCTTGAAAATACTTCACTTGAAATATGATGACATTCATCTACAATTGTTAATCCAAAATCATTAAAAATCCAATCTGGATAATCTTTGAGACTAATACTTTGTAACATACCAATAACAATATCTTTTCCAATAACATCCATTTTATTTTGCTGTATTGTTCCAATTTTAGCATTAGGAATAAATTGTTCAATACGTTCTTTCCATTGATTGACTAAAAATTCTTTGTGAACTATTATTAATGTTTTTACAGCTAACTTTACAGCAATATATAGACCTATTACGGTTTTACCCCATCCACACGGTAAACTAATAATACCTCCATAACTATAATCTAATAAACTATCAGCCGTATATTCACCCCCGATATTACAACTTTTCAAAAATTTTTCAATAGGTATTAATTGATTTTCTCTGACAGTTCCAGAAAATTCAAGTGTAGTTTTTGTAGGTTCTTTTGTATTAATACTAAAAGGTATACCTATATGTTTTAAAGCAAAATGTTTAGGGATATATATTTTCTTTGGACTTTCTAAATAAACAGGAAAACTACGTGGAGTAGTTCCAAAATCTTCAGTGGTAAAAGGGATTGCAGTAAGTTGTTTCCGCAGTTTTTCTAAAAATACATTATCGTATTGGTCTTTAAATATAGCATATCCGCGTTTTGTTAAATAATTTGTCTTTTCAACTAATAATTGTTGAATGGCTTCTTTGGTTAATGGTATTTGAGAATTAATATTTGTCTGTTTCTTTGACATTATTTTTCTTTATATACGTTATATCTTTATATTCGTTATTCTTTAAATCAATTTTATTTAAAACCTAATAATATATATGGTATTGGCCAAGTATATATCGACAGGTATTATTGTTCGAATTATACTGAGTTTAGTATTATTATTATTACCAATAGATTATCGTATTAAAACAATTGCTATATTTTTAACTGATTTTACAGATTGTTGGACAAGTAGAATACTAGCAAAAAATGATAAAATAATTAATTATATTAAAATGTGTAAAAGTTATCGATATCAGTCTACTGATAAAGCCGTTGATTTACTTACATATATACTATTATATTTTTACTTAGGTCTAAGTCCATTATATTTATTTATTATTATATTACGGATTATTGGTATTTCATTATTCCTTTTACTTTTACAGACTATTCCATTAATATTTTTTCCTGATTTATTTAAGGAAGTATTATTATACAATTGGTTTGTTGGACCAATACATTATACTAATTTTTGTTTTATTTATTTATCAAAACTAATATTTGAGTATTATTGGCATACATATCATAATCATAATGATTACAATAAAAACTCTGAAAAATTATAATTATAAATAAAATTGATATAATTATAATTCAAATAATAATATATATATATAACTATGATTGATATAAGTAAATATTTATCACAGGATGATAATGTAATATATATTCCCTCAGACGAGGTTTCTAAAATGAACAGAGAAGAACTAATACAAACAGTAGCTGAATCTCAAATAAATTACCCCTTTTTAAAATACTTTTATAATAAACCATATCATTTATTTAGAAACATTATACAATATAAACCAGTTGTTTCAAATGCAGACTTTAATTTAGTAGGAATAAGATGGTCAGATCAAGAACTAAAAACAAACAAATTTCGGAACAAAAGTATCTCATATATACAACAAAAAAATGACTATGATAATATTGACCGCTTAACGGATATAATGACAGAATATGCTCGTGTTGATGCGAAACGACATGATAGGGAACAAACACCTATTGAA
>Ga0194130_10004338_pt1 | contig 18115 bp, 14 predicted proteins | sample TA2KigsurfametaG_FD_160084 | JGI IMG/M metagenome (GOLD analysis project Ga0194130, IMG submission 160084) | Freshwater microbial communities from Lake Tanganyika, Tanzania - TA2015050 Kigoma 12 surface | ecosystem: Environmental > Aquatic > Freshwater > Lake | place: Tanzania: Lake Tanganyika... | reverse complement strand
CTCGTCGCGATTTTTCTGTTGAATTCAAAATTGCTGCGTGATTCAATGGCAATAATTCACTCCCAACGCGCTGTCCACCACGTCCGGAGCGGAACACCCCTTACACCCGATACATTATCTTTGGTATGATTTCAGGGTGATCACGCGTCCTGCAGTAACGGTACTCGCAGTCTGCCTTTGCGCGGGTTTCGGTTGGGCAGCAAAGCCCTCCTCAACCAAAGCCAAGCAGTCTGCGGCCAAGGCCAGAACGGCGACGAAGATAACTTCTTCCAAACGAGTAGTGGCTTATCGCAAGCCTGCTCCAAGAAAAGTGAGCGCCCCGGTCGTGCCCGGTTCTGAGCGGCTACGGTCTGTCCAACAAGCTCTGATTGAACGCGGATATCTCAATCAAACGGCTTCGGGTGTCTGGAATGCGGAATCGATCGAGGCGCTGAAAAAGTTTGAAGCCGACCAAAAGGTAAAAGTGGACGGCAAAATCGACTCCAAGATGCTGATTGCACTCGGGTTGGGCCCCAAGTACGACAACAACTTGAGTCTTCCTGTTCCCAGCGGTAACGGTGGTCTGGTATTTGCGGCAGATCGCTCTGGCAACAACGATCCGCAGCAAGACTAAGACTTTCCTACCAATCCTTTTTTCTAGTTGATCGGGAGTCGCACCTTGGTGACATCTCTCGTTCGTTCTTTCTCGACGCATTTCCCTTGCATACTGTTGTGGGTACTCGTGTGCCTTGAGTTGCAATTTGGGGATCACGATGGTTGCGAGGCACGTTAGACAGGAAGTCTCTCGAGCCGATGCCAACCTCAACCATCTGATTCTACCGACGAGTGTCTTGTCGCTAGATGGCCGGACGGGGACGTTTCGTGCTGGTTTCTTCGCGCACAATCGCGCTCATGGCACCCAGTCGCGCAGCCCTCGGGATCTTCGGTCCGCTCAGAAACGCATAAAGCTCGAGAGCCTGATCGCGCTTTCCAGCTGCCAGAAGCTGCTCGGCACAAACCAATGCTGCATCCGCCAATTGCATCTGCATCCTTCCGGTGGCTTTCGGCAAAGCCGACTGCAAAAGCCTCGCCGATTCCGCACTTCCGATACTGCCAACGGCGGCCACAGCGGCTTCGGCAATGCCAGTATTGGGGTCCTGCATGAGCTTGGTCAAAGGAGCCAGGGCCAATGCGTCGCGCCGCTTGCTAATCGATCCGATCACGCCAATCAGCAGATTACCTTTCAGCTTTCCCAGCGCACCACGTAGCGTTTCGTCTACGGCGGGAGAGAACAATGGCTCTAAGCCATAACGTGCATAGGAGCCAAGCTTCTCATCACCCAATAGCCGGGCCAGCGCTGGAATCGCCTCCACGGCCCCAAGCTCTCCAGCCCGCTGGCACGCTTTAGCTTTTTGAAATTCACTCGCCGTCGGGTCGTTCAACAGTTGAACCAGAGCAGGGCCAGCCAACTTTGCAATCGCCCCTTCCTTCATATGTTCAGGCGGTACGGGCGGCTTCGGCCTGGCAGGCGCGGGGTTTGTAGGTTGTTGTGCCATCGGTTTCTTTCCTTCGTTCGTTTACTCAAATCCGCCAGGGTTCGCGCAATGCGCGGGAACGCATCCGATTGGCGATATCGTCATTGGTGAATTCGCGGTTTTCCACGCTCCAGGTGAGCTTCTTGCCCCGCTGGAACGCGATGAAGGCCGCATGGCAGGTGACATGTGAGTTTGCGGCAGCAGCGGCATTGGCACTTGGGGTCTGGCGAGTACGAACGCAAGTGATGAACTCACGCATGTGGTTTTCGAGTGCCACCGGTGCCGGTTCAGTCGGTCGCAGCAAGGGCTTTATACTCTCCGAGGCCGCAATCCGCGTCTTGTCGCCGGTTTCCACCCAACCCTTGTCGCCCTCGATGCGGAAGCTGCAGGAACCGGTATCGAGCGCCCCGTCCCAGGCGTTATCCCGCATCACGAGTCTGACACCATTTGCATAGCGGCACTCGACACTGTAAGGGCCGGTATTCCCTCCCACCGGTTCGTATTCAACCGGTTGTGTATCGTCGAGTCCCGCGGCCCAATGGCAAAGATCAACGGTGTGCGATCCCCATTCGAGAATCCCGCCGCCGTGAAAATCGTAGTAGTTCCGCCAGCCGCCTTGAACGTAGGTGGGATGATAGGGACGCCAGGGTGCAGGGCCCAACCATCGATCCCAATCGAGTACGCCCGCCGGCGGCAACTCCTGCCCTTCGAGCCAATCACGGCTAGGTAGCGGCGGCCAGTTCACTGAAGGTCCCACGTTGGCATAGAGCGCTGTCAGCGTGCCAAGTGCGCCAGATTGCAACAGCTCGCGGCAGAGTTTGAAGTTCGCCCATTGCGACGCTGGCAGCCTGCCTGATAGAGACGGTTGTAGCGCTGGAAGGCACGCCCCAATGCCCAGCTTTCCTCGATCGACATCGAACAAGGCTTCTCGCAATAAACGTCTTTGCCGTGTTGCGCGGCGATGATCGAAAGCGGCGTGTGCCAGCGATCACCCGTGGCGATCAATACAGCGTCGATATCCGGTCGAGCCAGCAATTCGTATTGATCGGAATACATCTTGCAATCGCGATTTCCGTACGCCTGATCCACCGTTGATTTAATCGTCTCCCGTCGCTCATTGCGCACATCGCAAATCGCCAGGAACCGGGCGTCAGAGAACTTCAGGATCTTACTGAGATCATGCGCCCCGCGCGACCCAATCCCGATCCCTCCCATAACGACCTTGTCGCTCGGAGCTGTTTGTCCACTTCTCTGCCCCAACACCAGGCTGGGGACAATCATCGGGGCAAGAGATTGCTTCAATACCTGTCGTCTTGTGCTCATTTGTCTTTCTCAAACATATATCACCAGACTCCATAAAAAGCATTCAAATTCGCTAGGCTGGTAACACAATGATTATCGGCGTACCCAAAGAAATCAAAGATAACGAAACCAGGGTTGGCCTAGTGCCCAGCGGTGTTACCACACTGAGGGAACAAGGCCACACGGTTTATGTAGAGACAGGTGCCGGCCTCGGCAGCTCGCTTACCGACGAGGAATATGTCGAAGCGGGAGCAAAGATCTGCACGACAGCATCAGAGGTGTGGTCACACGCTGAACTGGTGGTGAAGGTCAAGGAGCCACAACCCTCCGAGGCAGCCTACTTCCGTCCAGGGCTGAATCTTTTCACCTACCTGCATCTTGCACCTCTTCCCGAACTTACATCGCAATTGCTCGAAGCCCGCGTCAATGCTGTGGCCTATGAGACGATCCGCGAAAAGGACGGCAGCCTGCCGCTGCTGACTCCGATGAGCGAAGTCGCCGGGCGCATGGGCGTGCAGATCGGTGCACAATACCTGGAGGGACCCAACGGTGGACGCGGCATTCTGCTCGGCGGAATCCCGGGTGTGGCCCCAGCCAATGTCGTCATCATCGGCGGCGGAGTGGTTGGCCACAACGCGGCCAAGATCGCGGTGGGCCTCGGCGCTCACGTCACAATCATCGACAAAAATCTGAATCGGCTGCGAGAGCTCGACGATATCTACTCAAGCCAGGTTGTGACTCTGGCCTCGAACTCGTATACAGTGCGCGAGACCCTGCGCCTCGCCGACCTCGTGATTGGCGCGGTGCTGGTGCCTGGCGCTAGCGCTCCAAAGATCGTCCGGCGCGAGATGTTGGCCAGCATGAAAAAAGGCAGTGTTCTGGTGGACGTCGCCATCGACCAGGGCGGCTGCTTTGAAACCTCCCGCCCAACTTCGCATTCGAACCCGATCTTTTACGTCGACGGAGTGTTGCACTATTGTGTGACAAACATGCCAGCTGCGGTGCCTCACACCTCAACGTTTGGTCTGACCAACGCGACGATTCCTTATCTGATGCAGATTGCCAACAAAGGTCTGCAGCAGGCTGCAATGGATTCCAAGGCGATCGCTGAGGGAATCAACACCTACGAAGGCGAGATCGTTTACCCGGCCGTCGCGGAATCTCAAGGCCGCCCCTGGCGCGACCTTTCGAACCTGATTTAGCTTCCAATCGATTCACGCCCAGGCGGAATTGGACGATACGGATCACGTGGAGCCGTTCGGTCAACTCCGCTTCCGGCGGCTATTCTGGTTAGCCGCAACACAGCTTCTAGCCAGCACGTCCCTGCTGGCTCAGAAGGAAGATCTCTCTGTAGAAGAAATCCTTGGCTTGCAGGTCACCAGCGTCGGCCGCAAAGCCCAACAGGTAGCAAATGCCCCGGCCGCTGTGTATGTCATCGCGCAAGAAGATTTACGCCGCAGCGGTGCGGCCAACATTCAGGATGTTCTCCGGATTGTGCCCGGATTGGTAGTAGCACGCATCAACGGAACGACCTGGGGAATTTCCGCCCGCGGCGGCACCAGGCAGTTCGCCAACAAAATGCAGGTCATGATCGATGGCCGACCTGTGTATAACCGGCTATTCTCCGGAGTGTTTTGGGATACGCAGGATCTCATGCTGGAAGACATCGACCGCATCGAGGTGATCCGCGGCGTAGGTGCCATCATGTGGGGCTCCAATGCCGTCAACGGAGTCATTCACATCATCACCAAATCAGCCCGCGATACGCAGGGCTCTCTGATGACCTTGGGAACTGGTGTTCAAGAGCGAGCATTTTCCGCGTTTCGCTATGGCGGCAAGATCGGCGACAAGATTGAATTCCTCGTTTGGGGCAAGCAAAATTACCGCGAATTTTATGGAGCCGGGACCCGGCTTTTTCGCCGAAACCCAGTATCTGCGGAAGGAACTTCGCAGCAAATTGAAGAGCAATCCGCCGAAGAGCAAACCAGCGACGCGTTGCGGGCCGGATTTCGAATCGATTGGCAAAGAAACAGCCAGGAGCAGGTGCAGGCAAGCGGCATGATGTATGCCAGCGACGCTCATGTCGTCGGCTGGGCTTTTGGTCCCAATTCGATGCCGACAAAACTGCTGCTTGGAGAGAACTCTCCCGGCGGCAACTTCCAGCTGAGATGGATCAGAGCAGGTTCGCGGGGCTCTGAAACCGCAGTACAGTTCTGGGCGGATCGAAGCATCCGTGACAGCCGGCTCTATCGAATCCGCCTCGATGCGGCCGACGCAGAAGTACAACATCGCCGCCAGCTTCATGAAAATCACGAATTACACTTGGCCGCTGGGATTCGCTTCAGCGCCGACAGTCTTCTCGGTCGACAATCGTTTCGCTTCAGCGAGAGTAGCCGCACGGATCCACTCTCAAACGTCACCGTTCGCGATGAATGGCAATGGTTCAACCGTCGCCTGACTTTCACGACAGGGATTCGATTTGAACACAATGCCTACACGGGCTTTGAATGGCAACCAGCCGGCAAGCTTCTATTCGCCCCCAACAAATCTCACAGTATTTGGGGAGGCTGGTCTCGCGCAGTTCGGACGCCTTCCAGATCAGAACATGATTCCAGCTCGGTACTTCTCGGACAGAACATTTTTCAGGGCGTTCCGGTATTGTTCGAGTATCAGGGAAATCGTCAGTTTCGCTCCGAAGTCGTCAAGGAATGGTCTCTCGGCTACCGGTACCAGCGCCGCCAAAAATGGTCGATCGATCTCAACGCATTTCACAATCGATTCGATCGATTGGCTTCGTTGGAACTGGGCCAGTTGAATATTCAAACAACTCCCGAGTTCCGCATCAGCCAGAGCGTATTCACAGCCAACGGCAGAGAAGGCGCCTGGCGCGGATTCGAGCTGGCAAGTTCAGCGAGCATTACCTCCTTCTGGAGGCTGCACGGTTCGTACTCCTACCTTTCCCAGTATTGGAGGGCATTGCCCAACTCGAGAGATCCCCAGCGGAGCTCAAGCCAGGATGATCCCCGGCATCAAATCAAAATGCGCTCGTTGTGGAATGTAAGCCAGAACTGGCAATTCGACGTTTCCGCTTACAGCATTGATCAAATTCCGGCTTTTGCCGTGCCAGCTTATGTTCGTGTCGATGCACGTCTCGGGTGGCGGCCAAATCGGATTCACGAACTGAGTTTCGTCGTGCAGAATGCGCTGAATGAGCGCACGATTGAGTTCCAATCTGAGCTTTTTGGGTACGCCGTCCCTTCCAGAGGACCGCGATCCTGCGTTGGACCGTGAGGATGAAGTAAGAGCCAACTGCATTGCTCAAGTTTTCAAAACATTTCGGTGTTCAGCGGGCCTGGGGAATCCTCTCGCTGCTGCTCTGTCTCTTGCCGATTCGTGCTCAAGTCTCACGAGAAGAAGACCTCAAAGCAGCATTGATCGTCAGCTTCGTGCGCTTTACCGAATGGCCGGCTGCCGAGGCACCCATCACCGTCGGCATCATGAACCAGCCCGAACTTCTCGCTGCAGCCGCAAGCCTGAGTCAGGGCAAGTCCGTGCTCGGCCGCGCGATTCAGGTCAGAGGATTGAAATATGCTTCGGACCTCAACCAGTGTCAGGTGGTTTACTTCGGTGGGCTCCAGGGCAAAAAGCTGGATGAACTCCTGGTTCCGGCGCAAGAGCTGAACCTGCTCACGATAGGCGAATCAGACAAGTTTCTCGACGCCGGAGGCAGCATCCACATTTTCCTCGAAGATGGCCGCCTTAACTTTGAAGTCAACCTCACCACTCTGGCTCAATCAAAGCTCTCCATCAGCTCGAAACTGCTCCGGCTTGGCTACACGCGTCGCGAATCGAAATCACCAAAACAGGGAAGGACAAGGCCATGAAACAGGTCCGCACTTCCCTCCACAACTGGTTTCTCAACCTGCCCCTTGGGAGCAAATTGGGCCTGGCGATTCTCGCCACTTCGGCCACCGCTCTCACACTGGCCGGCCTGGCCTTTACAGGCCTCGACATCTACACAACCCACAATCAGGCTCGGAGAGAACTCACTTCGCTTGCAGTCGTGCTCGCCGAAAACTCCAGTGCTGCTTTGAGTCTGGAGGACCGCCGCGGAGTGTCCGAAGTGTTGTCCTCGCTGGCGCCAGACGCACGCATCACCAAGGCGTTTGTGTACGACAAGAATGGTGAGATCTTCAGCGAATTCTCGCGTAAGCAAGCTCCAACGCAAACGCGTTGGCCTGGACCAGTCATCGAAGTCTCTACTCCCGTGCAAGTCGATCAGGAGCGCGTTGGCCAGCTCAAGCTCTTCGCAGAACTTGAAAGCTGGATCACCCTGGCGGCGCGCTACTACTCGATCACGCTCGTGGTTCTGGTCGTTTGCTTACTCGCTGCCTGGGTCGTTTCTCTGCGGCTCCAACGTGTCATCGCAAAACCTGTACTGGAATTGGCGAGCCTCGCAACAGAGATCAGCAAATCGGAGAACTTCTCGCTGCGTCTTAGCCATAACCGACAGGATGAGATTGGTCACCTGCTAACCGCGTTCAATAACATGCTCGACCATATCAGCCGCCGCGACGACGAGCTCGCACAGCATCGCAACAATCTCGAACTTGAAGTCGCCTCCCAAACCAGCATGCTGCGCGAGGCGAATCAACAATTGACCGCAGCCAAGGAAAAGGCCGAAGTCAGCGCCAAGCTAAAAAGCGAATTTCTCGCCAACATGAGCCACGAAATCCGCACGCCGATGAATGGCGTTGTCGGCATGATCCAGCTTACGCTCGACACACATCTTGCACCGGAGCAGCGCGAATATCTCAACACGGCCCGCAGTTCGGCGGATTCTCTGCTGGTTGTGATCAACGACATTCTTGATTTCTCCAAAATTGAAGCTGGCAAGATGCGGCTTGAAGAAGTTCCTTTTCTGCTTCGTGATGTAGTTGGGGATACGGTACGCAGTCTCGCGTTGTTGGCAAGCCAGAAGAGGCTCGAACTACTTTGCGAAATCGATCCCAGGGCGGCGATCTCATATTGGGGCGACCCGTTGCGCATCCGGCAGATCCTGCTGAATCTCCTCAGCAATGCCCTCAAATTTACAATGGAGGGCCGGGTGACGCTCCGGGTCTCCCGCCATGGCGACACGTTGCGATTCGAGGTGCAGGACACCGGCATCGGCATCCCCGAAGAAAAGCAGCGCCATGTGTTTGAGTCCTTCGAACAGGCCGACGGCTCCCATACGCGCAAGTTCGGTGGCACTGGGTTAGGTCTTGCGATCTCGCGGCAGTTGGTCGAGCTGATGGGGGGTGCCATGGCCCTATCGAGCAAAGTTGGCACGGGCAGCCGATTCTGGTTTGTCATCCCGCTCGAAGAAGCTCAACCCCCGGCCGGCTCTACCGCCATAAGGATGCCCGAAGGGTGGAAGGTTCTTGTCCTCAAACAAAGCCAGGCATCGCGCGAAATCATATCGAGAGTCCTGAAGGCGCGCGGGGCCAGCGCCACCGTCGTCGCTTCGCTCGAACAAGCAAGAAGCGCTATGGAGAACGAAGGGCGCTTTGATGCACTCCTGCTCGACCCCGTTTTCAGTATGTCGGCTTGCGCGTCACTGTGGGATCTTCAACAAAGAAGCGGCAAGGCCGTCTGGATTGCCGATACCCTTCGGCTCAACGAGACTCTCGCAGAGGGCCATCGGCTCGGCATGTTGGAATACCTGATTGAGCCTGTGCTTGAAGGTGATCTCATCAAGCTGGCCGCACAGACAACGGAAGTCTCAGCAAACCGGCCAGGAGCGAGCGGCCAGTTGCGGAAGGTGCGCATCCTGCTGGCCGAAGATAACGCGGTCAATCGGATGGTGGCTCGAGGAATTCTCGAAAACCAGGGACATGAAGTGATCTCCGCCAACAACGGCCTCGAAGCCCTTGATCTCTACCGGGAACAGAACTTTGACCTCGTGCTGATGGACGTGCAGATGCCAGAAATGGATGGCTACGAAGCGACACGGCGCATCCGCGCCTGGGACGCTGCAATGGCCAAACGAACCCCGGTGCTCGCATTGACCGCTCATGCCATGGCAGGGGACCGCGAACTTTGTCTGAATGCTGGCATGGACGACTACATCACCAAACCGCTCGACGCCCGCCAATTGATTGAGAAGCTCCAATTCCTCACCGGCCAGCTTGCGCCGCCGGCCTGATTCGACAAAGATAGAAAGCATGCCTCAAAACATGCTCGGTGCCTATGGCGATTGGGCCGCCCAACAGATTGAAGCCCCCGGTCGGCTCTCCTTCCGCCAACCGATGTTTACCGATGTCAATTCCTGGCGTCCCGTCGCTCGCGCACGCTACCAGGAATTACTTTCCGGCCCGGCACCCACGCCAACTCCCGCGGTCATCGTCGAGCATGAGCGCGAATTCGACGGCCTCAAAATCGAGCATCTGAAATGGCAACTTCCCTACGGCCCTCCAACCGAAGCCGTACTCCTCAAGCCAGCCAAAGCCAAAGGCAAGCTGCCTGGAATCGTCGGCCTCCACGACCATGGCGGCAATAAGTATTTCGGCCTGCGCAAGATTACCCGCACCTCGGCGGACCCTCACCCTGTGATGCTCCGCCACCAGACGCAATACTACAGCGGGATGGCTTGGGCAAACGAACTGGCGCGCCGTGGCTACGCAGTCCTCGTCCACGACACCTTCCTGTTCGGCAGCAGGCGGATCCGCCTTGGCGACGTCCCAGCCATCATCCGCAACAACAACGTCGAAGTAAATCCAGAGTCTGAAGAAGAAATCGCCCGGTACAACCAGTTCGCCGGGGCCCACGAGAGCCTGGTCGCCAAGAGCCTCACCTGCGCCGGTTTAAGCTGGCCTGGAGTTTTCGTCAATGACGACCGGCGCGCGCTCGATTACCTCGCTTCCCGCCCGGATGTCGATGCCACGCGTCTCGGCTGTGCAGGATTGTCAGGCGGGGGGCTACGCACAGTGATGCTGACTGGCGCCGACGAACGCATCCGCTGCGCCGTCTGCGTCGGCATGATGAGTACATGGCGCGATTACCTCCTCAACAAGTGCTACACACATACATGGATGTGCTATCTGCCCGGCCTAGCCACCGAGCTTGACTACCCCGAGGTGCTGGGATTGAACGTACCCAACCCGGTGCTCGTGCTCAACAACCGCCAGGACAGTCTCTTTACGCTGCCCGAGATGGAGCGCGCGGATCGCATTCTGGCAGACGTCTACCGCAAGGCTGGGGCCGCTGACCGATACAAAGGCAGCTTCTATGACGGGCCGCACAAGTTCGACTCTGACATGCAAAAAGAAGCCTTCGGTTGGTTTGACCGCTGGTTAGCCGCCTGACCCTAAAGCTGCAATAGTAGAGATATGGCTATTGACCGTCGCCTGTTCCTCGGCAGCGCTGCATCTACCCTTGCAGCCGCCCCTCAAAAAAAGACAAAAACCAAGATGAATCCTCTGCTTGAAACCTGGAAGACACCTTTTGGGCTTCCCCCTTTTGATCGGATCCGTGCCGAACACTTTGTCCCGGCCTTCAGCGAAGCAATTCAAGCGGGGTTGAAGGAAATCGACACGATCACCGGCGACAAGTCCGCACCCACTTTTGCAAATACCGTCGAAGCCCTGGAAAAACAGGGCGCGCTGCTCAAGCAGGTGAATGGTGTCTTTCAAAACCTGACCTCGTCCAACACTTCTGACGCGCTGCAGGCAGCCGAGCGCGAAGTTTCGCCCAAGCTTGCGACTTACTCCAGTGCCATCCAACTCAACGCACGCCTGTTTGAGCGTCTCGATGCAGTCTACAAACAGCGTACGAGCTTGAATCTTTATCCAGAGCAACTCCGCCTCGTCGAACGTTACCACCGCCGGTTTGTTCTTTCCGGCGCCAAGCTCCCACCGGAACAGAAAAAGCGCCTCGCCGCCGTGGACGAAAAGCTCGCTACGCTCACGACGCAATTCACGCAAAATGTTTTGAACGATACCAAGCAATGGACAATGGAGCTCAAGACAGCCGAAGATCGCGCCGGGCTCCCCGCCGACATGACGGTCATCACCCTGCAGCGCCCCTCGGTCGAACCCTTCCTGATGATGAGCCCTCGCCGCGACCTGCGCGAAAAGGCGTTCAAAGCCTGGGCCAAGCGTGGCGACAACGACAAGGAGTTCGACAATAAGGCCTTGATTCGTCAAATTCTCACTCTCCGCATCGAGAAGGCTGCCCTGTTGGGTTACAAGACCTACGCCGACTACATCCTCGACGACGTGATGGCGAAAACTCCCGCCGCGGCTACAGCTCTCATGGAGAAAGTGTGGAAGCCTGCCGTTGCAGCCGCTCACCGCGAAACCGCCGAGCTTGAGGCTGCCATGCGGAAAGATGGCATCTCCGGCCCTCTCGAGGCCTGGGACTGGCGTTACTATTCCGAAAAAGTGCGCCTCGCCCAATACGATCTCAACGAGGAACAGATCAAGCCCTACTTTGAGCTCGATCGGATGATCGAAGCCGCATTCGATTGCGCAAAAAAACTCTTTGGTCTGCAGTTCGTCCGTCGCAAAAATCTCCCCGTCTACGACCCGGACGTCCGCACCTGGGAAGTCAAGGGGATGGACGGTAAGACGATCGGCATCTTCTTCGGCGACTACTACTCGAAACCCAACAAGAACTCCGGTGCCTGGATGAACGTCTTCCGCGACCAGCAGAAGTTCGGCGGCACGCAGATTCCTGTCGTCATCAACAACCTCAATCAGAACAAGCCCGCCCCAGGCCAGCCCTGCCTGATGACATTTGACGATGTGAAGACCCTCTTTCACGAGTTTGGCCACGGTCTCCATGGCCTCTTGTCAAACGTGAACTACCCGTTCTTTGCAGGCACCAGTGTCGCTCGCGATTTCGTCGAGTTGCCCAGCCAGTTGTTCGAGTATTGGGGCGCAGAAAAGTCTGTCCTTGCCAAGTTCGCAACCCACTACAAGACCGGAGAAGTCATTCCCGATGCCCTGATTGCAAAAATCGAAAAGGCTCGCAACTTCAACCAGGGCTTCTCTCAGGTGGAGTATCTTGCAAGCGGCCTGATCGACATGAAATGGCATCTGCTCACCGAGGTGAACAACCTCGACATCCGCGAGCAGGAACAGGCCTGGCTCAAGGAAATCGGCATGCCGCGCGAAATCATCATGCGGCATCGCTCGCCCCACTTCACTCATATCTTTTCGAACGACTACGCCGCAGGTTACTACAGCTACCTTTGGGCTCAGGTGCTCGACGCCGACGCCTTTGAAGCCTTCAAGGAAGCTCGCAATCCCTTTGACCCGACGGTTGCCGGTAAATTACTGAAGTACATTTATTCGGCCGGTGGCTCAGAGGATCCGATGAAGCTTTACGAGTCCTTCCGGGGCCGCAAGCCAGACCCGCAAGCCCTGATGCGCAAAATGGGCTTCGTGAATTGATACGATGGCGGGCATGAGTTCCCGTCGTTCGGTACTGATCGCCGCCGCTGCCCAATCGTTGTCGCAGCGGCTCACCGCCGCCCCGCTCAAGGGCAATATCCGTCACTCGGTTTGCAAGTGGTGCTATCCCAAAGTCTCCCTCGACGACCTCTGCAAGGCAGGCAAGGAGATGGGCCTCGGCTCGATCGAACTGCTGGGCCCCGACGACTGGCCGACACTCAAAAAGCACGGACTCACCTGCGCGATGACCACCGCCCCGAACATCGAAGGTCTCGGCGGTATCACCAAAGCTTTTAATCGTGTTGAGCACCACGACAAGCTCTTCTCTGTCTATTCTGACTGGATTCCGAAAGCGGCCGCCGCCGGCATCGAGAACATCATCTGCTTTTCTGGCAACCGCGACGGTCTCGATGACGAAAAGGGCCTCGCCAATTGCGCACTGGGGATCAAGCGCCTAATGCCTCTGGCTGAAAAACACAAAGTCAACCTGGTCATGGAACTCCTCAATTCCAAGGTGAACCACAAGGATTACCAGTGCGATCACACCGCCTGGGGCGTTGAACTTTGCCAGCGAGTCGGCAGCGAGCGCATGAAACTGCTGTACGACATCTACCACATGCAAATTATGGAAGGCGACGTCATCGCCACCATTCGAGCCAACCACACCTATTTCGCCCACTATCACACGGGCGGCGTGCCAGGCCGCAACGAAATCGACGCCTCCCAGGAACTCCACTACCCTGCCATTGTGAAAGCCATCGTCGACACCGGCTTCAAAGGCTTCATCGCCCAGGAGTTCATCCCCAAACGCCCAGACGTTCTCGATTCCCTTCGACAGGGCGTCACAATTTGCGACGTTTAATTCCCTAATTCGAATTGGATTTAAACTATTTATTAAACGATCCAATGCAAACTTGATAGATCGCGTCTTTGGCATGTATCGCACTGAAATCATTAAACTTAGATTTGCCGTGGTGATTTCGCCAAGGGTCTGATAGACTCACATCACCTTGCAAATACATCTCATTAACCCAAGCGACATTTCCTTCGGCAGAGGGGTCATCACCCCGCGATGGCTCTATGTGCTGGCGGCAGCAACGCCAAGGCATTACGGAGATCCGATTCTTGTTGACGAAACCCTCGTGCAAATCGACTTGTCCACCATCAAGAAAGGCGATGTCGTCGGCATCGGCATCCACACCGCGAACGTACTGAGAGGCTACCAGGTAGGCAAGAAGGCCCGTGAACTGGGAGCCTGGGTGGTTTATGGCGGTATCCACGCTACACTTTTCCCCGAAGAGAGCTACGAGCTCGGCGGCGCTCATGCCGTGGTGAAAGGCGATGGGGACGACGTCTGGTCCAAGGTGATTTCCGATTGTGCTGCCGGAACGCTCGAGCGACTTTATGAAGGCGGCCGCGTCGGCTCAGATCGCTTTCTTGAGGCCCGCTGGGACCTCCTTCCTGACAAGGGCTACATGTGGGCTTCCGTCCAGACCGTACGCGGCTGCCCCAAACATTGTTCCTTTTGTAGCGTTTGGCGCACCGACGGCCAAAAACCCCGCCAACGCTCCACGGATGCCGTAATTAACGAAATTGTAGAACTTCGCCGACGCGGCTATCGGTTTATTACCCTCTCTGATGACAACTTTTATCCGGTAACTCTCACCGATATTCAACTCGCCGAGCGCCAGGGCAACCAGGCTCGCGTCAGCGAATTGAAAAACCTGCGGGAAGAACGATTTGAGCTCATGGAAGCCATGTCTCAACTTCCCTCAGACATGGTTTTCTTCACCCAGATCACCATGGAGGCCGCTGAAGACACTCAGTTTCTCGACGCCATGTCGAAGGCCCGAATTAAAGGTGCGTTGGTTGGCATTGAAGCCGTCACCGAAGAAGGCCTCAAGTCGGTCTTCAAGGATTTCAATCTCGCGGGCGACAACCTGGTGGCACGGCTCAAAGAGTTCAAGAAGCACAACGTCCACGTACTTGGCTCTTTCATTTTCGGCCTCAGCACCGACCGCGCCGAGACCTTCACCGCCACCGCCAAGCTGGCCCTTGAGGCCGACATTACCTTCGCACAGTTCGTCATGATGACGCCGTTCCCCGGCACGGTCGACTTCATGAAGTGGGAAAAAGAGCAAGGCGAAGGCGTCAAGAAGATCGATGGCGTACCGATCACCCGTTACTGGCTGATCCCGCCCGACAAGCGCCCGAAGCTCTACACCCCCCACCCCACGATGAACCCAGAAGAAATCCGGGCGCGCACTCAGGGTGTCTGGGATGCCTTCTATGAAAACGCCGCGATCTGGAAGCGCGCCAACTGCGTAAAGAGCATGAAGGCCAAAATCGCCTTCTTCCTGATCTCAAAGCTCTATCGCCAGATGTACGCTAACACTGGCATCGCCACTGATAGCGCCCGCCGTAAGAGCTCGACGAACTCCGCCAAGTGGCTCACGCTCCCCTTGGTCTGGATCTTCCGAGCCAAGCCCATGCCGGAATTGAAGAAGCCGGAACTCAATACGAACCGGCCCTTCCCGATCCTCGGTTAGTTATTGATCCGCTTTCACCCGAGCCAGCATCTCTGTCATCTCAGCAACCTTGCCGGGCATCTCCCCGGCAAGGTTTTTTTGTTCTCCGATATCGAGCTTCACGTTGTATAGCTGTGTCGACGAGTTCGCTCCCGTCTCGGTATTGGTATTCACCTGGATTGCCGGTCCGGGATTAGCCTCGATCATCTTGTAGTCGCCCTGACGCAGGCTCAGCGCCCGCGCATGCTCCACCAGCCATTCCCTTCCCTTCGGACTTTCTCCCAAAAGCGCCGACATCACATCCTGGCTATCCGGAGCCTCCCCGCTCTTGAGCGATTGCTTCGCGAACCCGGCAAAGGACCGCAAGAAATCCACCTGACCCACCAGCGCATCGCTCACCCGCGGACGAATCCTTGCAGGCCAACTCACCATCAATGGCACGCGTGTACCCGCCTCAAAGTTGCTGTACTTGCCCCCACGAAATGGCCCGGCCGGCTTGTGGGCTCCCAGCTTCGCCACCGCATCGTCTTTGTAGCCGTCATCGATCACCGGCCCGTTATCGCTTGAAAACATCATGATCGTATTACGAGTCAGCTTTAGGCGATCAAGTTGCTTCCAGATCTGCCCCACCGTCCAATCCAGCTCCGCGATGGCATCTCCTCGCGGACCCATTTTCGTCTTACCCTCAAACTTCTTGTTCGGCACTCGTGGCACATGGATGCCATGCGTGGCGAGATACAAGAAGAACGGCTCCTGCTTCGACTCAGCGATGAACTTCTCCCCTTCTTCAGCAAACCGCGCCGCCATTTCCTCATCCACCCACAACGCCTTCTTCCCACCCGTCATATAGCCGATCCGGGATACACCATTCACAATCGCCATATCGTGCCCATGGCTCGGATGCATCTTGAGCAGCTCAGGGTTCTTCTTCCCTGTTGGCTCATCGCCGATCGGCTTCTTGTAATCCACCCGGATCGGATCGGCCGGGTCCAGATCCACGACTCGTCGGTCTTTCACGTAGACGCATGGCACTCGATCTCCTGTCGCCGGCATCAAAAACGCCGAATCGAAGCCAACCTCAAGTGGACCTGGCCGAATCTCGGTATTCCAGTCCACATTGCCATTCCCCAGCCCCAAGTGCCATTTGCCCACCACACCCGTTCGATACCCCGCCCTCTTCATCATCCCCGGCCAGGTGAGCTTCTCGGGATCCAGGATCAACCGTGCATCTCCCGGCAACACACCAGTACCTTTCTTCCTCCAGGCATACTCACCGGTGAGCATCGAGTACCGGCTTGGCGTACAGGTTGCGGAAGAACTGTGAGCATCCGTAAACCGCACTCCGGTCTTTGCAATTCGATCCAGATTCGGTGTTTTCACCGCTGCCGCCCCGTAACACGACAAATCCCCGTAGCCGATATCATCGGCATAGATCAGTACAACATTCGGCCTGGACGCCTGCGCCATCAAGCTGGCCGCACCACCCAATAGAAACTCTCTGCGCTGCATTTCGCTATTTTAGCTGATCTACCCAACAAACACCTTAGGTACTCTTAGTACTACTAGTTTTCAAAATTTTGTTCTATATTTGTCTTGTGAAAACTACTAGTACTCTACTGCTTCTGGCAATAGGCTCCCCCCTGCTAGGCCTGACGATCAACTCCGGTGGAAGGGCTGTCACAAACCAGGGTCTGTTCACCCTCGTTTCGCAAACTATGACGGTCAATTTCAACGATGGCCTGCTGCCTTCGAATTGGCCAGTGATTTACGAAGGCCTTGCGACAAACGTACTAACCGGAAACATCGGCGGTGTTTCTGCCTCCCCTCCGAACAACACATTTGCGTACCTCACCGTCGGCCCCACGCGCGGGGCGACAGTCACGGTCCGCTTCCAGGCGATGATGGATTACTTCGGTTTCTACGTCGGCAGCCTCGACAGCTACAACTTTGTGGATTTCTACCGCGGCACGGACTTCATCCGTACGTTCTCGGGCACTGAAATCGCCTCGATCGGTGGATTCCCCGCCAACGGCGATCAGGGCCGCGGCATCTATGTCAACGTCTATGCGGACAGTGCCAGCGAGCATTTCGATAGAGTCGTACTGCGCTCTACAAGCAATGCGATGGAAAGCGACAACCATACCTTTCGCGCCGTCCAGCGCAGCGTCACAACCGTCTCAAGTCCTGTCCCCGAACCCTCAACCTATCTCTTGATCGGCTTGGGATTAGCGGCAATCGCCCGCTACCGTCGCCCGACTCACTAAATCGGATCGTACGATCTCACCGGTTCTCCGGGGCTCCCCCCAATCCCACTAAGGTCAGCATCTCCCTGAGGCTCGGCTCACCGCCTGAGCCTCTTTGCACACCCGCCACCTTGCCTTCTTTGTCGAGCAGGATGTAGAACGGAAACCCTTCCGCCCCAACCATTTCCGGAAGGTCACTGTCCTGGTTCAACACGACCTTCACATTCGGCCTCGGGTTCTCCTTGAGATACTGCTCCACCTTCGCCCGCTCCCCATCCGCTTCCACTGCCACCACAATCAAATCCTTAGAACGAAACTCCGTCGCAAGTTTTTCGAGCACCGCTTGATCCTTGCGACAGTATCCGCACCAGGTCGCCCAAAGCTGAATCAGCGCTACTTTGCCGCGCAATGCCGAAGGACTGAGCTTTTCCCCTTTCATGCTGGTGGCTGCAAACTCGGGCATCGGCCTCCGAGGCCGTTCCTGCCCGATGAGCATGGAGGCAGCGAGTCCGATGATAAATGTGTGTCGTAGCATCACTTTTAATTCTCGCAGGCAACCGTGCGCGATTCCAAATTAGCAGCTAGTACCATTGCGCCCTAAACAGTACTTACTTTGCCTGAATTGGTACTGACCTTCCCCCTATTTCCGCACACACGACCATATAACTTCCCCTCGCTGGTTTGAAGCGGGGAGATGGGTTTGGGAAGAGGGGGTGGCGATTGAGCCACCTCTTCCCATTTCAGCAATGCAGAGTGCTGCGCTTGCAATCGCAAGCGCATATTCACTCGGGGTCCGGTTTCCCAGCGCCGAGTGCGGCCTCTTTTCGTTGTAGTGCGCCTTCCAGGCCGCCAAGCGACGGCGCGCATCCAGTAAGTTCCGGAACCAGTTCACATTCAGGCATTCTTCTCTCAATCTGCCGTTGAAGCTCTCGATGTGTGCGTTTTCCACAGGCTTGCCAGGCCGAATGTGTTCCGCTCCGGACGTGGTGGACAGCGCGTTGGGAGTGAATTATTGCCATTGAATCACGCAGCAATTTTGAATTCAACAGAAAAATCGCGACGAGCTTGAGTTGGCGTTTTGTAGCCGAGAC
>Ga0194130_10004332_pt1 | contig 18146 bp, 19 predicted proteins | sample TA2KigsurfametaG_FD_160084 | JGI IMG/M metagenome (GOLD analysis project Ga0194130, IMG submission 160084) | Freshwater microbial communities from Lake Tanganyika, Tanzania - TA2015050 Kigoma 12 surface | ecosystem: Environmental > Aquatic > Freshwater > Lake | place: Tanzania: Lake Tanganyika... | reverse complement strand
AAGTTCTTCGGTTTTCAATAATCAAGAAAATAAAGAAAATGGTTTAATTGAAAACAAGGCTTTTAGCGAAAGAAGAAAGATGCCAGATAGAAGAAAGGGCTACATTCAAAAAGCAAGCATTGGCGATCATAAAATTTATTTACATATTGGTGAGTACGACGATGGCCGTGTTGGAGAAATCTTTATCGATATGAGCAAAGAAGGTGAACTGGTAAGATCCTTAATGAATAACTTTGCAATAGCAATATCTTTAGGTCTACAATATGGGGTTCCATTGGAAGAATATGTAGATGCATTTATTAATACAAAATTTGAACCCTCAGGAAAAATAAGAGGAAACGATAGAATTATGTCTGCAAGCTCATTGCTAGACTATGTATTTAGAGAGCTTGCAATTTCTTATCTTGGAAGAGAGGATTTAGCACATACACCGTCAATTAAAAAAACTGATGATAAAGACATTACTGAAGAAAATGCACAACTGTTAGATATGCTTAAGATTATAACTAGCAAAGGATTTGTAAGAAATCAGTATAAAGAAAAACTAGTTGACCTATCCAATGTTCGTTTAAATATTAAAAGCAAAAAAATTAATTAATCTTTTTTACAACTTCTATTCCAAGTTCTTTCAGTTGTGTTTCAGATACATCTGAGGGAGCGTTCATCATTAAATCTTGGGCATTCTGATTTAATGGAAACATTGTTACTTCTCTAATATTTTTTTCTTTTGCAAGAAGCATAACGATTCTATCTATACCCGGAGCTATGCCACCATGTGGAGGTGCTCCGTAAGAAAGGGCATTTATCATTCCTGAAAATTTTTTGTCAACGTCATCCTTGGAATATCCTGCAATTTTAAATAATTTGTACATTAGATCTGGAAGATGGTTCCTTATGGCGCCAGATGAAAGCTCTATTCCGTTACAAATTATATCGTACTGATAAGCTAAAACATCAAGAGGGTTAGTTTCGTCTATTTTTTCAATTGGAACTTGAGGCATTGAAAATGGATTATGACTAAATATTATTTTTTTTTGCGCTTCGTCATATTCGTACATTGGATAATCTGTGATCCAGCAAAATTCATAAGAATTTTCGTCTATTAAATTAATTTCTTCAGCAATTTTAGTCCTTGCCCAATTTGAAAACTTTTCTACATTCTTTTTTAAGTCACATACAAAAAACAAAGCGTCACCCTTGTCGGACTCAGTTTGATCCATTAAAGTTTTTAATGCTTCATTGGAAAAAAATTTTGCTATTGGTCCTTTTCCTAAGCTTTTTGGATCGCTCTTATCTAGAATAATATATCCCAGCCCAGATGCACCTTCATTTTTTGCACCTTCATCAAGATTTTCAAAAAAACTTCTTGGTTTATCAAAAACATTCTTTGCCACAATGCATCTTACTATTGAATTTGTTTTAATTAATTTTTTAAAAAGCTCTAATTTTACATCATCCCTGTTGAATACTTCTGTGACATCATAAATTTTAATTGGATTTCTTAAGTCAGGTTTGTCAGTTCCAAACCTAAGCATAGCTTCTTTGTAGGTAAATCTTTTAAATGGATAATTACTTATTTTCATTTTTTTTGAAAAATTCTTGAAAACTTCATAAAGAACAGGTTCAACAACGTTAAATACATCCTTCTGTTCTACAAACGACATTTCAATATCTAATTGATAAAATTCTCCGGGACTTCTATCTGCTCTAGCATCTTCATCCCTAAAACATGGAGCTATTTGAAAATACTTATCAAAACCTGAAATCATTATTAACTGTTTAAACTGTTGTGGTGCCTGAGGAAGAGCATAAAATTTACCTTGATTAATTCTGCTTGGTACTAAAAAATCTCTTGCACCCTCCGGGCTTGATGATGTTAAAATTGGAGTTTGATACTCATTAAAACCCAATTCTTCCATTTTTTTTCTAATAAATGAAATAACTTCAGATCTAAGAGTTATATTTTGATGTATTTTTTTTCTTCTTAAATCCAAAAATCTGTACTTAAGTCTTAACTCTTCTGAATAATCTTCATCTAAAAATACAGGTAAGGGAAGTTCTTTTGGAATGCTAAGTATATTAATATTTTTAATTTTGACTTCAATTTCTCCAGTGTTTATCTCCTTGTTAATTGTATCTTTAGTTCTTTTATGAACTTCTCCATCTACTGTAATTACAGTTTCTAACTTAGTTTTTTCTACAGTACTAAATAAACTTGCACTTTTTTCAATTACACACTGAGTAATTCCATAATGATCTCTTAAATCTAGAAAAAGTAAATTTCCGTGATCTCGTTTTTTATGTATCCAGCCAGAAAGAATAATTTGCTTTCCTGTATGTTCTATTCTTAGTTCTCCACAGTTATGGGTTCTATATTTAGACAAAATTCTCCTTAATTATTATTGAATTATCTTTTTAAAGTTTAAAAAACAATAATATTTTCAAATATTAATTTAAATAAACGTCTAGAGTTTGGTTTATAATTTTTAAATTAATTTTTTTTTTATATGAAAATGACAATTCATCTAATTTTTTTACAAACCGAAAAGCAGAATAAAATGAACGTTCTATTTTTTTTAAAATATATTCAACTTCTCTTGAAGATAAATTTATTTGTTTATCGGATAAGTTTTTTAAAAATACTTTATAAAAAGTACTGTCATCAGGATTAAAAATTTCAACACTTACAAATGATTTCAGCCTTGAAACCAAATCTCTCACTTCAAATGGTAAGCTTCCTGAAATTATACTCGATGTAAAACAAATATTTTTATTTTTACTTTGAAAATCATTAATTAAATTTTGAATTAAAACTTCATCATTAACAAATTCTATATTATCCAAGATAAAAATATTTTGCTTTATTGCTTGATCTAAAGAATTTTTATTAAAAAATTTAGCATCATAAATATTAGACTTTGACTTTTCGGATAAAATTTTAAGTAAAAAAGTTTTGCCTGATTTTGGGGGTCCATAAATATTAATATTCTTTAATTTCCATTCTGGCCATGACTCAATTATTTTAAATGCCTCGATATTATTTTCGCCAACACAAAAATCATCAATAAAATAAAAACTTTTTTCAGGAAAGTTTAATATATTTTGATAATTCATCTTGAAAAGTTTGTTGTATATATTTTATACAAGTATATCTCTTTGCTTTTAATGAAAAATCAAAATCTTACTTATAAGGCTAGTGGTGTTGATATTGAAAAAACAAATAAACTTGTAAAATATATATCTAGTTTAGCTAGAAGTACTGAAATACCAGGAAGTAAAATAAAAAACTTTTCAAACATTGGTGGTTTTGGCTCAGTTTTTGATATCGGCAAACTTAATATTAAAAATCCATTAATAGTTACATCTACTGATGGTGTTGGAACTAAAATTGAAATTGCAAATGAACTTAAGAATTGGTCAACTATTGGTATTGATTTGGTTGCAATGTGCGTTAATGACATAGTTGTTCAAGGTGCAAAACCAATTATCTTCTTAGATTATATAGCTTTGCCTCATGTTAATGAAAAAAAATATAGAGAAATTTTAAGAGGCATCACAAAAGGTTGTAAGTTAGCAGGTTGCGCTCTTACTGGTGGCGAGACTGCTGAAATGCCTGGCATATACACAAAAAATAAATTTGACTTAGCAGGCTTTTCAGTTGGGGTTGTTGATAAAAATAAAATTATTAATGGATCAAAAATTAGTATTGGAGATTTAGTATTAGCTGTACCATCTTCTGGAGCACATTCTAATGGATATTCTTTAATTAGAAAAATTTTAAAAAAAAATAAAAAAAAAATTAATTTATCAGAACTACTTACTCCAACAAAAATTTATGTAAAAGAAATTTTAAAATTAAACAAAAAAAAATTAATTAATGCATGTGCTCATATTACTGGAGGCGGTTTAGTACATAATATCCCAAGAGTAATTCCAGATAAATTTTCTGCAAAAATAAATCTATCTTTAGTAAGACCAAATAATGTGATGCGGTGGATAAAAAAAAGTGGTGTAAATAGTGCTGAAATGATTAAGACATTTAATTGCGGTGTTGGATTTGTAATTATTTCAAAGGAAAAAAATTTAGATAAAATTAAAAGTTTATTTTCAAAAAAATTTCAACCGTATGTAATTGGTAAAATCATAAGGAAAGTTAATAAAAACAGTATTTTTTTTAATGGTTCAATTAATTGGTCATAAATTTAAAATTGCAGTATTTATTTCAGGCAGAGGAACAAATTTAAAAAATCTTATAAATTTTTCAAAAAAAAATAAAACTAATTGGAAAATATCTCTTGTTATTTCAAATAAAAAAGATGCTAAAGGCATCAAATATGCACAACATTTTAAAATCCCACATAAAATATTTGAAAATAAAATTAAGATTTTTGAAAGAAAGGCTTTAATAGTTCTTAAAAAAAAAAAAATAAATATACTCTGTCTCGCTGGCTTTATGAGAATACTTTCTAAAACATTTATCAAAAAAATAAAAATAAAAATATTAAATATACACCCTTCACTTCTTCCAAAATATAAAGGTATGAATACTCATGAAAGGGTAATTCAAAAAAAAGAAACATTTACTGGATGTACGGTTCACTATGTAACACCAAAGTTAGATTCTGGAAAAATAATTATTCAAAAAAAACTCAAGGTATATAAAAAAGATAATCCTAAAACTTTATCTAAAAAAGTTCTATTACTTGAACATAGGGCTTATCCAGAGGCTTTACAAAAAATTTGTAGTTAGTTTTTTGAGAAAAAAAAACTTATTTCTTTTTTTGCATTTTCAAGATTATCAGATCCGTGAACTGAATTTTTTTCAATAGATATTGCAAACAAATTTCTTAAAGTTCCTTCTTTTGCCTCTTTTGGATTTGTTGATCCCATAATCTCTCGGTTTTTATTCACTGCATCATTTCCTTCTAAAACCATTACAACAACAGGTCCCGAGCACATATATGTACATAAATCGTTAAAAAAATTCTTATCTTTGTGAACTTCATAAAAACTAGCCGCCTCATTTTTAGTTAAATGGATTTTTTTTAAATTCTTTATTCTTAAGTTGTTTTTTTCAAAAATATTTATAATTTTACCTATAATATTTCTTTCAACTGCATCAGGTTTGATAATCGATAGGGTTTGTTGAAGCATTAAATATAATTTTCAACAAAATTTGTTAGTAATTTAACTCCAAAGCCAGTCGCTCCTTTTGGTATGATATCTAAATCTTTTTTTGTCCAAGCCATTCCAGCTATATCAAGATGTGCCCAGGAAGTATTTTTTGAAATAAATCTTTGTAAGAATTGAGCAGCAGTAATTGAACCTGCGCCGCCTGAGTAGTTAATATTTTGGACGTCTGCAATTTCAGAGTTCATCAACTCATCATAATTTTTGTGAAGAGGAAACCTCCAAAGCTTTTCACCTTCAACTTCTCCTGACTTTATCAATTTATTTGCGAGGTTATCGTTATTTGAAAAGATACCTGCGTATTCATTACCTAAAGAAACAACCATTGCTCCAGTTAATGTTGCAAGATCAACAATTAAATCAGGATTATAGTGCTTCTCTACATAATGAATTGCATCCGCTAGTAATAATCTTCCTTCCGCGTCTGTGTTTAAAATTTCTATTGTCTTTCCAGAGTAAGATTTAACAATATCTCCTGGTCTTTGAGCCGATCCACTTGGCATGTTTTCAACTAATGCTACAGCACCAACTACATACTTCTTAATTTTACTAAGAGCCACACTCCTCATTAGTCCAACAACTGCCCCTGCTCCAGCCATATCATACTTCATATCTTCCATAAATTTGGCTGGCTTCAACGAGATGCCACCTGTATCAAAACAAACTCCTTTTCCAATAAACGACAAAGGTTTTTTATTAGTTGCATTTTTAGGTCTCCATTCCATGGTAACAAAAAAAGGTAAGCTTTTGCTACCTTGAGAAACACCAATAATAGCATTCATTCCAAGTCTTTTAAGTTTATTTAAATCATAAACTACAATTTTTATTCCCAGAGAACTAAGTTTCTTAATTTCTCTTACAAATCTTTCTGGATTAAGAATATTTGGTGGTTCTGAGACCAAATCACGTGTAAAAAAAACTGAACTCGCTAAGGAAGAAATCTTTTTTTTTAATGAAAGAAAAAAATTTTTATTCTTAACAATCAAATTTAAATTTTTTAAATTATCTTTTTTTTTTTCAGGAATCGAAGTTTTATATTTTAAAAAGGAATATTTTTTTAAAGTTGCCCCCAAAAAAAAATTATAAAACATATTTTCATATTTATGTTCTTCACTATTAAAAAAAATATTAATATCTGAATTATTTTTAAACTTTGAAATTACTTGACCTCCAAGCTGCTGTAGTTCTATAGTTGAGCGATTTCCTTTGAAATTAACAAATATAATTTTTTCATTTTCAGAATTAAAAGTATTTAAGCAAAAAAAATTTTCATTCTTATTTTCACTCAATAAATTTTTTAATGATTTAGTATTCTTCAATGTAATTGATTTTTTTAATATATCATCAGTTACATTAAAGTTCTCTCCAGTAAAAATAATTCTATCTATTATTTTTTTTTGAACTGTTGTAACTATATTTAAATTGAGCATAACAATTATTTAAAAAAAACTGCATTAGATGTCAAAAAATAAAATCCAAAACTACATCATTCTAGAGTTTTTAAAAAACTACGCAACTTTAGTATTTATTTTTGCCTTAGTTGTATGGATAACTCAAGCGGTGCGTTTATTGGATCTCGTATATCAGGATGGAAATTCTTTTTTGGTTTACGGCCAATACACTCTTTTTCAATTACCTAAAATAATATCAAAAATATCTATAGTTATTTTTTTAATTGCGCTTTTTTGGACACTTAATAATCTTGAGGATAGTAATGAACTTAGAACTATTTCTTATTTTGGCATTGAACCTAAAATAGTTTTTTTCAATTTATTAAGATTTAGTTTTATATTTACTCTTATTTTAATTATTTTTAAAACATTCATTGTTCCTTATTTTAATAAAAATTCTCGAGATATTTTAAATAGTGAAGGTATAAGTTCTTTTGCAAGCCTTCTCCGTGAAAACAACTTTAATAATCCATCAAAAAACACAACTATTTATTTAGAAGAAAAAAATAGAATTGGCGAGTTAAAAAATATAATTATATTTCAATTAGAAAATGATGCTGGAAATAAAACTATTATTGCAAAAACTGGTTCGGTAACAAAGCTAAAAAATAAAAGTTACTTAATTACAGAAAATGGTCTTATTCAAGAGTTAGACTCAAAAGGTAACTTATCCCAAATAACCTTTGATAAAATTACCACAGACATAGAAAACTTTAAAAAAAAAACCTCTGATCACTATAAGATTTCAGAATATCAACTTTCTGAACTTTTAAACAGATATAATGATTTCAAAAATAGCCCAATCCGCTTTGGAGTAATTTCAGAATTATCTGGAATGTTTTTAATTTCATTCATAATCCCGTCAATAACTTTACTAGGTATTTTTTCATTTTCTAATAATGATTTTAATATAAATAGAAAACTCCTAAAATTTTGCCTATTTATTATTGGATTTATCCTAATTTTATTAAGTGAAATTATTGTTGGTTATATGCAAAAAAATATTTTATTTTTTTATTTTTTTATTTTTTTTTTGTTATTAGTTTTTTTTATAAATTTTTTTATCGCTAAAAGATTATTTAAGAATGTCAATAATTAAAAAATTAAATAAATATATTTCGTATGAATTCTTTATTGATCTAATAAAAGTTTTTTTTGTTTTTTTTATTTTGCTATTACTTGTTGTAGCTTTTGATGAAATAAACTCTTTAAAAAAAATTGAAAATGATAGTTTGGTTTTATCCTTAAAATTAATTTTATTTAAAGTTCCAGGAGTACTTTTTAACTTTATACCTTTTATTTTTTTATTTGCGGGAATTTTATTTCACCTAAAATTAAAAAATAGAAATGAAATAGTTGTAATAAGAACAATCGGATTTTCTAATCTTAAATTAATATCAATGTCAGCAATTTTAACCTTGTTTCTTGGTTATATAATTATTTTCATCTTGAATCCCTTGGTATCAGCTATCACAAAAGAGTATGAAATTATTAAGTCAGAAACCTTTCAAAATAAGAATTTAATTTTTATAAATGATAATGGTTTATGGATTTTAATTAATAATGAAAATAACAATAAAAAAATAATCAGAATTGAAAATTTAGATTTTAATAGAAATTTAGTAAAAAACATAACTATATTTAACTTAAGTAAAGATTTTAATCTTCAATCAAGAACTTTTTCGAAAGAAGGAATTTTTATAAATAAAACTTTATTGCTTACAAATAGTATCTCTTATGGAGAAAGAAAGAGTAGTAATAAAAATACAGAGCTACAAGTTGATATTAATTTTACACTATCAGAGATACAAAACACATTCAAAAATAGTTCCTCAATTTCAATATATGAAATAACAAATCAAATTAAAAATATTCAAAACTTAGGATATTCAACAGATTATTTAAGAATTGAGTATCAAAAAATCATGTCATTACCACTTTATCTACTTTCAATGGTTATTTTGTCTGGCCTTATAATTGTAAATCTTGGTGCAAACATGGGTTATCTTTTTTATGTTTTAACAGGTGTGATAATATCGGTCGTACTTTATTTTTTAAGTGATTTGTCTATAACAATGGGTAAAACTGAAAAGATAAATTTAGAACTATCTGTTTGGTTGCCAGTTTTTTTAATCATGATCGTAAATTTTATAGGACTTATACAAGTTAATGCAAAGTAGGCTTTTAATATTTTTTTTTGCAATTTTTCTCACATTCGTAAGCATTTTGAGTGCCAGAGATACTACTAATGTTTTAAAAATTCAGGCAGACAAAATTGATTATTCACAAAATGATGAAGTTTTAAATGCAACAGGTAATGTCAAAATCAATCATGAAAATGGAATTAATGTTAAGACTAATAAAGTAACATATAATAAAAAAGAAGGACTTGTTAAAATTGATAGTCAATTTGAACTTATAGATAAAAATAAAAGGTCAATAATCGGTGAACAATTACTTTATGATATAAATGAACAATTAATAACTGCAGAAAAAAAAATTATTTTTAAAGATGAAAAGAATAATAAGTTCTTTTTAAGTAAAATCGTTGCTGATGATAAGTTTGTAAATATTCTTGGATATGACTTAATTACAGACTTAGAGAAAAATTCTGATTTTAAAAATTCTAAACCACGACTTGAGGCTAAAAAAGTAAACATCAAAGATAATATAAGTACGTTATACGATGCAAGATTTACAACTTGTAGAGAAGAAAATACGATTGAGGGTTGTCCGTACTGGAATTTAAAAGCAGAAAAAATAGTTCATGATAGAACAGAAAAAAGCCTTTCTTATAAAAATGTAAAGTTGGACTTAAATAAAGTCCCGGTATTATATGCCCCTTATTTTTCTCATCCTGATCCAACAGTTAAAAGAAAAAGTGGCTTTTTAGCACCGAGCTTTTCATCTTTAGGCCAAATAGGAAATACAATTAAAATACCTTATTTCTTTGCAGTTTCAGCAAATAGAGATTTAACTTTATCTCCTGTTTACTATTTTGATCAACATCCTTTGTTGCTTGCTGAGTATAGAGAAAAATTTAAAAATGGGGATTTTTCCTTAGAAGGGGGTATTACCCAAGGCTATAAAAAAACAAACTCTACCAATATACCAGGATCGAAACATCATTTATTTGGTAATTATAATCAAAGTTTTTTAAACAAAGTGTTAGACGATGATAATTTAAATATTAAACTTCAAAGAGTAAGTAATCCAACTTATCTGAGAGTAAATAAGATTAACTCAACCGATGATAAATTTAAAAGAAATTTAATTAAGGAAGACTCAACTCAACTTAATAATGAAATTAGCTTTAATTCTTATTCAAAAAATAAAAAATTTAGTCTTAAAGTTGCTGCAAATCAAAATATCAGTGTGACTAAAACAAGTGATCAGTATGAATATATTTATCCTGAAATAAATTTTAAAAGATTTAATTTTTTTCAAGAAACTTTTTATGACTCAAACTTTAATTCGATATTTAGACAAATTAACAAGAATACAAATCAGAACAAAACTTCTTTAGTAAATAATTTTTATGCAAATTCACAAAACTACTATTTAGATAATGGAATTGGATATAAATTTTTAGGACAACTAAATAATGTTAATTATGACTCGAATTTTAATGATCCGAAAAAAAAAACCCATGCCCAGATAAATCCGGTGCTTGGAATAGATAGTACATATCTGCTTACAAAAAAGCATGACGTTAAAGAAGAATATTTTATTCCGAGAATTTTAACTAGGTATTCACCTGGAAAAATGAAAAATGCGAAAAATAATGATTTTTTACTAACGACAGATAATGTTTTTTCGTTCGATAGAATGAATAATGAGGAACTAGTTGAAAAAAACTTATCGTTTAATCTTGGTTTTGATTGGATTTTGAAAGATGATAAAAAAAATTTATCTTCGCCAAAAACTGAATTTTCATTAGGTCAGGTAATCAAATTTAATAAAGACCTTGATATGCCAACTAAATCATCTTTAGATAAAAAAAAATCAGACTTTGTAACTAAATTTTTATACTCAAATCCAAATAATTTTGAAATTACATCTAAAAATAGCTTAGCAGATAATTTTAAAGATCTTAATTATAATGACATCAATTTAAAAACCTATTTTCAAAAAACATCTATCAATTTTAATTTTGTTGAAAAAAATAATTACGTAGGATCAGAGAGAAAATATATTGCTAACCTTATAAGTCCAATATCTTCAAACTTTAATGTAAAATTTGAAACAGAAAAAGATCTTAAAAAAGACCAATTCACGAATAACAAATTTTTAGCTGAGTATATAAATGAATGTATAAAGTATGGACTGACTATAAGAAAAGATTATTATTCAGATAAAGATTTAAAACCAAGTACAAACATATTTTTTGGATTTACCTTATTGCCATTTGGTGCCAACATAAGTGTCCCTGGTTTTTCTGATTAATGAAAAAAATAATTTTTTTTTTTTTTCTTATATTAAGTACAGAAACCTTATCGAAGCAAATCACAAACAAAACCAAAATCCAAGTTGGAAATGAAATAATAACTGAACATGATATTCTAATTGAGAAAAATTGGTTATTTCTCATTAGCTCTGAAAACAAAAATAATATACCCGCAAATATAATTGAAGAAATTGCTCAAAATAATTTAATTGATAGAAAAATAAAAAAACTTGAGACAGATAATTTTAAAATCATGATTGATAAAAATGAAGTAGATAACGAATTATTTAAATTTTTAAAAACGCAAAACCTTTCAGAGGATAAGATTTACAGTTTTACAAAAAGTTTTAAAATTAAAGAAAATTATTTAAGAGAAAAAATTGAATTGGAAATAAAATGGAAAAATTTAATAAGAGATATTTACACTAGAAAAATTAACGTTAATATTACAGAAATTGATCAGCAGATACAAAAAAATAATATACCCCTTAAGGAAAGAGAAAATATAATAGCTGCAGAAAAAAATAAAATATTAAATAGTTTTTTGTCTAATCATTTAGAAATAAGTAAAAAAAAATATCTCATTAAACATTTGTGAAAAATAATATTGGCATTCTCCTTGGTGAACCAAAAAGTATTAATTACGAAATTTTTTTTAAATCAATTAAATTTTTAAAAAAATCAAATAAAAATTTTTTCATTGTAGGAAGTTTTCAATTATTAAAAAAAAAATATAAAATTAAACTTTCTGACTTTCATCAAATAAATACAAGTAATTTAAACAATATAAAAAAAATTAATTTTATAGATGTTGATTTTATTAATAAACATAACAGCTTTTCACATATAAAAAAAAGCTTTGATGTAATTTATTATTTATTAAAAAAGAATAAAATTAGGAAATTCATAAATCTACCAATCGATAAATCACAATTTACAAAATCTTCTTATCCAGGAGTTACCGAGTATTTAGGAAAGCAATTTAAAGTTTTTAACACAAGTATGTTAATTTATAATGAAAAATTTTCTGTACTACCAATATCAACTCACATTCCAGTAAGTGCTATATGTAAATCGGTTTCATTTAATAAATTAAATTTTGCCTGTAAAAATATTAGTTATTTTTATAGCAGAATTTTAAAAAGGAAGTTTAAAATCGGAGTTTTAGGACTTAATCCACACAACGGAGACAATGGATATGTAGGAAATGAAGAAAAGCTTATTAATAAATGGATAACCAAACTAAAAAAAAAATATCCTATTTCTGGCCCAATATCACCAGACACTTCGTTTATGTATCAAAAAAAAAACCAAATTGATGTTCTCATAGGTTGGTATCACGATCAGATTATAACAACTTTTAAAACACTATTCGGTTTTAACGCTATTAATATAACTCTTGGTCTTCCTTTTTTAAGGATTTCGCCAGACCATGGAATTGCAAAAGATATAGTTGGAAAAAACTTAGCAAATAACTATAGCTTTATTAAAGGTTTAAAATTTTTGTTTAAATACAGTGTTTAAAAAAAAAAAATTTGGTCAAAATTTCTTAAATGATAAATTAACTTTAAAAAAAATAGTAGAAATTGGCAATATTAATTCTGAAAGCGAAGTTATTGAAATTGGCCCTGGTGATGGCAGTCTAACAAATGAAATTTTGCAAAAAAGACCTAAATCTCTTTTTGTTATAGAAATAGATAAAGATTTAAAAGAAATACTAAACGAAATTAAAAAAAAAAATCACAATTTTGATTTTACAATAGCTGATGCAGTTAATTTTAACGAAGAAAAAATATTTAAAAATAACTGTATAATATTTGGTAACCTTCCTTACAACATATCAACTGCACTATTGTTGAAATGGATTTTTTTAAAGAAATGGCCACCTTTTTTTTCTAAACTGATTTTAATGTTTCAAAAAGAAGTCGCCGACAGAATATGTGCTAAAAATGGAGAAAAAAACTATGGAAGATTGTCTTTAGTTACAAAAGCTAGGCTTGAAACAAAATTTCATTTTAATGTATCAAAAGATTTATTTAATCCATCCCCTCAAGTTGACTCATCTGTAATCAGCTTTGATGTTAATAGTAAAACAAATTTTAATAATAATGAACTAATGATTTTATCAAATGTTACAAATATTATTTTTAATAAAAAAAGGAAAATGATTGGAAAAACTTTAGAAAAATTACTTACACCAAAGGAGAGAGAAATAATAAACTATGATAATATAAAAACTAAAAGACCTGAAGATTTGGATTTTAAATTTTACCAATCTCTCGTTAGCTTATTATCTAATAGAACAAAAATTAATTAAAATTATTTTTATTTTCTAATTTTATAATGGTTAATAAATAATCTACTGTCTGCTGCAAGTCTTTATTAATCAAAACATATTTATAATCTTTCCAATGACTTATTTCTTTTTTTGCAAAATACATTCTTTTTGAAATTTCTTGCTTGTTATTTTGTTCTCTTTTTTTTAACCTATATTCTAATTCAATAATGCTTGGGGGTAATATAAACACTGTCACTAAACCTTTTATACCGCTTTGAACAATCTGCTCTGTTCCTTGCCAATCAATATCAAAAATAAGATTTAAGCCTAATTTTTGATTTTCTTGTATTTCGCTTTTCAACGTACCGTAGTAATTCCCAAAAACTTCAGCGTGCTCAAGGAATAAGTTTTTAAATTTGAATTTACTGAACTCTTTTATCGATAAAAATTTATAGTCAACACCATCAACTTCATTTTCTCTTGGTTCTCTTGTTGTACAGGATACAGAAAGTTTAAAGGTAGGATCTAGATCTATTATTTTTTTGGCTAAGGTTGTTTTGCCTGCGCCGGACGGGGAAGATAAAATTAATATCAATAATAATGAAATATTTTGAAATTATGTTTATTTATTTGAAGAGTGACTTTCAATAAATCTAACAGCATCACCTACAGTTAAAATTTTTTCAGCTTCTTGGTCTGATATTTCTGCTCCAAATTCCTCTTCAAATGCCATCACAAGCTCCACTGTATCAAGACTATCTGCGCCAAGATCATCTATAAAACTAGCTTCCTCAGTAACTTTACCCTCATCTACACCAAGATGTTCTACAATAATTTTTTTTACTTTTTCTGCAACATCACTCATTAAAATCTCCTGTTAGTTAACAAATTTGTATAGTGCATTAGATGAATAGAATAAATAAATCAAGCCATATACATTCCACCATTTACATGAATAGTTTCGCCTGTAATATAACTAGACAAGTCAGACGCTAAAAAAATAGCGCAATTTGATACATCTTTTATATTACCTAGTCTATTCATTGGTATATTTTCTACTAACTTTTTTTTAAAATCATCATTAATTTTATCAGTCATTCTAGTCTTTATAAAACCAGGTGATATACAATTAAGTCTTATATTTTTTTTTGCATATTCTTTTGCAAAACTTTTTGTCATTCCAATTACTCCTGACTTTGCAGCTGCATAATTTGACTGGCCGAAGTTACCGGTATGGGCCACAATTGAAGTAATATTAATTATATTTCCCTTATTTTGCTTTATCATAAATTTTATAGAATTTTTACAAATCAAAAATACTGAATTTAAATTTATTTCAATAACTTTTTTCCATTCCTCTTCATTCATTCTTATTGCAAGATTATCTTTTGTAATTCCAGCGTTATTAATAACAACATCTAAACCTCCGAGAACTTCATTAGCTTCTTCTATTAATTTTGGAATATTTTTACCATCTGACACATCAAATTTTTTTGTTTTAACATTTTTAAATTTATTTTTTATTTCATCCAAATTTTTATCATTGGTTCCAATAGTAAAAACTATACTGCCTAAATTTAAAAAATCTTGAACCATTTGGTAACCGATTCCTGACGTTCCTCCTGATATAAAAATTTTTTTATTTTCTAAATCAATAAATTGCATTTAAATCATCAATTGTATCAACATTTTTTATATCAATTACTTCCTTGCTGGTTCTTTTTATCATTCCAGATAACGCCTTGCCTGGACCAAATTCAAGAAAATAATTAACTTTATTTTTTAACATAAACTCAATTGTTTCTTTCCACTGTACACAGGATACAATTTGCTTAAATAATAAATTAGATATTTCTTTATGATTATTTATTATGTTGGCGTCAAAATTTGCAATAACATTTACGTCAGGATTTAAAAAATTGGTATTATCAAGTAATTTTTTCATATTATCAGCGGCTGGTTTCATTAAACTACAGTGAAACGGCGCACTAACTGGTAAAAGAATTACTTTTTTATTATGTTTTTTTTTTAGCTCATCGACTATATTTAAAACACTTTGCTTATTACCGCTGATAACTATTTGACTTGGACAGTTATTATTTGAAATTTCTACAATACCCTGATTTTTATTTTTATTTAATAACTCTTTAATCAAATCAAAATCTGTACCCAGAACTGCAGCCATAGCACCCACATTTAATGGGACAGCCTTTTGCATGAAGCTTCCTCTTTGTTTTAATAACTTTGCTCCTGCACTTAACTTTAATGAATTCGAGCAAATTAAAGCCGAGTATTCACCTAGAGAATGTCCTGCAAAAAATACAGGTTTTAAATCAATTTTTTTTTTTAAGACTCTAAAAATTGCTACACTTACAGACATTATTGCAGGCTGAGTATTTTCTGTAAGATCTAGTTTTTCTTTTGGGCCGTTAAATATAATATCTGACAAATTAAAATTAAGTGTATCGTCAACTTCTTCGAAAACATCTTTTGCATCTTGAAAATTATCGTAAAAAGATTTTCCCATTCCGACATATTGCGAACCCTGTCCTGGAAAAACGTATGCCTTCATAATTATTTGAAATACAATAGTATAATATAGTTGTATTTAAAAAAAAAATTATATAGATAGTCGACTTTCTCGTTAAAGTAAGCGGGACCCTTAAACGGAACCAAAAGTTATGAACATATACGAACATACCTGTATTTTATCTCAAAACCTTAACCCTAAAGATCTTCAAGTTATAAGAACTAAAATAGAAACCATAATTGAAAAGAACCAAGGCAAAATTGAAAAAGTTGAAGACTGGGGACTTAGAAACTTAGCATACCCGATCAAGAAATTTAAAAAAGGATATTACTCTAATATTTTTTTTTCAGGCTCAGGTACTGCGGTTTTTGAGCTTGAAAAATTTGAAAGAATTGACGAAAATGTATTACGATTTTTAACTTTTAAAGTTAAAGAGGTTCCAAAAGAAAAATCTGAACTTTGTTTAAAGGTAGAAAATAAATGATAAGAAAAAACTTTAAAAAAACAAAAAAAAAAACAAATTCAAACCTAATGCTTTTTCAAAAGCCAGCGATAAAGTTTAAACGAGAATGTCCTTTAAGTGGAAAAAATGCTCCAGTAATTAATTATAAAAATATAAAACTCCTTCAGAAATATATATCAGAAACAGGAAAAATGCTTCCAAGCAGAATAACTTCTGTAAGTTATTCCAAACAAAAAGAATTGTCCTCTGAAATTAAGAAGGCAAGAATTTTGGCTCTTTTACCTTTTACAGATGATTAAACAATGGAAGTGATTTTACTAGAAAATATAAAAAATTTAGGAAAAATTGGAAGCAAAGTGAAAGTTGCTAATGGATATGCAAGAAATTTTTTATTAAAACAAAAAAAAGCTTTAATAGCATCAGAAGAAAATTTAAAAATTTTTGAGAAAAAAAAAGACGAATTAAATAAAGTCAATCAAAACCAAAAAGAATCTGCATTAAAAATAAAAAAAATAATTGATAAATTTGAGGTAAAAATTCAGAAAAATTCAATGGAGGGTGGCGCTCTATATGGCTCATTAAGCATAAAAGAGATTATTCAAAACTTAGAAAAAAACAATTTCAAAAATATATCGGCTAGTATGATTGAAATAAAAGAGGCAATTAAAAAAATTGGAGATTATATTATAAAAATTAATCTTCACGCTGAAGTACAAGCTTCTATAAAAGTAAAAGTTGTATCACTAGAAAAAACTATTTAGTCTTACCAAGTTATCCACACTATCAATAAACAAAAATTTTCTATACTTTTAGATTTTAAGTCAATTAAACAATGATTGTGAAAGTTGAAAATTTAAAATTAGTAAACAACACTAAAGAATTACCAAATAATATTGAAGCCGAGCAAATCATTTTAGGTTCAATTCTTGTAAATAATGAAATTTTTGATGAGATATCAAATATAATTAACGAAAATATATTCTTTGATCCAATCCACCAAAAGATTTTTTCTTATATTAGTACATTAATTAGCAAAGGCTTCCTTGCAACCCCCATTACATTAAAAAACTACTTAGAAAACGATCAATCCTTAAAAGAGATAGGAGGTAATGATTATATTGCCAAATTAACAAGGCTTTCGGGATCAATACTTCAAACAAGAGACTTTGCAAAATTAATATACGATCTTCACTTAAGGCGTAAGCTTATTGAACTTTCAGGAGAAACTTTATCTGAAGCAAATAATAAAAATCTAGAAACTTCTGCAGAACAATTAATAGAAAAAACTGAGAAAAAATTATTTGATTTAGCAGAAAGAGGTAGGTTTGATAGATCCTACATTTCTTTCCAAAACGCTTTGATTGAAACTGTTGAAATGGCGCAGAAAGCATTCAAAAATGATGAGGGTATTGTAGGTGTGCCTACTGGACTTAAAGATCTTGATGAGCGATTAGGAGGATTGCATTCAAGTGACTTGCTTATCATTGCAGGAAGACCATCAATGGGAAAAACTGCGCTTGCAACTAATATAGCATTTCATGCTGCCAAAAATATTTTAGAAAAAAAAAATAGAAAATCGTCTGTAGCTTTTTTTTCTTTAGAAATGTCCTCTGAGCAATTATCAACAAGAATACTTTCCGAACAAACAAGAATTAAATCAAATGATATTCGTAGAGGAAAGATTACTGAAGATGAATTAGATAGATTTATTGAAACCTCTAAAACAATAGCTGAATTACCACTTTATATTGATGAAACTCCAGCAATTAAAATCTCAACGCTTGCAA